>Ga0169931_10014812_pt1 | contig 10507 bp, 9 predicted proteins | sample Kivu_15m_20L_FD_129675 | JGI IMG/M metagenome (GOLD analysis project Ga0169931, IMG submission 129675) | Freshwater microbial communities from Lake Kivu, Western Province, Rwanda to study Microbial Dark Matter (Phase II) - Kivu_15m_20L... | ecosystem: Environmental > Aquatic > Freshwater > Lake ... | reverse complement strand
TGTCGTTGGAGACGCGACGAGCACCATTGATTTTGCGCTCGTAGCGCCGCATCCCCCTTGCGGGAGGCACCGTGGCTTGGTTGCTCGGTTGCCGACACCTCTATTGAGGTGTCTCTTGATGCACCCCTGAAGATAGGGGAGGAGTGCCATACTGTTATTCGATGGAGGTTAATGGACATCTCCTAGTTCCCGGTGCGCATCTCGCCGGTGCGCACCTTATGAAACTTGATTTGACGGGAATAGATCTCGCGGGGGCCAACCTCACGCAGGCTTACCTCTCGTCATGCACCCTTGTAAACGCGAATTTCACCGGTGCGAACTTGACTGAAGCTAGTTTTCGGGGCGCTGATCTGACAGGTGCAACTTTCAACAGCGCGAATCTTGCGGGTGCGACGCTTAGTAGCGCTAACGGCACTGGGGCGTCTTTCTTTGATGCAAACCTGAGCGGCGCTCATCTTGTGAAAGGAAATTTCAGTCGGGCAACGTTCAGGGGCGCGAAGCTTCGTGGGGCTCGTCTAGATAACGCCGAATTCTGGAATGCGGACTTTGAGAATGCGGACTTATCTGGTGCCAGTTTCGATAACTCTGATCTCAGCGCCGCGGTTCTCAGTGGGGCAGATTGCGGTGGCGCAAGATTCATTGATGCCAATCTTCCTGGTGCCGTGCTTCGTGGAATTGACTTTACGCGCACCATCTTCTCAGGTGCCGACATCACAGGTGCTGACTTCACTGGATTTCGTGGTACTGGGGCTATCTTCGATCATGCAATCGTTGATGGGGTGATCGGAATCATCATCACGCATCGGCCACCGGAGTAGTGTGCCCGTCAAGAGATGTCACAATACGGTAGGTCAGATACAGCTCTACCAGCACTGGTGCCCAGCTAGTTTCTTCAGGAGTTCGACCGGGGTACGCACGCATTAAAGCGAAGTTTTGGTCCATCCGCTTCGTGATTTCGGGTGAGTTCATCGACTCGTTCGCGTCTAACAGGGAATGCCGTTGAGAATTTCAGGGGACCTTCAAGCAGTCCAACCCGATACACCAGCAAATGAGCCTCTTCGAATGACTCATGCTCGCGTGTGGCTGACGTACCGTTTTCAAACACCTGCCAGCGGCTACGCCAGCGGTGATCGGTGCAGTGTTCATCAAACCTGCCGACCTCCAAGAACTGGTGATTATGGGGGGCATTAAGTGCCGTTTCTGTGGCGACATCCGGCAAGGCTTGAAGAGCCTGAGTTAGAGATCGCAGGAACGTCGTTGACTTAGACCAAAAATGCGAATTACTTACGCCGAAAAACCTGCTAATCGCACCGGAGGTCCAACGGTGTCGTTTTGAATGTTCCGCTAAGCCGATATCCCCGGAGAGGAGGTAGCCGTATGTATGGATGATTCCCGACGGTGCTCGCGAGGCTCCGAAGGCGTTCCCTGAGATTGCTGTGAAGGTCTCAAGAGCTTTGCTGGACACGCTGTCCGCACGACAGTAGCCCCACAAACCGTTCAGTTGCCGATCAGTAAGATCTGATTTCAGCATCGCACCTAGACCGCTTGAAATGGTGTCGAGCGCCTCCAGCACGGAAGCTTCGCCCCGTTCTATCGCCAGAATGGCAACCTGCGTGCGCTTATCAAAATCTGTTATTGTCCAAATGTAGATGACAATAATGTTGGAGTCAACAGGCTAAGAACAGTAGGGCAGCGCACTATATGGGGCAGAGAGAGTACTCACACATCCGCACTCGCCAAGTTCCCAATGAATCGCTGAGCAGTCTCTGGCTTGTTGGATCCTTCGATCATGTTGTTGGCGATGGCAAGAAACTTCCCGATCTGTGGTGTGAAGACTTTGGAGACAGAGGCGAACCACAAGTCGCTGATCTCTCACTGAGGGACATGCTTCATTTGCCGAAGTCGAACGCCACCTCCGACGGTAAGGACGAATTCAACCACACAAAAGTCAGGAGTCATCGGGTTGTTAATGAATACACGGTCCAGAGTGATGAGAGTTCGTCAAAGTTAAAGCTTCATTCGGTTAGCCACCAGGACTACTCATTGCAACGCGAGTCGGTGCGGATTGGATCTTTCGAATTCAAGCTCATTACGTCTACGGCGGAGTCGCTCCGACTGGAAGATTGGATAACAGCCGCGAGCAGGCTACTGTACGTTGGTAAAGAATCCGTTTCGCAACGTCTCTGGAACGACGTTGGGACAGAGCCCAGGCAGTCACACGTCGTGAGCTACATACATGTATGGGGGGATGAGAAGGAGTATCCGGAAGACGGCTTGTTGGATGCAACGGAGATGTTGTGCGCGGGTCTACCTGGTTCCGCGGCATTCGATAGTCCGATGGGCAGGCGAAGTTCTGGGGTGCCGACCGGAGTGGCGTACCGATCGTCGCGATTCTTTTACTATGCGAGTCGCAGACGGTTGGGTTGCGTTATTGCCAATTCACGCGGGCCCGTTTCTCGGGGTGAGTCTGGTCATAACTGGCGCGAAGATGAGTTTACAAGGACCTTCGGGAGTGAGATGCTCGGAGTCGCCGGCCTCGCGATGATTGAGGATCACATTGCGAATCGTTGTGCCGAGCGTCTAGTTGAGGTTGCAGGTCTGTCTACCGCAAAACAGCAAGATGTTGAAAGTCTTCGCGATATGAACCGATCGCTCTTGCTAGTTCGTTCGGCGCTCGGAAACGGACAAGTTTCTCCAAGACACGGAGTTCAGTTATGGTACGAGTGGGCTGTGAAAGGTTTTCGGCTCGAGGAGAATCTTGACCGTCTAAATCAGGGCATCTCTCGCCTTCTGGAAGTACGAGTGGCGGAACTTCAAGCAGAGGAGAATCGACAACAGTCAAAGCTGCTGTTCGGCGGCGTATTCGTTGCTGGGGCGTTGGCATATGCAACGTTCCTCGAGGGAATCTCTTCCAACAAAAGTATTAATAAAGGTTGGCGCATCGTTGGAACTTCTGAAGCCGTAGAGGTCTATATCCCAATGGTTGTAGTTGGACTTCTGGCTGTGGTCTCAACGAAAATCATTCAATTTGTCGTCCGTAGATCGAGAAGTGTCCCCGCTTTCGTGGGGGACTTACGCAACCGAATGAGAGAAAAGCAATGACCGAGCCAGAGCGTCATCGCAAGGCAAGGTGTCCGTGCGGAACGAACCATAAGCCAAGTGAATTCCTGGGTGTGCGACCAGTCCGAATTCTGGTTCGGGACAAACAAGGCACGAGGCTCTCGCTGATCGACGACAGGGTGGGAGAGGGTGGTTCTCGAGTTGAGATTCACTTTATGCCGCGAGGAGAATCTGGTCGGGCGACGTACAACTGTGAGATGTATCGCGCCACAGATGTCCTAAGGCGTGCCATGAGATTTGCGATTCTGCAGTCAGCCCTTCGGCGTGGATTACACACGATCAGCATTAAGGAGTCATCTCGTGATGATGACTCCAACGGCACTTCGTTGCCCAGCGAGTTACGCGTGATTGACATTGAGCGCGAAACGAAACTCATGTTTCAGGAAGACGTGGAATTGGCCCCGTTTCGTCAGTGGCTTTTGGAGGCGCCTGACGATTGGCAAACATGTATGTTGCTCTCCAATGCGTACTGGACACGCACGCAGGTGCGAGTGCTGGCGAGCCCTCAGTTTCGTGAGCTGACGAGAGGCTTGGTGCTGGGTCGGTACAAACCCGACTTTCCGTCATTTCCTGAGGCATTGTTGAGCGTAGAGTTCCTTGGTTACTGGGAACTCGCTGGATGTCTCGCATCGCAGTTCGGTCCACGTCTTTCAGGGGCTGAAGTCTCCATTGGGGAGAGGTTCGAGATTCGACTTGTAGATCAATCAACCACCATCTCAGTTTCACATCGCGATCAAGACAGATTTCCAATACATCTACTTCGGTCATCAATCAAACGAAGGCTTCAAGGAACGGTGGCAAACTCTTGATCGATGACGTTGATGACGGGACGGAAGTGATAGTTGAGCGAAGTAGTCCGATGTGGAGACACATTGAGATCTTGTACGAGCAGTTCAGCTTTGCAAATCGAAATCGCTTGGCCAATCCAGGTGTCGGATCGATTCAGGCCGCCTATGAGTTCTCGCGCTCAACGTTGATGAAATCCATTCACGAACTGACAGGCAACAACGTTCTTGCCCCGCGAGAAGTCTTGGAGTTTCACATGCGACCCGGCGGTCTCGTGCTTGGGCGGTCAGAAACCTCCAAAACTGATAGCTCGAGAACGCTTGCGATCGCGGAATTGGAGGCAATCCATAACGAGATCGGCCGTGCTCCGAGCGCGTTTGCTTTGCACGATGATGCCGAAAGAAAGCATCGATACGGCGCGAAATGGGACATCCTGATCGAGAGAAGTAAGAGCAGTGGTGTCATTGAGGTGGTACTTCGAGACTGGCCCGATGACCTTCTCACGGAGTTGCTGTGGGACCTAGCGCATCGGCGGGTGGAGACGTCGATGTACAGCGACCAAGGCGGTGTAACTGACTTCGTGTTTGACGATGAATCACGACTCTCGTACCCCCGTGTTGGGCTCCGAATTCGCGGTCGCGAGAGAAGTCCGCAAAGAGTGGCGCCGTCCGAAAGTCAGTTGTATCTTGCTCTGATCTCCAATCGACATCCTGAGTTGGACTCGATAACGCACGGTTCACTCTTCTCGAACCGTGAAACTCAGCTGGACGGTCGGCTCGCCGACCTCGCGTTGGCCACCCGAGATCGCACCACCCGGTTTCTCTCAAGTTTTGGGGACGACGGCACCCGCTGCGAGCTTCACGTATTCCAAACTGGCCTAGCAGCGGTTGTTGTGGGTCTCTGGCTTGGATTGTCAGACCTGCTCGCGATGAACTTAAATAGCCCAATAGTGATACCGCGCTACTACCGCAAGAATTCCGTCGTAGTTGCTGCCCCAACGCCTTGGAGCGCGTATCCAGAAGGGAGATGCTGGTGAACGAATCAATGGCGAGCGCTGGCTCGGTTGACAATTTGCTCGCAGCCCGGGACCTAGATTCCCTAGCAGGGCAGGCCTTTCAACAATGCCTAGTGTGCGCATCTGAAAATCTCCCGAGCCAAGTCGAGGTCGGTCCATGCTTCATACGAGAGCAAGTCCTTACGGGAAGTTCGAGTCCGAATTCGCGAGTCTGCGTCTTCGCTTCGAGACGGCCACTTTTCTCAGATCTGTATCCACCGTTCGACATCAGCATTCTCGAGGCCTTGCGAGGCGGAGTCAACTTTGTTGGGCGCGATGATCTAGGGCAGCACCGAGAAACGTTTGGAAGGTTTCGTCGAAGTGTGCGTCTTGAAGATGCCGATTTCGAGAAGATCTGTGATCGGCTCTCCGACAATCAAGTGGTTGTTCTCAAGGCTCCGACTGGCTATGGAAAGTCGACGTGGCTGCCGTATCGCCTCTGCTGGGATCCGAAGTCCCAATTCTCCTACAACTTTGGCAAAGTTATTGTTGCTCAACCTCGGAAGCTTGCGGCTGAATCTGTAGCAGCTACGGTCTCACGGAATCATGAATACAGATCTCCGGGACCAAGTGTCGATGTGGGACTTCACCACGGTGAGACGTCCTTGTCAGGTGAGGCCAACAAACTAGTCTTCGTGACGGATGGCTCGCTGATAAAGCGATTAATCAACCGTGAATTGAATGACGTTCAACTCCTTATTGTCGACGAGGCTCACGAGCGCAATGAGAGAATTGAGTTGATCTTGCTAATTCTCAGGTTCCTCTTGCCTCAGTATCCCCATCTAAGGCTCCTGATTCTCAGTGCCACTATTGAGCCGCAGGAGTTCGTCAACTACTACGCATCAACACCGACCGACGACTCAAAATTCGTTTCGATAAGTGCTGATTCTGTCTCGCTCAATGACCCACCTCGGGACGTGCCGGAACCGAGGTGGGGACAGGACCGCCCGAGCGGCGAAGCTGGCCATCAGTGGAACGCCAAAGATTTCTTCAGATTGTGTGATCTGATTGAACAAGTGTGCAATACAGCGATTCACGACAGGACACTAAATGAATCAACTTCGAATTCGCCCCCAGGTCATGTTCTGGTGTTCTTGCCGGGAAAGCCAGAGATCGAGCGGTTGCAAGGGTTACTGTCACGACGAGCTGCACAACACAGGAAATCCAGGAAGATTCTTGATCAGTTCGAGATTGTTCCCCTGCATGGAGAATTGAGCGCGACAGAACGAGCGAAGGTCATGGACTTTTCGCCGAGTTCAGAACGTAGCCGTCAACTCGTGCTCGCCACCAATATTGCTGAGTCTTCAATCACGGTCAACAATCTCGTCTGTGTCGTTGACGGCGGGATTTCTAAGAGCAAACGTAAGACTGGACGACTTTCGGTTGGATGGATCACGAAAGCAGAGCAGAAGCAGCGTCAAGGTCGAGTGAATCGGAATCGTCGAGGGTACTACTTTGCATTCTTCGGGAAGGGCAATTTCGAGAGTATGAGCGATTATCCCGATTCGCAGATCCTTACGATAAGTCAACATCAGTTGGAGCTATTTGCACTGCGCGCAATGCTTGCCGGTTTACCTCCTATCACACTTCGAAGTGACTCAAGCTTCTTGCTGTCGCCGCTCGGACTCGGTGAGAAGATGGGTGCGATATTGGAACACCTTAAGGCGGCTGGCGCAATCAGTGGGGAGGCCGGAAGTGAGTTCCTTACGCCAATCGGCGTCACCGCAGCTGCCACCGGAACTGCGTTAGACATTGCCGAGCTCCTTGTCTTGGCTGATTTGAACAATGTGTTACCAGAAGTCGGTTGTGTAGCTGCCGCAATTTGTGCTAATCGAGAGAACGACTTCTTCAGGAGATACACGAGCCCGCCTTTATCACCTCACCTGGAGGCGCATACACGAATGCCAATCGAGTCAATTGTGAGAGACACCTACGTGCTTCAGTCATTCGATCAGTCAGAGGAGGCATTGCAGAACCAAACCATGACCCTGCTGGCAAGGGGGGATCGAGTTCAGTATGGCGACATTCAATCCGACGAGAGAGTCAAGAAGTTGTGGGCTAGAAGGCTTGAGCTATGCGACGAAGTTGTCGGCGCCTTTCAAGAGCGAGTTCCTGAAGAACGGAATCGTGAGATCAATCCCGGGCTTTTGCACCGAGCACAGCTGGTGGTGAACGCGTGGACAACCAGAGGATGGCGGTGCGATGTCCGTATTCTTCTTGACAACCGCGCAAAGGACGTTGTGGCATCGACGATGTGTTCGATTTTTGAGGGATTGGTTACGAGGTGTGACCCAGACTCAATGGACGAGACCGAAGAGAAGCTAAAGCGATTCGATCATCTAAACATCATGCAAGTCCGTCGCGCCAAGCAAGGTACTTGGGGAGCGATTAGACACGAAACCAACGCCGCACTTACGAGTCCTCAGATGCCCAGGATGGAGCCTCGACATGTAATTGTTGAGACATGGCGCAGACACCTACTTTCGCCGCTTCCAGCTGCACTCTTTGATGTTGTCGGTCAAAAGATTGCAGATCCAATCTCGCATGACGAGAACGAGTCCGAACTAGCCGAAAGCTTTCGAGAACTAGAGGCCCTTGTCCCAGAGCTGGTTGCACCACCTGGTTCCAGATGGGAACGCAATGAAACTGGTTTGTTCCGTGACCTGAAGGCTGAACGCGAGTCCACGGAGATTTCTGACAATCCGCTCGAGGCTCATGCACTCCTGGTCCCCGTAAGTGAGTCGAGTAGCGACTCACCCGAAGACGACCAGGTTCTCACGAACTCCGCCCAAATGGAGAGGTTTGCCCCAGGTAGCTGCTTGTGGTTGGATGCAGTTAATCGTCAGTTCGGAACGGCTCATGCGCCGATCGCGGGGCGAGTTCGTCGGCTTGCTGCGTCCGACGAATGGCGACTCTCTGAGAGTAGCCCTTTGGTCTACGGATCTGACGCGAGCCAGTCGGAATTCCAAGTTCGGCGAGAAGGGGAGACTGCTCAGGTGCGCCTCGTCGCAGATTACCTGGAATCCGCGCTAGCAGTACAGATTGAGGAAGAGGGACCGTTGCCGTTTCGCGTACTCGACATGAAAAAGGGTAGAGGAGAGGTCTATGTTCGTAAGGAGGCGGCTAGAGGGGAGACTCTTTATGTCTGCAAAGTTGAGGTTCGACGAGCACCCGAGAAGACTTCAGCACTAATCCTCGGAGCGTGGCAGATTTTCCCCGAGTTTCCTGCACTCGCCGCGAGACTTGACATTGATGTCGTAAGGTTCCTGGATGAGCTGGTGGTGCCGCCACGTCTGCTGAGCTACGGGGATCATCGACTGCGTTCGTGGACAGTTGGGGGACGTCGATTCGTCGTATTTGACGGGTTGGTGATGCAACTCACTCGTCAGAATCTCGATGCCGTGATGCAGTCACATGACGATGAGTCGCCAGCCGAACACTATGCACGGGTAAGGCCGAGCATTGAGCGGTTTGCGGAGATGCACCAGGAGCAGCGATTGGTGCGAGAACTGCTCGCGAGTGAAATTAAACGGTCAGTTGGTTAGCGGTGGCAACAGCCAAGCGACCGCAGAAAAAGGCTTTCTTTGTCCGTTATAAGGAAAGTCATGAATGGATAGATGTTACTCAGAGTATCGGGAAGCCGTACCCAAAGAGTACGGAACAGATAGACGCAACTTGTGCGATGTTGGTGACGGGTGATGTGGTTTGTTTCTCGCTCCTTCGTCCCTCCAAAAGGGTGGCCGCCAACTTGAAGGAGACGAGTATTCAGTACCCGAATGGGTCAATCCAGTGGCTGAAGAAGCGAACAGAGGAGATTGTCACCTCACGAGATCTTAGGGCAGAGGTTTTCAAAGCCGGGATAGAGGGTGCGCTACACGTAGAGATTGAAGGTGATGAGTCAGTCAGTAACGCCGCCTCGGTTTGGTCATCTCAGATCGTTCGAGATTCCAACGGTACTTGGCTAAGGACACTCGCTGAGAGCCCCGACTTTCGTCTGTCCAAGCGCGTTTCAAAGTTGTCAGCGTTCACTCATAATGCAACTCTTGGTCGGGCAATTGGCATCGGATGCGTGCAATCCTTTGGACGGCCAGACTCAACGATGAGAGTCCAAGATGCAGCCGAGAAAGTAATTGCGTATTTGGCATCACTGAGTCATTTTCGTGTCATTACTCAAATTGATCAACTGACCCGTCCCCCGGAACCTTTACTTAGGCGTCTACTTGCGAATAAAGCCACTACGATTGCCAACAAGGGTCACGGGAAGTACGAGCGACTAAGGATTCCCGTATGGCTGCTGAGCGATCTCGGAATTCTTGAATCTCAGTTCCACGAGTTGCATCCTCGCGACGACGAGGTCACCATCGAATGCGGGGAGCAAGCAGCACTGCTTGTCAAGGACTTTCTAGCGAGTTTGGAACGCGATAGAAATCGTTCCCTGAATTAGCCATGCTTCGGAGCTAGTTGATGGGAGTTGGGACTTTCGAAGCCGTGTGAACAACGTCTAGCTGTTGCGGCACGAAGAAACGTTTGCAGAGGCACCAGAGCCTTGCTTGACGACACTTGATCTATCACGTACCGTGGAGTTATGCCAGATGAAGTTAAGGCCGGGTCAAGTTATGTCGTAGGAAAAGTTGGCATGTTTTCAAAGTTGTCTGGGCTTGAAGGCGAGGTGGTAGTTGCTCTTGGAGATGCAAGCACCTCTTTTTTCTCATCCGGCAGGGTAGACGTCAGAACTGAGGATGGCGATCTGATCAAAGACGTAGACATTACGGAACTGCTGTGAATCTCGTTAGCGGTTTCACATCGTTGAGTTGACGCGGACAAGGTTTCGGGACAGGGCTCAATAAGTCAGCACCGTCGGTGCCAATGATGCTGGTCATCGCGACGGCGTTGCACGAGAAGTCGGCACGGCGCGGCGGAATCTGCCGACACCATGCAGTGGTGATTGGGGAGTCCAATATCTGGTTCTGGGTCGCTCCAGCCCATTGATCGCAGCAACTTGATTGCTTCATGGGACAATTTCTGGTCGAGAGACACGTTGCTCGACGCTTCAAGTGTCATCGCGCCGTCTTCCTCGCAAAGAGTTTGAACGTACGGTCCGCCGTTCGGGCCATCATCAGAATGCACCCGAACAACGACATGTTCCGGTGCGAGGGTGACCATGGCGGCAATCGTGCTCACGAGTGGCTGCCAGTCGGCCTCTAGCGATGGGGAAGTCATGCGTCGTTCAAGTATCCCCGATGGTTGTGAACACCGATCTTCACATTTCTCGTGATGCACTTCTCGGGTTATGGAAGGGATTTACGCAGAAAGGACCACATCCCCGACACGGATGGGGTCGCGACTACAGTCTCCACATGGCCGACGTTGCCGCTCGACCCGCCACCAGTTCATCTGACATTCCGCGCTTCACTGCTGATCCGTCGGCGGCCGATGTTGCTGCGGCGCTCACCACGGCGGGTGTGGCGATCATCGAGCGTCTCGTGCCCGAGCCCACGGTGGATGCGCTGCTCGCCGAAATGCAGCCCTACATCGACGCCACACCGC
>Ga0169931_10014809_pt1 | contig 10508 bp, 9 predicted proteins | sample Kivu_15m_20L_FD_129675 | JGI IMG/M metagenome (GOLD analysis project Ga0169931, IMG submission 129675) | Freshwater microbial communities from Lake Kivu, Western Province, Rwanda to study Microbial Dark Matter (Phase II) - Kivu_15m_20L... | ecosystem: Environmental > Aquatic > Freshwater > Lake ... | reverse complement strand
GTTTTGGCTGCGTCGGGCAGCCACGGCATTTGATCCCGCTTGCATCGCCCAACCCTTTCAGGTTGGGCTGCTTCAGCGCCGGCTCCGCCTGGCTCAAATGGCGGGCGCCTCCTTGCCATCTCCTAATTTTTGAATCACTCTCGGTATACGATCCTGGACTTCGTCGACAATTTCTAACTTCCAAAAAATTTTGTTGACGCTCATGCTGAAACTACCTAGATTCGGTTACACGCATTTTTACCTTGGGAGTGTCGGGAATGACTTTATTACGCCGTACATGGAAGACCATCGGAGCCGCCGCTGTCGCCGTAGCTTCCCTTTTGCAAGCCCAAACGTTTTCCCCAAACCGAATCACCAATTATCAAAGCAATTACATCCGGGAGCAATCCATCATCGCCCGGGAGACTCCTCCTCCTCCTCCCCCGCCTGTTACAGGGGTCATTCCACCTCCGGGAATCCTTGGTTATTCGCCCCTTGTCATCGTGAATAATTCAGGAATAGATCCAAGCCAAATCTATTTTGTTGCTAAAGGGGGGCCGGCGGGCATGAATTCATTCTTGCAGCCCAACCTTTCCACAGGGATCTGCTCACTGGTTTCCGCAAATACGAATAATTCGGCCGACCCTTCGATCAGCGTCCGCCTGTCCCAGCTCCCTTCAGCCGGAACGAACGCCTACTTTCTCTATTTTCCTCTGCTTAACAGCCAAAGATGCTATCTTTCGATAGGCAGCCCTCTGTACATGAAAACCTCAGGCGGCAATATCGACGATCCATCCCAATCCTCCGTGCAAGACCCGAATTACTACGTCCTCTATCAAAATTTCGAATCGACGCTCACAGTGACTGACAGCGGCACCTACGAACTGTATGCGAACGTCACAAACGTCGACTTTTTCTCCCTCCCCTTCACCCTTGGGTCTTACTCCTACCCATCCGGGACGCTCTATCCGACGCTGGACAACCTAACGCAAGTCGGCTTCCCTCCGACGCTCGGCCGAACCTCTATCCTCTCCTCGATAGCGACCGGCCTCGCAACCGATCCTTCTTCCCCGCAGCAGTGGCCCCGTTGCGTTATCCCATTCTATACAAATCCTTACGCCGTTTCATCCCCTCTGACAGACCTTCGGGTCTTGGCCGCCAAACTCGACATCAACCTAGGAACCACAAGCGTCCAATTCGTCGGGGGAGCCAATACCCAGCTCTTTTTCGACCCGACATATATCCAAAATAGCTCGAAGGGTCCCGTCGCCATGCAAAGTTATGTGACGGCGCTTTGGAACTACTATATGATGAACACACTCCAGATCACGGTGTATCCGGGGGACCCTCCCCCGACTGCCACATACACCATGTCCTCGATCGGCTCGATGATGAACCCGATCCTCCGTTTCACGACATCTACCATGGGAGCCACATCTCCAATCGATTTGCCGCTGCAATACTTGACGACGGAAGCCCTCCTTTCCGGAGATGTGGGTCTCTGGGTTTTCACTCCTTCCGGCACCGGACCTTACCAAACCGAAATCTCGAAAGCGATCAGCGCGCTCTTCACAGCGGGCCTCCTACCCCCCCCTCTGCTCTGGTACAGCCGATCGAAATTCGCGATTCCTATTTCGGCCCCTATATCGACACATACTTTAATAACCCTGCCGGCTTCAGCTTGAACGGCCCTTGGTATAACCTCTACGACAAAGTGCTCCATCCGCTCTTCATCCAAACCGCGGTGGATGGAACGCCGGTCGGCCTTGGATACGCCTATGATTACGACGATGTGCTGGCCATTGCCGGATTGATGCACGTGGTGACCCAGACGAACTCGACGACATTGAACCCGGATCAGCCTTACGCCGTACTCACGATGGGCCCTGTCGATACGCCCATCCCGGATATAACCGTCCCGTTCGGTCCGTACAATCTGACCGTTGGGGCTTTGGGCTTTGGATCGAATCCGATCGATATTATCTATTCTCAAGACGCCTCCCAGGCTCCCAACCAAACCTATATGGTAACAGGCGCACCTGGCACGGTAATGAACCTCCAGAATGAATTTTATGTGCGCTACTATACGAATATGGCTAAAACCAGCTATAACACGTATAAAGTCTATCCGAAGTACCAAATGACCTTGCCCCAAGATATAAACGGCGTATCCTCAGTCCGCTATAATGCGCAGGACACGGCCCTGATGAACGGCATCGAGTTCACCGCCGCCGATGGGACGAATTTCACGATTTCGCTCCCCAACACAAACCCCTTCCCATGAGAAAATTATGAAAGCATTCCCCGATCGCTTCACCTTGTTCTTAGCAGCGGCCCTTGGATTGGCAGCAATCCATTTCCCCTTGGATGCAAGGCCTGCTCCCGCATTACAAGCCCGGCCCGGGGCCCGTACGCCTGCCCCGCAGGCGGCCCCTCAGACGACTCCGCCCGCAGCCGAACCCGCCCCGGTGCAATCCGTGCAAGCGATCCCGGTCTCTTCCGATGAAAATAACCTTGAGCTCGTAGCCGCTCGGGGCAAGGCGGCGCCGGCCGAGTTGGAAGACGTCCCTCCCTTTTGCCCGAAATCCGTATATTGGAGCATCGGCGGCAGTTACAGCTACATGTGGCTTGTTCCGACGGGAGAACCCCGCTTCACAGGCAATTTGTATGGAGCGCAAGGGATGTATGAGTACCGACCTCGCGGCTCGATTTATCTGGGCTTGAAAGGAGCCTGGAAGCAAGGAAACACCAAAAACGCGGTCGACGAAAGGAAGCTCCTCTACGGCCTTGCCGAAGAGAGGATCGGGTATTCGTTCGAGAGCAACTGCAAGCAATGGCTGGCGACCGTCTTTACCGGATTCGGCTATAGGTATATGGAGCACAAATTGCTTCAGCCGGGCCTTGCGACGCTTCGCTTTTACTACAACGAATTTTATGTGCCTGCCGGATTTCTTTTCTTAAAAACGTGGGAAGAATGGTCGATGGGCCTCAACCTCGTTTGGATGCCTCAAGTCTTTCCGACGGTTGACATCGTCCCCTTGGGAGACGCCTACTGGAGTCTGAAGCGGATGCTTAAAAACGGCCTCGTTGAGCTGCCAATCCGCTTTTCCCCCTCTGCCTGTTCCCATTTTATGGTCGAACTCAAGCCGTTTTTCGAGTTTTGGCAAGACGGTGCAACAACTGCTGTGAACGTTTCGGGAGTCGATCTCGGGATCCCCAAGAACACCTATCGCTCGGCCGGCGCGGAACTCAACTTGTTTTGGAAGTATTAGGGAGTGTTCCGTAAAGATTCTTCCGTCGATTTTCGGGTTCTTTTGAGCCGATTTTCGACTTTAAATTTGGGGGACAATATCGACAAGGTATATTGCCCCCCAAATTTAAATCGAAAAGCGGCCAAAATAATCCCGAAAAACGACGAAGCAATCTTTACGGAACACTCCCTAGACCTCTTGCGGAACCTTGGTTAGGCAAGAGGGCTATTGACGCTCCGTCCATAGACGTCGTTGAAGCGGATGATGTCGTCCTCGCCGAGGTATTCGCCGACTTGGGTTTCGATGATTTCCAAAGCGACTTTGCCGGGATTGGAAACCCGGTGCGTGGCTCCCTTCGGGACATAAATGCTTTCGTTTTCATGAACGAGCGTCTCTTTGCCGCCCACCGTTACCTGCGCCGTGCCTCTGACGACGACCCAATGCTCGCTCCGGTGGAAATGCATTTGCAGGCTCAGCGTCTCTCCGGGATGGACAAGGATCTTTTTGATCTTGTAGCGCTCGCCTGCGTCAAGCACGGTGAAATGGCCCCAGGGGCGGTTTGTCGTCAAATGTTCGCGCACTTCTTTGCGGCCCATTTTTTTCAGCTGCGCGACGATCTCTTTGACTTTTTGCGATTCTTTTCTCTTCGCGACCAAGACCACATCCGGCGTTTCCACGATGAGCATCTCTTCGAGCCCGATGGCCGCGACGATCCTCTTATCGCCTAGAATGAGCGAGTCTTTTGTTCCCGCTGCGACGACCTTGCCGGCAAAGGCGTTGCCTGAAGCGTCTTTCGGAAGGATTTCAAACACGCTGTCCCAGGAACCAACGTCGGACCAATCGAGCTCGGCCGGAAGCACAACCGTTTTCTCCGACCGCTCCATTACGGCATAATCGATCGAGACAGAAGGAAGGTCTTTGAACGCCCGGATCAATTCGTCCGAGGGGAGATCGAGCGCCTTCGCGATCTCGGGGCAGAAAGTAGAAAACGCCTCCAGCATCGTCTGAATCTGAAACGCAAACATCCCCGAATTCCAATAAAACCCTCCCTGCGCAATATACTGCGCCGCAGTTTGGGCGTCCGGCTTTTCGACGAAGCGGTCGGCTACGAATGCCTCTTTGCCATAAGAGGCTCCCGCTTGGATATACCCGTAGCCGGTTTCGGGATGGGTAGGGCGTATGCCGAAGGTCGCGATCCGCCCCGCCTCCGCAATCGATACCGCCTGTGCGAGATACGAGGCAAACCGCTCCGGCGGCCCGATCATTTGATCCGAAGGGGAAACGAAGACGGCCTCTTCAGGGGACGCTCCTCTCGTTTCCAAAAGATGCTTCAATGCAAACGCAATCGCCGGCGCCGTATTTTTCTGGGACGGCTCGAAAAGGATGTTATCCTGAAGCGCAGGATGGATGGCGCTCAAGTGATCTCGGATGGCATAGCGGTACTCTTCGCTCGTCAAAATGAATACATCCTCGGGCTTGAAACTGCCCAGGAGCCGAGCCGCCGTTTTTTGGAGCAGGGAAAGATCGGAGCCGATTTTTAAAAACTGTTTGGGGAATTCGGTTCTGGAAACAGGCCAGAGGCGCGTCCCGCTTCCGCCTGCTAAGATCAGCGCCTTCATGCTTGGCCTCAGTACAAAAGCGAGCGAAGAGGTTCGAACTCTCGACATTCAGCTTGGGAAGCTGACGCTCTACCAACTGAGCTACACCCGCAAACACGAACCTATCTGAGTATTTCACCTCCCGATCTTCCGGAGTCAATACGGAGATAAGTTTATGCTAGGCACTATAGCCAACCCCCCCAAAATCCGTAAACACAAATTGAGAAGCGCGGCATGCCGCTCAGGATAGAAAAATGGGAGAAATTACTTTTTTCGGAGAGCGGCTTTCGCCTTGCCGTGTTCTAGGGCCAGGGTCGCCTTTTCCTGCGCCTCTTTTTCCGCATCGATCACCTGATCGATGAGACTATGGTCCAGGGTGGTTTTCACGCCGAGACTCTCCGCCCGCCTGCGGATCTTCTCTTCTAAAGCCGGGAGAACATAATGGCTCGCCAAAAGAAAATGACTGCGGGCGCAGGAGGGATTTTTTGCGATTTCGATTGCTGCGCGGTAGGTTTTATTTTTCAAAGCCAAGTAACGGTCCCGGTCGGCAAATAGTTTCGCTAAAGCGGACGATTGGCGTCGAAGCCTTGTTTCCAAAGAAGCGAGTTCTTGGAAAAGCTCTTTAACCTCGCGCCGTTTTTCATGAGAGACCATCCCTTGGGCGATGAGATCGGCCTGAAGAGAGTCGATTCGGGCGCGCACCGCCTCGGCCTTTTTTTGCAGCGCCGTTTTTTGCTTTTCTGACGTTTTTTTTAAGCAAAGAGACAGAATTCGAAGCGAGGCGGCCGGCATCGCCGCGTCGGGGCCGAACGCCTGGGCCGTCCGCTCGACCAGGTAGGGAAGGGCGTCCGGTTCGATGAAAACGGACGGCGCCTCTTTCAAGAGGGCGGTGCTTAGAATTTGTTGGGTTTCCCCGGGAGACGTGTTTTGCACCGCGATCTGCTTGAACCGGTTTGCGAGCGCGGGATTTTCTATGTAGATATTCCGGTGGAATTCCTCCTCGGTCGTGATTCCGACGACATAGGGAAACTCATGGCCGAGCATTGTCTTGAGCTGCTCCCCAAGCACTTGCGCCGTGCCAGGACGCGAGGCCAAATGGATCTCGTCCCAAATCAAGATGATGTTTTCGCGGTGCCGACCCATCTGGTCGCTTAAATGGCTTAAGTATTTATGGGCGTCCATTCCGGCCGCAAAATCGGCCGTATTGATGTAGAAAATTGCTTTGCCCTTCAGTTCGGGGAACTCGCCTCTTACGACGGCGGCGGCAAACGCTTTGGCCGCATCGGTCTTGCCTACGCCTGTATTCCCGATCAAAAGCGGATAGCCTCTCTTCGTTTTCCGGCCTGCCACCAAGGCGTCGGCGATGTCTTTCGCCTGGACTCTCCTCCCTTCGGGGACGTCCATCTGCTGAAGGCGGATTTTCCGCGACCAATTTTCCGTTTTGGCGATCGACGCCGGCATCGGGCGGATGTAGGGATAAACCGTACTCAAAAGACAGATCGCAAGGAGAGAGCATCCAACCGCCATCCCCGCCGCGTTCGCCCCTAAAATAGGCAAAGCAACCGTCGAAAGGAGCATGAAAAATTGGAGAAGCGTCATGATCATCTGCGCTTTGAGCTTCGCCTCGCTCTTGTTTTCCGCGGGTTTTGAAAATTCGGAGATGCCGAAGGCATTTATGATCGTCTCAAGGCAGTGGAGAACGGAGGACGCCATATCGCCGATCTTCGCTTGCAAGGAAACCGGAGCAGGGGATGTCTTTTCCAAATATATTTTCGCTTCTCCGATCATTTCCCTGGCCATTTCCACCGCGCCCTGATGCGACGGGAAATCGAGCCGGATCAATTCATCCAACGCCTCTTGCGAAAAGATCTCCCCCAACCGGTCGAGCGCCGCCTCGTCGTCGAGGAAATGCGCGACAAGAGGCTTCGGCCCTCCCGTCCTCAAAGCCTCAAGATCCGCTGCGGAAAGAGATCCGGCCCCTTTTACGGCCGCCGCAATGCGGGCGGCAGCCGGATCGAGCGCCCTTTCCTGCAATTGGGCAGAAGATGAAATTTGATTTACAAGCGAAATCACCAATCAACCTTTGTTTTAATCTCAATAATACACAACTACATTAATTATATAAACACAAAACGATTTGCACACATAGATTAATTTTGATATACCGAGAGTGATTCAAAAATTGGGAGATGGCAAGGAGGCGCCCGCCATTTGAGCCAGGCAAAACCGGCGCTGGGACCGGGAACCCTGCAAATGCATCGTTTTTGGGGAGAGGCGCAGCCAAAACCAATTTTTGAATCACGAGCGGTATGGATTAGCAAAAAAAAGGAAACGGACATGTACCGAGGACAGATCATCGACACCCACATGCACCTCTGGGACGTCTCGAACGGCTACGAGTGGCTCCCCGATTTTGCAAATGGGGCCTTAAATAAAAATTTTCTGATGCCCGATTATCTTTCGATGGCGGAAAGGCAATGCGTCTCCGGGACGGTTCACATCGAATGCGGCGGGTTTCCGGGAAATCCGGCCCGGGAGACCGAGTGGGTTCAGCGCCAAGCGGACCGCTACGGAGGACCACAGGCCATCATCGGGTTTGCCAAACTCGACTCCCCCGATCTCGAACAGACGCTCAAAGACCATTGCCAATACCCGAATTTCCGGGGAATCCGGATGCCGCTCAACAAGATCGGTTCCTTCGGAGCGGATCGGGACGACTACATGTCGGACAAAGCCTGGAGAAAAGGCTATTCGCTCCTCTCGAAATACCGGCTCCATTTCGAGATGCAAATTTACGATACGCAGATCCCCGAAGCGGCCATCCTTGCCAAAACCTATCCCGACATCCCTATCGTACTCCAGCATCTTGGGTGGCCCGTAGAAACCGGACCCGGATATCTCAAAGAGTGGGCAAAGCGACTGGAAGCCTTGGCCGCGCAGCCAAACGTTCTTCTAAAACTTTCTTGCCTCGGCTGGGTGTTTCAAAAAAAAGGGGATCCTCTCCCCTATCTTCAGGAAGCGCTCCGGCTCTTCGGCCCCGGACGCTGTATCGTGGGAAGCAACTGCCCTCCCGACGAAATCTTTATCTCTTTCGACGAGATATTCCGGCTCCTGAAAACAGCGCTGGCCTCCTATACCTCCAACGAGCAGCAGCAGGTTTTCTACGGCAACGCAAAAAAATTCTATAGGATCTGAGCCAATTGCCAAACTCTCTGACCCAGCAAAATCGCCCTTTTCCGGCCATTTGCGTCCTCGCTCCTCAACCAACCCGCTGGGGGTTGGGCTCGTCGCGAGGACCCTGGCAGCAAGGCTGCCACTCGCAAATGGCCGCAAAATCATCGATTTTTCTGGCGCAGGGAGTTTGGCAACTGGCTCATCTGAGCGCGTAGTTTTTTGTTCGTTTTCCGCATCCTCCAGCAAGCGATCAGCCAAAGGGCGCCGAGAACTTGGCTCCCAGCCAGATACGCGGCATAGTACGGGATATGGGGCGGGGCCGGCCAGATGCCGGTCCAGTAGAGAACAGGGCTCGCAACGAGGCTGACCGCAGTCAGGACGATCAGAAATGAGAGGAGTTTCGTCCCCGGCTTTTTATAAATGCAAGTGTGGGAAATCCAAGCGTAAAGCACTAAGCTCGCCGCGCCGCAGCCGGCCGTCGCATACGCTACGATCGAGGGGATTCCGAGGTTGAGTTGATAGCGCATTTGCAGCCAAGCGTTCAATAGTCCAATCCCTAAGGAACCCATCCAAACCGCTAGCCACTGCCTCCGGATTTTTAGATCAATCGGATCCATACTTATACCCCCCCCATTTTTGCAAACCAGCCATTCTAACTACACAAGCAAAGGAAGATCAAGAAAAACAACAAATCCGACCCCCTTTATTTGACTTTCATTTATTATACTTTCCATGAATCCCCAGCTCATTCAAAAACAACCGATTGTCACGGCTGAAAAATTGCTTCAATACAAGCAAGCTCACGGCCACCTCGGCGCGTTCGATCCGCCGAAGACCGTTTTCGTCTGCTACCAGCGTTCGACGCTCTCCTACATTTTGCAAAGACATCCACAATTCCAGGCTTCCCCCGTCACCCATTTCTTCGTCGATCCCGAATCCCGCTCAGGTATTTTAGGTGATTGGGGCGTGGGGGCGCCCGGCCTTGCCATCAAAATGGAAGAGCTGATCGCGCTCGGCGTCCGGCGCTTTGTCGCCGTCGGGACAGCGGGTGCGCTCATGGGATCCCATCCGATCGGCGAGATCGTCCTCTGCCCAAAAGCTCTTGCCGAAGACGGCGTCGCCCACCATTACCTTCCCGACGGGGAGCGGATCGCCTCCGCAGATGCAGAGCTCGTCGCCGCATGGGAGCGGTTCGCAAACGGACAGGCGCTAGCATTCCACCCTCACGCCCCGGCTTGGAGTTTTTCCGCCCTATTCCGCGAAACCGTCGAAGACATGCTCCGGGTGCATCGGCTCGGCTTTTCCGTCGTCGAAATGGAGGCTGCTTCCCTCTACGCCATCGCCAAGGAAAAAGGAGTTCAAGCGCTCTCGCTTTTCGTCATCAGCGACTCGATCACCGAAGAGTCCTGGACGCCGAAGATCAAAGACCCCCTCATGCTAGAAAACCTCCACAAACTCGCCGATGCGGCGCTCGCTTTCTGCAGCAGCTTATGATGCGGAGTTGTCCCCATGCGCTCATACCCCTGTCAAAGGACTGTCGTCCTTTAAAACCCTATCATATGGGTTTGCAAAGGGCGTTCAGCCCTTTGCCGGGTTGCAGGGCGGAGCCCTGTTCTTATCTTGTTACGGCGCGTCGGGTAAAAAGCCGCCTGCCTGCATCCGCCACATTTTGGCATACCGGCCTTCGAGGCGAAGCAGCTCGTCATGCGTCCCTTCTTCGACGATTTTTCCGTAATCGAACACCAAGATCCGGTCCATCCGCGCGAGCGTTGAAAGGCGGTGGGCGATCGCGATCGTCGTCCGCCCTTCCATGATCCGGCTTAAGCTGTCTTGGATGTAGCGTTCGGTCACCGAATCAAGAGAAGAGGTCGCTTCGTCTAAAATGAGGATAGGGGCGTTGGCCAAAATCGCCCGGGCGATCGCGATCCGCTGCCTCTCTCCGCCGGAGAGTTTCGCTCCCCTCTCGCCGACCACCGTCTCGTATCCGTTCGGCAGCCTGCGGATGAACTCGTCGCAATGGGCGAGGCGGGCTGCTTCGAAGATCTCCGCTTCATTCGCCTCAAGGCGCCCGTAGGCGATATTTTCTTTCAGCGTCCGGTGGAATAAAACGGGATCCTGCGGGATGAGGGCGATGTGGCGCCGGAGCGATTCGAGCTTTGCGTTTGCAATATTTTGCCCGTCGATGCGGATTGCCCCTTTTTGGACGGGGAAGAAGCGGAGGATCAGATTGATGAAGGTCGATTTGCCGGCTCCAGTATATCCCACGAGGCCTACTTTCTCCCCGCCCCGAATCACCGCATTCTTGTTTTCGAATAGAAGCCTGTTTCCGTAGCCAAACGAAACATTTTCGAATGCGATCTCGCCTGTTTTGATGTTCAGCTCCTCTGTTCCGCCAGGGCGATTTAACTAAAATTTTTTGATAGCAGATCAAGTAATATGGCATAGTAAATACCTCAAATTTAAGGAGGTTCTATGTCACGCCGCAGGCCAATTGATGCCAAAATTT
>Ga0169931_10014808_pt1 | contig 10508 bp, 6 predicted proteins | sample Kivu_15m_20L_FD_129675 | JGI IMG/M metagenome (GOLD analysis project Ga0169931, IMG submission 129675) | Freshwater microbial communities from Lake Kivu, Western Province, Rwanda to study Microbial Dark Matter (Phase II) - Kivu_15m_20L... | ecosystem: Environmental > Aquatic > Freshwater > Lake ... | reverse complement strand
TCTCTTAACTTCAGAATAAATCACGTTCCATACTTCTAACGCATCGCTCCACATTGGCAAGATCTCAAAACCAGATTCACCGGTGTACCCAGTTCTACATATAATTACATTCTTGCCCGCAATTACTCCATTTGAATAGGACATATAAGAAAGTTCAGTTTCGTATCCCAGAGTTTTCAAGACATCCTTCGCGAGCGGACCTTGCAGTGCGAGTACCCCATAACTCATATGCTCATTTGTGACGCTAATTCCCGCGGGCGCGGAGTCGGCGAGACGTTTAACCACTTCTGCGGTGTTGGCAGCATTAGGTATCAGTAAGAATTCATCAGCACTCTTGTGATAAGCAATCAAGTCATCAACAACGCCACCAGTTTCTCGGTCGCATAACATTGTGTACTGCGCCTGGCCATCATTGATTTTGGTCAGATCATTTGTAAGCGCGAGGTTTAGAAATTCAAGCGTGCCTGCTCCACGTACCTTGGCCTTGCCTAGATGAGAGACATCAAATAGTCCAACTCGTTCGCGCACTGCAGTATGTTCACTAATTACTCCGCCACCACTATCCGCGGGGTACTCGATCGGCATTTCCCAGCCGCCGAAATCAGCCATCTTTGCTCGAGCCTCGAGATGAAAGCTATGAAGAGGTGAATGCTTCAATGGCGCAGAACCCATCACTCCAATAACCTAGCGCAATGGCCCCAACGATTCGTGCGACAGATGCTCAGATAACAGGTGATGTCCTAGTTCTTGGACTCAAGCGAGATGAAAAGAAGAAGCTAACGATTTTAACGAGTGGGATCAGATTTGATTCAGCTTCAATTCTCTCTGCGCTAAGCGAAATGGGCGCAACCGGCGCACTCGATGAAGTTGTAAAGCTTCCAGGAGATTCAACTAAATTGATGGTTCTGACCGGCCTAGGAAATGGCGAATTGACCCATGAAACCCTAAGACGGGCTGCTGGAGCAGCTGCTCGCTCTCTTCTTGGTCAAAGTAGCGCAACTTTTGCTCTACCTCATAAAAATCGCGAGGAAGCAACTGCGATTGCTGAAGGCGCCCTACTTGGTTCTTATGTCTTCGATGAATTTCGTGGTTCCACAAAGGCAGATCGCAAATCTCCGCTATCAAAAATTGAGATTCATTCGACCCTTGCCGGAGATAAGAAATTAACAACCGCCCTTAATCGAGCTGAAGTTCTTGCGCGATACACCCACTTAGTAAGGGATTTAGTTAACACCCCTCCTAGCCACCTAAACCCTGTCTCATTTGTCTCAAAATTCCAGCCACTTGCTAAAAAACTTGGACTTAAAGTAGAAGTTCTAACTGAAGTTCAATTAAAGAAGCAAGGTTATGGCGGAATCATCGGCGTGGGCCAAGGATCGGCAAATCCTCCGCGCCTGCTACACATTTCATACCGGCCCAAGGGCGCGAAGAAAAGACTTGCCTATGTCGGAAAAGGAATCACATTTGATACCGGCGGTCTTGCGCTAAAACCTGCTCAGGGCATGGAGGCGATGAAGTCGGATATGAGTGGCGCTGCGGCGGTCGCAGCAGTAATCCTGGCGATTGCAGAGCTAAAAATTCCGATTGATATTGATTCGTGGGCGCCGCTTGCTGAGAACATGGTTAGCGATAACGCGACTAGGCCAAGTGACATCATAAGTATTTATGGTGGCAAGACCGTTGAAGTACTAAATCCCGATGCAGAGGGAAGATTGATTCTTGCTGATGCCTTAGTTCGCGCAGCTGAGGTCGGCAATAAGAATGGAAAATTGGATGGAATAGTTGATGTTGCAACTCTTACTGGCTCCCAGGTTGTCGCCCTCGGCACTAGGACAAGCGCGGTAATGACCAACAACGATGAGTTCCGCGATGAATTCTTAAAGAGCGTCTCTCGAAGTGGCGAACAGTTCTGGCCGATGCCACTTCCCGAAGAGTTGCGGGCATCCTTGGATTCACCCGTTGCTGATCTTGCAAATATCGGTGAGCGCATGGGTGGCATGTTGGTCGCCGGCCTTTTCCTAAAAGACTTTGTTGCTGCCGATCTTCCCTGGCTCCACCTCGATATTGCGGGGCCCGCATTTAATGAGTCAAAACCTCACGGTTACACCACCGTAGGCGGAACAGGTGTCGCACTTCGCACACTCATCGCCTTTGCCGAGGACTTAGTAAGCCAGTAAGACTGGCAAAATGTGTCCCAGAAACTAAGAGCGATTTGAGGTAAGCGTGGCCAATTTTGATCTCGTAATACTTGGTGGCGGTAGCGGTGGATATGCATGCGCCCTTCGCGCCGCACAACTTGGGTTACAAGTTGTGCTTATCGAAAAGGACAAGCTGGGCGGAACCTGCCTACATAGAGGTTGTATTCCAACTAAAGCCCTTCTGCACGCAGGAGAAATTGCAGATAACACAAGACATGCGGGCGAATTTGGCGTTAAGGCAGAGTTTCACTCCATCGATATGGCAGGTGTCAACAGCTACAAAGATGGTGTGATCTCAAAGTTACATAAAGGGCTACAAGGTTTAGTTAAGTCGCGCAGCATTACCTATGTCGAAGGCGCTGGAAAGCTCGTCGCTAAAGACACGGTCGAGGTAAATGGCCAGCGTTACACCGGAAAGAATGTAGTTCTTGCAACCGGTTCATATGCAAAGACGCTACCCGGACTTGATATCGATGGCACCCAGATAATGACTAGTGATAACGCCATGCATTTAAACCATGTACCAAAGTCAGTGATAGTTCTTGGAGGCGGCGTAATCGGTTGCGAGTTCGCTTCTGTTTGGAAGTCCTTTGGCTCTGAGGTAACAATTATTGAAGCGCTGCCACACCTAATCGCTCTTGAAGATGAATCATCAAGCAAGCAGCTAGAGCGAGCATTCCGCAAGCGTGGCATTAACTTTGAATTAGGAAAAAAGTTTAAGTCAGCTACAAAAAGCGCTACTGGTGTAACTGTCACACTCGAAGATGGAAAGACATTTACCGCAGAGATTCTCTTAGTCGCTGTCGGTCGCGGTCCAACTTCTGCAAATCTTGGCTATGAAGCCCAAGGTATAAAGATGGATCGCGGATATATCCTCGTTGACGATAAGTGTCGTACAAATATTCCGGGAATCTGGGCAGTGGGCGACCTAATTCCAACGCTGCAACTTGCACATGTTGGTTTCGCTGAAGGCATCCTTGTTGCAGAAGAGATTGCAGGTTTAAAACCACGTGCAATTAATTACGACGGAGTTCCACGAGTCACATATTCCGAGCCAGAAGTTGCATCAGTTGGATTAACAACAGCAGCAGCTAAGGCAAAAGGATTAGATGTTGTTGAACTAAATTACGATCTCGCCGGAAATGGAAAGGCGCAGATACTAAAGACTGCCGGCTCTATTAAGTTAGTGGCGGAGAAGAATGGCCCAGTTCTTGGCATTCATATGGTGGGCGCTCGCGTCGGTGAATTGCTTGCCGAAGCTCAGCTAATATTCAATTGGCAGGCCGAAGCCTTCGATGTTGCACCACTAATCCACGCCCATCCAACGCTTTCGGAGGCAATGGGAGAGGCTCATTTGGCGCTGGCTGGAAAACCACTCCATGCACATGGATAATCCACCAATTGAAGTAATCGGATTGTTGAGAGGATGAGATGACTTTTTCGGTGAAGATGCCCGCACTAGGCGAGAGCGTCACAGAGGGAACCGTCACTCGTTGGCTCAAGGCAGAGGGCGATCAAGTCGCACTCGATGAGCCACTATTGGAAGTTTCTACCGACAAAGTTGATACCGAAATCCCATCTCCAGCTGCGGGCGTTCTCGCAAAGATTGTCGTCGCAGTAGATCAAGTTGCTGCTGTAGGCGCCGAGTTAGCTGTAATTAATGATGGCGCAACTGCAAGTAGCGCTCCAGCACCCGCTGCTCCCGTTGCTGCCACAGCTCCAGCGCCGACTCCAGTGCCGACTCCTGCACCAGTTGTTACACAAGTAGCCGCGACACCAGCTCCGGTTCAATCTGGTAGCGCCACTATTGTCACAATGCCTGCGCTTGGTGAATCCGTATCCGAAGGAACAGTTACTCGCTGGCTCAAATCTGTTGGAGATCAAGTAACTGCTGATGAAGCGTTGCTTGAAGTCTCCACCGATAAAGTTGATACCGAAATCCCATCTCCAGCTTCAGGAACACTTCTTACTATCGATGTCCCAGTAGATTCCACAGTCCCGGTTGGTGCGCGCCTTGCATCAATTGGTTCAGGAGCTGCCGCACCTGTTGCCACACCGCCAGCTCCGCCGAAACCGGCTCCAGCTGCGCCAGTAGCTCCAGTCGCCGCTACTCCCGCTCCCTCCCCAGCGCGCCCAGTTCCAACTCCACCACAAACTCCGCCACCACTAGTTCCAAAACCATCTGCACTTGATGATTCTTATGTAACTCCAATCGTTAGGAAATTAGCTAATGAAAATGGAGTTGATCTATCAAAGGTAAGAGGCACCGGAGTTGGCGGACGAATTCGCAAAGAGGATGTTTTAGCTGCGATTCCAAGTAAAGCAAGCGTTGCGCCTTCTGCACCTGCTGTCGCTGCATCTGCCGCACCGAGCGCGCCTACGAAAGCAGCTCCCGCATCTGCCTCGCCACTTCGCGGTACCCAATTAAAGATGTCTCGCCTCCGTAAAGTTATTGCCGCTCGAATGCTCGAATCACTTCAAGTTAGCGCCCAACTAACTACAGTTGTTGAAGTTGATATCACCAAGATTTCTCGACTTCGCGATAAGGCGAAAGCTTCATTTGAAGCGCGTGAGCGCGTAAAGCTCAGTTTCCTTCCTTTCTTTGCAGTTGCAGTCTGCGAAGCGTTAAAGGTTCACCCGGTTCTCAACTCATCTGTAGAAGGTGATGTGATTACTTATCATGGCGCTGAACATCTTGGCGTTGCCGTAGATACCGAACGCGGCTTACTTGTACCGGTGATTCGTGATGCTGGTGATTTAAATATGGGCGGTATTGCTCGTCGAATCGCCGAAGTTGCACAGCGCACCCGCGATAACAAGATTGCCCCAGATGAATTAGGTGGCGGAACATTTACACTTACAAATACCGGATCTCGTGGCGCACTCTTTGATACACCGATTATCAACCAGCCCCAAGTCGCGATTTTGGGACTTGGGGCAGTAGTAAAGCGTCCAACTGTTGTTAAGGGCGAGGATGGCGGGGAAACGATTGCGATTCGCTCTATGGTTTATCTCGCACTCTCATACGACCATCGCGTCGTCGATGGCGCAGATGCCGCGCGCTTCTTGACCACGCTAAAAGAGCGACTTGAAGAGGGTCGCTTCGAATCTGACCTCGGTCTCTAGGCGAGGGGTCTATAGCTCTTGGCGCTTCCACAACGGATTGCCATAACCGGGGCTTCCGGCATGATCGGATCAGCTCTTGTTGGCCATCTAAAGTCTGAAGGCCACACTATTCAACGATTAGTCCGGCGCCCCGTCGTCTCACCCGATGAAGTTCTTTGGAACCCAACAACTGGAGAAGTTGATTTGGCTGCCCTTGAAGGCGTTGATGCGGTGATTCATTTAGCTGGAGCCAACGTTGGCGATAAGCGTTGGAGCAAGAAATACCGTGCAGAGATTTTAAATTCCAGGCTCCTTGGCACAAATACGATTGCAACTGCAGTTTCAAAATTGAAACCTGATGTATTTATCTCATCAAGTGCGATTGGTTGGTATGGCGAGACAGGAAATCGAGCGGTAACTGAGGACGATAGGCCTGGCGATGATTTTCTTGCTGCTGTATGTAAAGAGTGGGAAGCCGCTGCAGATACAGCAATAGATACTCGGACTGTGAAAATCAGAACTGGATTAGTTCTTGAACCAACAAGTGGCGCGATGGGAAAGATGCTGCCGCTCTTTAAATTTGGCCTGGGCGGAAAATTGGGAAGTGGCAAACAATGGTGGTCATGGATAACTTTGCATGATCAATTAAAGGCAATCTGCTACCTGCTAGAAAAAGATGTCGAAGGTCCAGTCAATTTAGTTGCTCCAAATCCCGCAACTAATCAAGAATTCACGGCAGCGCTAGCGCGCGCACTTCGTCGACCAGCGTTAATTCCAGTCCCAGGTTTTGCACTTCGAATTGTCTTGGGTGGTTTTTCCTCCGAAATTCTCGGATCAAAGCGGGTCACTCCAAAGAAGTTAGTAGATTCCGGTTTTCAATTTGATTATCCGCACCTTGCTCCAGCTCTTAGCGCCCTGATAGATCAGCAATAACCGCTTGCGCGGCAAGCTTTCCACTCAATAGCGCCCCTTGTTGCGATGGAGTACTTCGCCAATCCCCTGCGATATAAAACCCACTATCATCTTTAACCGGCATTAGAAGCGGTTTACCCGGAGGATGAAAGGGCAGCGAGCCCTTAATTCGGTAAGCCTCGATTAAATCCCAACTCTTCGTTTCACATCTCCACTGCTTCGCTAAATGCGCTCTCACATCTCTCTCACTTCCCGATCCAAGAGTGGTTGCAGCAATAAGAGTCCTACCGTGGGGAGCGTACGTTTTTGCAATATTTGAAATTGCTACCGAGTTAACGAGCGGCCCCGGCCCACCCACGCGAAGTAGCGTGCTCGCAATCTCTCCCTCGGGAAGCGAGAAGTACCAGGTATGCGACTCATTCATTTTCGGCGCTTCTGACCCAAGTAATTTTGCGGCGCTAAGTGGGTCGAGCGTATTTACTACGGCATCGGCCTCGTACCTATCGTCACTAGTTACAACTTCCTTAACGCCTATCTTGAGCACTTCTGCGCCTAACTCAACATCTAGTCCAGCAGCTAACTTTTCAGAGATTGCCCTTACTCCTGCGTCTGGCACTCCAGGGCGACCCTTGATGAACCAATGTATTAGCTCGCGCGCCATTCGGTTTGAGACTTGCTTTGAATCGATAAGAAAGACACCATCAAAAAATGGTTTAAGTACTTTTACAAATAGTCTATTGGAATCTATAAGGGCGAGTTCAAAAGTTACATCCTCGCTCTTCTTTCGAAGATAGTTCAAGAACTTCAATTTCTCGACCAAAGATCCAGTCTTAGAACTCAAGAGATCCGGAAGGAAGTTGGGACTACTTCGAAAATCTCCGACCTTTAAAATCTGATCGCCATCACAGATTTCAAGCCCTTTGGGCAGATGGAAGAACTCAACATCCGTAAGAGCTTCACTCTCCTTGAGTTCTGCATATGCCGGGTTTATTACTTGAAATCCTCGATCAAGAGTGAAGCCATCTACATAGTCACTTGTGATTCGGCCACCAACGCGGTCACTCTTCTCTAGAACTGTGACTTCAAAACCGCCTTCAACCAGAAATCGCGCTGCGTTTAACCCAGCCCAGCCTGCGCCACAGACAATGACTCTCTTACTCACTGATGAATATCAATCTCTCTAGCTCGATCAATGATGCGCGCAACATCAAGTGCAAACTCACGAGCGACTGGCATTTCTGCCATTCCCTCGAGGCAATCTCTCACTTGGTTATAGAAGTGAACATAGTTTCCCGGTACGCCTTTGTACTCAATCGAGTCGCTACCTTTGTAGATTCGAAACTCGCTGGTCGCGCTTATCGAATCTTGCCAACCAGTAGATAACGGCTTTACTCCGGCTCGAAGTAGAGCTTCTTGTGGATCTAGTTCTTTTGCGATGAGAGCTGCAGTTCGACCGTTTACCCGAAGCCTTGGCCCAGGAGCGCCCGAAATCGCGCTTACTGAAAGATATGAATCAACTCCACTTGCATGTTTCAAAACTAATAGAACATCATCTTCAACTTCGCCACGAATCTTGCGAAGCGATGAGAATTCAAGTTCGGCTGGACCAAATAAATCTAGCGCTGTTGAAACTAAGTGAGTCTGTAGATCAAGTAGCAACCCTCCGCCAAGAACAGATGGAGTATTTTCGCGCCAAGCACTTGGATTGCTATCGGGACGAAACCTCTCGAAACTGGATTCGAATCTAAAGATTTCACCAATATCGCCATTTGCAATAACTCGCTTCAGGGTAAGCGTGTCGCTATCAAGGAGGCGGTTGAAGAAAACAGTTATCGGAACACCGCGGGCATCGGCGTAATCAAAGAGTGACAATGTTTCGTAGTAATCAATAGCCATTGGCTTATCAACAATTACGGGAATTCCAGCATCAATTGCCAATCGAGCCTGGGCGGCATGTACCTCATTTGTTGATGCAATTACAACTAAATCAAGTTCCTCTTCTACCAATTCCTCTGCACTTGCCAGCATCGTTGCGAGTGGAAACTCATCATGCGCCAGGCCGCGTTTCTCTATTGATCTAGTTGCAATCGCAGCTATAAAAAATCCGGCGGCTTGAAGAAGTGGGGCATGAAATGAGCGACCAGCAAGCCCATAACCAATGAGCCCAACCCGCTTCAAGTTCTACTGCTTCTGCTCGTATTGCAATTTAGATGGCCACCAAATCTTCGGCCCAATCACCTTTACGAGAGCGGGCACTAAGAGCGAGCGGACGACAATTGTGTCTAGTAGAACTCCAAAGGCAACGGCAAAACCTAGTTCGGCTAGGAATACCAACGGCAAAAGTCCGAGTACACCAAAGGTTGCCGCTAGAACTACGCCAGCTGAGGTGATTACGCCACCAGTAACGGTTAAACCTTTGATCACGGCAGCCCTAGTTCCAATATTCTTTGACTCTTCACGAACACGCGTCATTAAGAAGATGTTGTAATCAATACCAAGTGCAACTAAGAATACAAAGGCAAAGAGTGGGAATGATGCATCTGTCCCAGCAAATCCAAAGACATGCTCGAAGACCAATGCGCAGACCCCAAGAGTTGCGAAGAATGAAAGTACTACTGTTGCAAGAAGCAGGCCGGCCGCAAGTATGCTGCGTAGAAGTAATCCCAGAATTATTGCAATCAGAATTAAGACGGTTGGAATAATCACACGGTTATCCCGTTTGGAAGATTCATCAATGTCGTGGCCAACTGCAGTCTGACCACCAGCAAGAATGTTGGAATCCACTTTCTTCACCGCTTCGCGGATGGTCGGAATCAACTCTTTTGCTTCCTTAGAGTCGGCAGCCACATTCAATGTGGCATAGACCAAGACCTTGCCATCAACCACTTTGATCTCTTCGGTTGGCTGGCGCGTTACTGGATCTTGCACAGTTAATGGCAGAACTGCAGCAACATTTGAGATTCCCCTTACCGCAGCCAGAACGGCTGGAACATCAGCTTCGTCCGCAACAATCTCAACCGGGGTACCCTCGCCACTAGGAAAGTGCTCACCTAGCTTTTCAAGTCCAATAACCGAATCAGTTCTTGTAGTAAATGCTTCAGTTTGCGATAAGCCATCGCTCTTTAGCGTCGCAGAGAATCCGGCAAAAATTAGAAGTGCTAGCGCAGTGGAAATCCAGATTGGCTTGGGTTTGCGATCTACAAAGTTGCCTACCTTCGCCCAGAAACCAGAGAGCTTCTCATCGACATCATCGAATTTAGGAATTCTTGGCCAGAAGATCCAGCGTCCGAAAACAACTATTAGAGCAGGAAGGAGAGTAAGCGCTGCCAACATGGCTGATGCAATACCGATCGAACCGACTGGGCCGAGGCCACGATTGCTTGAGAGATCACTAAGGAGAAGAACCATCAGACCAGCAATAACAGTTGAACCGGAGGCAAGAATTGGTTCAACTACTCCGCGCAGCGCCCTCTTCATCGCATCAAATCTTGATTGGTGGTGATGCAATTCCTCTCGATATCTTGAGATTAGGAGAAGGGCGTAATCTGTTGCAGCTCCTAGTACTAGAACATCCAAGATTCCAACCGTCTGGCCATTTAGATCAATCACATCTGCTTTCGCCAAGTAGTAAACAATCATGGTGGCAAAGCCAAGTGCCGTCGCAGCGGTAAACAATGGAATGACCCAAAGTATTGGTGATCGGTAGACCAAAATCAGGATGATTGCAACAACGATCAATGTGGTTCGCAATAGCGTTGTGTCGATAGATCCAAAAGCATCAAATAGGTCCGCGAATATTCCGCCCGGTCCAGTTACATGCGAATCTAGACCGGCAAGATCTCGCTTCATCTCTTCCCTAATAAATTCAATAATCAGCGGTAGCGCAGGTTCATCGTTGATGTTTTCTCCGGCAATAACCGAATCAATCTGAACATTGATTAGCGCCGCCTTGCCATCCTCGGAAGGGATAGCCTGAATGGGCGCGCCGGGTGCAAAATAAGTTGAGAGTGGTTTATTCGACTCCGGGAGCACTCTTGCTCCAAGACCCTCGGCAAATGCATTTACCTCTGCAAACTTCTCTGGGCTTGTTGCGGGGTTTACATCGCCAACAATTATCAAAAGGGTTGGAAGAAGATCTAAGGATTGGTCTGAGAACTTAACGATTAGCTTTGATGCCTCAGTCGACTCAGCGCTCTCGGGCAAAAAGGCAGAGTTATCGTTCTCCTGGACATTGGAGATTTTCGAAAATGCCTGGCCGGAAAAGCCACCAATTGCTAGCCATGTGATGATAGA
>Ga0169931_10014807_pt1 | contig 10509 bp, 8 predicted proteins | sample Kivu_15m_20L_FD_129675 | JGI IMG/M metagenome (GOLD analysis project Ga0169931, IMG submission 129675) | Freshwater microbial communities from Lake Kivu, Western Province, Rwanda to study Microbial Dark Matter (Phase II) - Kivu_15m_20L... | ecosystem: Environmental > Aquatic > Freshwater > Lake ... | reverse complement strand
TGAGATCCCTGGACAAAATCAAACACGCATCTATTCTTTGATACGGGAACCTCAAATTGATCAAATTGATTAAAAGTATTATTCATTACACTACCTCTTTCATTGGAATTATATATTCTGAAAATGCTGATGTTGTTACATAATCAGCCCAAATTGTTATTGGAGCAAATGTTTTAATGTTATTTACTTTAATTCCACTTCCTTCTATCGTAATGCTACCTGTTACTTTTCTATCTTGTAGGGCAAATAATGCTTCCATTAATCCTGCAAGAACTACTCTAGGTGTTCCAAAAGATCCAAGTGCAGCACTTGCTAACATAAATTCTGTAACTATATTTACACTATCTGATCTTTCAGCATCAAGTATTTCAGCGCTTGCTGTCATTGGTTCTGCTGTAATTTCTACTACAAAGTTTGCAAAGATTGCTGCGTCTATAATTTCAGCATCGCATGTTGCAATGGTAGTAGTAAATAAAGAATCTCCAGAAACATTAGGCATTACTAGTTCAGCAGAAGCCACTAATGGATCAATTAGATTAACACTGTTTGTCTTTACTGGCATTGTATTGTAAAGATTTGTTACCATTGTTGATGTAATTGTGTTCTTATCCCAATAAATTTCATCAACAATAAGTTTAGTATTTGTTGGAACGGCAGGCAAAGCAGTTGATCCAAATGGAGTAATCAAACAACCAATACCAAGTCTTGGATGATTATTTGCCTCAAGGTTTGCTCCAGAATCTGGAACTGTTGCATTGGTTGTAGATCCTGTGTAAGCACCAAGATTAATTGTGCTTCTAAGAACAGCATCAACATAAAGTTTAACTACGTTATTATTTGCGTTTGAGTGATCAAATTCAATGACTACAAAGTGGCGATTGTAATCAAACAAATCTAAAGCACCAGTGTCTTGTTCAACAAATGTTCCAGAACCATTGTTAAACTGCATGTGCAATTTGCCCTGGTACTGATAAAGAACTACATGTTGGTTATCCTTATAGCCATTAAGATTCCACAGAACTCTCAAACCATTAATTGATTGGTCATCTACTGCTCTTTGGAACCAGAATGCTGAGTGATATGAATTTTGACCAGTGCCCCATGAATCGTTCCACTCAGATTCTTTTAAGATTACTCCGTCAGTTGCATAGTTTGTTCCTGCAGTTTTTGCTGACTTATTGTTTATTCCAAGATCGTAAGAAACAACTGTTCCACCAACAGATGTTGGCACTACTGAATAACTATTATCAATGCCGTGATCCATTAGTGAGTCTGCTGAATCAAAGTTTACATATCTATAAGGATCAATATTTGTTTTTACATAGTGATAGTATGTGTTATTAGATACAAAATGATTATTTAGTTCTGCATAAACTGGAATTATTTCTGCAGATATAACCTTGTCCAAACTTGTTGTTGGTTCAAGAAGTTCTGCTTCAATGCTTTCAAATTCTGCAGGGAAAAGATTCTTTGACTTACCACCAATAATATCTGGCTCAGGAATTAAACCTGCTAATCCAGAGAATGGAGTTTCTTGATACAAAGCATTTTGTACTGGCAATACTTGATGGTCTCCGCTTTCTGCAGACACAGCATAAACAATTGGTGAGTAATTTGTATTTGGAGAAAGATTCTTCATAAATATGTAATGAGAATAAACTTGGTTTTCAGATAGCGTTCTATCGTAAATTGCAAACTCGTCTGTTCTAACTCCAGTTTCTTGAACAATGCTTTGGCTACCGCTTAATTGAACCACCCATCCAATTTGTGGACCTTCTACAGTTACAGCATCGTTTACAGTTGGGAAAGTTATATTTTCTGCTCTTCTGTCAGCAAGATCATATCTAATATTTAGGGCAAGATTACTAATGATTGATCCATTTAGATAAACCTTTTGTCTAACCTGAGTTGGACTTGGCAAAGGTTCATAGGTTACAACAACATGATTCCAAGAATTTCTCTTTGGTGATCCGTAATATGCTCTCCAAGTTGCATATGCATTAAGACCTTCTCCAACAAAGTCGTAATTTTTTATCAAATCTCCAATAAGCAAATGAGTGTTGCTTGCTGGGCCAGTTTCACTATTGCCCCAGAAATCAAACACTTCTGCAATTTGAGTTGTACCGTCAGTAAATAAAGGTCCAGACTCAACACGAGTACTACCGCTAGTTCCAGCAGCAACTGAGTAATACCACATTTCAAGGCTTAAAGATCTTGTAGCATAAAGGTCTGCTCTTCTTTGCATATAGTTTGGAATAATTGCTTTAACCTTTGGAATTTGACCACCAGTATTAGAAACGGCCTGCCATGATTTTCCATTACCAACAGATGTCATTTCTTCTCCAGAAGTAACATTTACAACAACATCATCAACTTCCCAACCGCTTACAGGCCATGAACCTAGTTGTTGTGGAACTGATTGTCCATCTTGAATATAAAATACTGGGTCTAGGTTTTTAACAAGAGCCAAATAATTTGGAGCAACAGACGCAACTGGATCTACTAATACTGCAGAAGCAGCAAATGCAAAACGGGAAAGCAAAGGCTCAACTATATCTACTGTTGCTGTTAATGGTTCAACAGGAATAATTCTATCTGCAAAGGTATCAAGACCAACATTCTCTCCAAGAGTTGCATTAAGTTCAATTACATCTGCGGTATACCTTGATTCTGTTGCATTGCTCCATGCTGGCAGAACCATTAAAGCATTTACTGGGAAACTTGTAGCAACATTAACACTGTCTGGTCGTGTAGCAATATATGTACCGTCAACAATAGTTGCATTAGCATACATTGGCTCAGGCGGATAAATAGTATTTACTGGTGTTGCTGGTTCCTGTAGATTTCCAGCAAGCCAAATTTGATTAATTTCGTAGGCAGTTAATGCAGAAGCAGTTGCCATATGAAGGTTTTGAATCTTAAAGTCTGCTGTAGAAGATCCTCCAAATCTAAAGTTTGGATAAAGTGTTGTATCTGTGTTTGTTTTTGTATCTACCAACTCTCCATTAAGATAAACCTCAAAATTGTTAATATTTGTTGCACTAGTTCTTCTAATTGCTAGATAGTTCCAGTCAGTTGTGTTTAGTGTTGGTCCAATAAAATATGGTGTTCCACTGTTCAGAGTTCCAAATGTATACCAAAGTTTTGAAGGTGTACCTGGAAAAGAAGAACCTGAAACAGCGAAATCAAAATCTCCTGCTGCTCCTGTAGTAGTTGGTCTAATTTTACAAATTGGTAAAACACTTCTTGATGTTCCAGTAGGTAATGAATTCAATTTAAACCAGAAACCAATAGTATAGTTAAAGTCTTGCCATATAGGTGCTAGGGTGCTTTGTAGTGTTGAATTATACGCAGGTAAATCGTTAGGTACTGATATTAAATGATAAGATCCATTATCTGATGCTGGTGGGCCATCTGCTGAATACACAACATTGTATCCACTTCCACTTGGAGTAATATTTGTTGTTGCTGTTCCAGTTACTCTGCTTCCGTAAATTGGAACATCAGTATATACAGATCCTGTCTTTGCTCCAAATTCAACACCGTATTCAATTGGATATGTAGCAATTTTATCTTTTAGGCTACCTGGCAAAGTCCAAAGCGGTGCTTGTGGTGGTGGACTCCAAGATGGAAGAAGAAGTTCAAAGTTTGATTCTGCTGGTACTGCATTAAACACAACTTCTCTATCAGCAGTAATAGATGGATCAATTGCATCAGAAGTAGCAGTTGCAGGAGTTTCTTCAACCAAAACATTTAATGGAATATTTCCTGGATCTACTAACAATCCTTCTGCTGTTGCAGGTTCTGCTAAAACATTTACTATTGATTCTACAGTTGTTGTAACCTCTAGCATTTCTGCTGATGCCTCTGCAGGAGTTTCTATAATGTCTATTACCGACTCTGTATTTACAGTAACCTCCAACATTTGTGCTTCTGCTTCTGCAGGTGTTGCTAAAATGTCTACAATTGACTCTACATAAACTGTTGAGTCTAACATTTCTATATTTGCCGTTGCTGGTTCTAATAAATTTTCTGTATCGCTTGTAACGGCAACGGCTGCTTCTAAAAATTCTGAGGAAGCGTCTAAAGAAAAATTAAGCAAAATTGAAATATCTATATCTGTTGTTACTAATGGATCAACGCTCTCTGCACTTACATCTATAGATGTTGTAATGTTAACACTATCTGATGTTGTTGTAACTATAGTTGGCGATATTTCTGAAATGCTAGCCTCAAATGGGTCAGCCAAGATTAAAACTTCTGATGTGGTTTCTATGGTTGGATCAAAAGACTCAATGCTTGCAGTTGCTGGCGTTTCAAGTATTTCTACATTGCTTTCTGTTGAAGCAACAGAATCATATATATCTGCATCTGCAGTTGCTGGTGTTTCTAATACATTTACATTTGATGCGCCAGCAGATGATCCAGTTGTCCATATTTCTGCAATTTCTGTTGGTCCAATTACAGATAAAGGTGCTAAATAAAAGTTTGATATACTGTAAGTTCCAGTACCACCACCAACGAGTGATTTACCAAAAGTAAAATTATTATTTGTATTACTTCCTGGCTCAGTAAATGATAGTACCTCTACTCCATCTATATATACTTTTTGAGTAGTTGAATTTTTAGTTAATGCTAAATAATACCATCTACCAACAGTAAAATTAATATTTATATACTTTATGCTATTTGCAGTATCAATTTGTATTTGGCTTGGGTTTGATGTAAAGCCTGATCCAGATAATGAAATTTGTGCACCAGCACTATTTCCACTACCAAGAACAACCAAAGGCGAATTGGAACCAGTAGTTCCACTTGGAGTATAATTATATTTAAACCAAAATCCTACAGAATAATTATTGTCAAAAAGACCAAGAAGTTCTGTTGTTGTTGCAGTTGAATTTGTAAGAAAAGTATTATTTGCACCAGTAACTGAGTTTCTAAATAACCAAGAACCAGAACCACCAGCGGGTCCAACAGTTGATTCATAAGCAATCTGTGTTCCTGTATTTGTAGTAAAAGTTCCTAAAGGGTTAGTACCAGTTCTTGTTGGTGTAATACTAAATGCCTCATCAAACTCAATACCACGCTCTAGTGCGTAACTGTTAATTTTACTATTAAGTGCTGATGCCATAAAAAAAGACTACGCCTGTTACAGCGTAGCCATTCCTCCAATCAATGCGAGTTCTGGATTAACACCAGATAGGCTGTGGCCATTGATAGATGGAGTAGGTAGAGAGAAGCAGGTCCAGGTTGAGCGGAGAGATGGGCTATGGATAGCCTTAAGTTCTACCTTAGTGGTAGGCTCAACCATTTCTGCGGTTAGTCCCAAAGTTATAGGACCTGCTTCTACTCTAATGTTCATTATGCTACTGTGACTCTCACAATACCAGTTGAATCCCATGTAATGGTAAAGTTACCATTTGAGGATGACTGATCTGAACCGAAGTCAACATATCCAACTAGTGGACGAGTTGCATCTGTTGCAGGGGTTGCGTTGTAAATTACTGCATAACGTGCGGTAATTGTTGACGAAGCCCATGTTACATCGTCAGCATCAAGAACGATTACGTTTGTTGCTGAGTTGTATGTGTTGGTCTTGTTAGCCAATGTAATTCCACCAGATGTGTAGCCTGTTCCAGTTACCTGGTTAGCAACAACATCATCAAAATAATCATGTGCATCTTGATTTGGTGTGTATGCGTTTGTGAGAAGCGCTACCTTTATGGTATCTGAATCCCAGTCAATTTCCTTGTTAAAGGACTTTACTACGAAGTTTCCGTATAGTTTACTTGCCATTTCTTATTCCTCCCTATGCTGTCTTCTCAACGATAGCGAATGCGTCAGCATCTGCAACGGCAAATGCACGACGAATACGAGTCTTGAGTAAGACACCATCCTTTGTAAATTCTGCATCACGAGATACTACAGACTCAACGCCACCACGAACACCATTGATAAGCATCTGGCGATTACCGCAGATGAGCAATGGGTTTCCTGCTGGAGCGTCTGTTGCTGCTGCTGATGTTGCAGCACCATATGAAACTACCAATGGATAACCGAATAGGCTTCCTGGAGTTCCTGAAATTGGATCTGGAAGAACCAAATCTGAATTTGGCTTTACCATTCCACGAATTTCTTTTAGCATTTTAGGATGAGCCATCCATACTGTATTTGCAGCATCAAACTTTGAAGAATCTTCAACAATACCAAGAGCGTTGTTGATGTCATCAAATGAAAGTGCTCCACCAGTTTGAATGAGGTTTGCACCTGCAGATCCTGGACTTACAGCACGATATAGAGATGTGAACGGTTGACCGTCATCTCCATCTGCTGCTGCAGTTACACCAAGACATGCGTTGTCATACTTACGTGCAAAACGAGATGCCCACTCACGCTTATAGGTGGCGAGAACATCTACTAGTGAATCATTAATATCTTCCTCAGAAATGTGGAAGATCTTTGCGTACTTACGTGCTGTAAGTACAAGTTCGTCAAGAGTTGCTGTTGCTTCTGGAATAGTTGCGCCTTCTGCGACAACTTCTGGAGCATCGGCAACGAAACGAGGTACAGACTTTGTGCGTGATGCCATTGCTTCACGACGAGCAAATCGTTCTACCGCAGAGTTAGCAACGAGGTCTTGGATGACCGCACTGCCTTGTTCCTCTAGGATATAACCATTGGCTTCTGTTAAATCAATACGTGCCATGTTATTTCTCCTTAATGAAATAAATATTTTTTATAGGAAGTGATCGTCTAACCAATCCATGACCTGTGAACAACGTCCATCGCCACAAGTATGCATCTATTATATCAGATTTTCTTTCCAAGTATTTTTGCTGCTTGCATTTCGCTTGCAGAATACTGAGTTACTACAGATGCCTTTACTGCAGTATCGGCTTGACCACCAACACGCACTTTAGCATCAAAAATCTCAGGGAAGTCCTTTTTAAGTTCTTCCAATTGCTCATCAAGTCCAATAATCTCAAGATCATCGTTAAATTCTAGTTTTGTTCTATCTAGATACTTAACAAACCTCTTGGGATCCTTCAAACCTTCAGAAGAGAGTTTTTGCAAAATCTTTTCTTGCAAAAGTCTACCACTAAAGTCTGCTATCTTTTGATCTTTGCTATTTAAGTCAATTTCAAGTTTTTCTTTCTCTTCCCTGAACTTTTTAGCATCGTTTTTTGCACGATCCAAAGCCTCAAGAACTGCTTTAGGATCATTAATTACTGGTTCCTGTGATTCTACTACTTCTGTGTTATTCGTTTCCAATTTGGCCTCCAGTGGCTTCCATCATTACATTATTTGTATTTGTGTTTTGTGATAAATTGGTTAATGATTGTTCTGTTGCTGCAATCGCTGCCGCTACTTCTAAATCATAACCCATTTCAATAAGAACCTGCTCAAGAGATACGCCAACTACACGTTTCTTAACTGCAACTTCCCATGAATCCAAACTATCCATTGATTCAATGTCTTTCCACTTAACCTGTACATTTGGTTCAGCAGCATTGTCAATTTTTAGGATAAATCTAAACATATCAGCCCAGGTAGATCCAAATGTAATTTGACGATCCTTTACCTTAGCGATAAGTGGTGCTTCAGCAGTTCTGAGTGATTCACCAGAAGGAATGCTTCCAGTCTTCTCAAAATAATGAAGCGGAGTATTAGTAATAGATGCCATTGAACGAACAAAGTCTCTCACTGGCTCTGTAAATACTTTATGATCTGCTGGAGAGAATTCTCCAACTTTGTCAACACCCTTAAGATACCAAAGTTCTCCAGGACCGTTCTTTAAACGACCAAGATTTTCTGCATCTGTTTCTTCTGCATCAAAATCTTCAAACTCTGATGAGTTTCCTCCACCTGATAATGCATAACGCTGTGGAGCACCTTGATAATCAACGGTTGTCATATGTGTAACTATTAATTTATTGATTGCATCTTGTGGACCGTATGCATCAACGTGTTCTGGTCTTCCATACTGCTTTGATGTACGGAAATGGAAAACAGGAATCTCATTCCATGGGTTTTCTACTGTTCCAGCCAATGTAAAACCATTAGCAGAAACTATATTAACTACTTCTCCAGGCATTGTGTATTTCTCAATACGATCTGGGTAGTACATGTTTAAATGTGATGTTTTCTTTGTGTGGTCCAATGGATCTTCTGACTGCCACAACTTTGCAGCAAATCTTTTTGTGCGTGGATTTTCATCGTCATAAATCATGACTGTTGTTAACGGTGAATTGTAGTCAACGGTAACATTTCCATTTATGTCAGTCCAAACAATTGCGTAGCAATCACCATAGGTAAGTGCACGACGGTGAATTTCATCTGCATCAATCTGCAGATCATTCATTTGCCAAATATCACTGATCTTTTTATTTGCAGCCTCAGTATTGGCAGTAATGTTAGCAATTTCAAGACGGTTTAGAACTGAATCAATAACCGTTCTTGCAAAATTGAATCTGAAGTCATTTGGTGAACCACCAAGAAGTCTATACCAGCGATTGCTTGGAAAAACTTCAGAGTTTGTGCCTTCATAATATGCTTCAGCAGTTAAATAGGAATTTCTTCTATCTACTATTGTATCAATAGCCTTTTTAATGTCAGACATTCTGTCTCCTTAAATAATTTATTTGTTTTGTTTCTAGTTTTACTGCTTTATTATCCAAGAAGTACAAAACACCAGAAACAACGGCATCAAGTACGTCTTCGTGGGACAATTTTGGAAAAGCCCACATTTGTTCTTCTAGAACTGGGAAATGTGCAGTGTGTCGCACTTTTCCTTGCTGATAAAAGTTCAAGGCTTTGCCAGCACGAATCTGCTTAGACAAACTTTGATTCTTTGATCTATATTTTGCGGGAACTGATTTAAAAACATCTTTCCATAAGTCTCCGCCTTGATTTACCTCAACATAAAGTAAACCAACATCAAACTTCTCTACCAGATAAGCCACTCTATCTGCTATTTCTGATGGAGACATTTTTACTTGTTCTGCATATCTTACATAAATGTTTGAATTACCAAGATCATTTATGCCTCTGGACAATACGGCTATTCCCGTATAGTCAGAAATCTTATTTTTTGTAACTGCTGGGTCAATTGAGATAATTGTATTTCCGTAATCTTCTAATTCTTCAATAATAATATCTTCGTTAGTCCAAAACATACCATCTGTGTTAACTGGACGGTTCATATAGTTCTTTGCAAAGTCTCGTAGGTGTCTTTGGCTATTAAGCCATTCTAAAGGCCACTTTTCAGGCCACACAGAGCGTTCCGATCCATCATCATTAGGCATAATGGCTGGATAGTAGTGGACATTCACATTCTGGTCTTTAATCCAGCCTAATTCAGGATCGTCATAGCCTTCGCCATATTTTCTAAATTGATCCATTACAGAATTGGGCATTGTAGTTGTTCCAACAAATATCATACGAGCATAGATATTCATAGGTGCAATATCATCAAATACCGTGTTTTTCTGCTGTCCTGCTTGGTATTCAGAGTAGTTCTTTTCGCCTTTCTCAATGTCATCAAGGATAATTAAGTCTGGGCGTTGGCCAAATACCTTCTTACCTAAAGAGTTAGTGTCAATACCATTAGCATCAAATATAAAATCATTACTTTGAATAATACGCCAGGAGTTAGAAGCCATCGCACGGCCTGACGAAGCCACCATTTTAGGTTTGCATAGTTCTGGATAGTCTTGTTGTAAATATTCATTTCCTTCCAATTCGTTTTTGAATGTCATTAAGTGTGTTTCTGCTTGTGAAGCGGCATCAGAAAAAGCGGCAACAAACTTGACATGTCCATGTGCTGCTGCCCACATAGGCAAAATAAGAAAAATCCAAGTAGATTTGCCACATTCTCTGGGTGCGATAAAAGCATCACGGTTCTGTTTAGGGTTTTGAGGTTTGTGGATCCAGGATTTGCCATATTCAGCCAGATCTGTGTGAAATTCTGATAAAGTTATCTCTCCTTGAGCATTTTGTAGATGATGAGGTAGATAAACCAAGGCAAAAAGCATTGGGTCATACTTAGTTAACTCAATACGTCCCTCAGAAAATGATAATAATTCTACAGGGATATTGTCCAAAATCTCAGTTGCTAACATTTTTCCTTTTCGTTGCTTTGGATTCTAGGTTTGTCAATCTCTGATTAATTAAATTAATTGATGCTTCTAGTCTGTTTAATTGATCTTTTGTGCTTGTCCCACCATTTGGTCTGAATTCTTTAATAAAAAATCTCATCATTGCGAAGATAGGTGTCAAGATTGCTACGATGGCTCCTCCAAGTGCTGCTAATAGTTCTGGCGTCATTTATAATACCTGCTAGATTCAAAAGTGTTGGAAATATTTTTCTCAGACAGCGAAAAATAAAAAAATATAAAAACCTTCATAACGGGTACCGCTACCATATCAAACCTCATTTGTCAAAACCTTCAAACCTTTATTCCTCATAGCCTCATTGCGGGCTTTTGCTTCATTCAATAGATCTAT
>Ga0169931_10014806_pt1 | contig 10511 bp, 8 predicted proteins | sample Kivu_15m_20L_FD_129675 | JGI IMG/M metagenome (GOLD analysis project Ga0169931, IMG submission 129675) | Freshwater microbial communities from Lake Kivu, Western Province, Rwanda to study Microbial Dark Matter (Phase II) - Kivu_15m_20L... | ecosystem: Environmental > Aquatic > Freshwater > Lake ... | reverse complement strand
GAGGCCCTGCCGTGAGCGCGCCGGCCCCGCCGCCGGGCACGGTGTATCTGGTGGGCGCCGGCCCCGGCGATCCCGAACTGCTCACGCTCAAGGCCCATCGCCTGCTGCGGCAGTGCGATGCCCTCGTCTACGACTCCCTGGTGCCGAAGGCCCTGCTCGATCTGGTGCCCGAAAGCTGTGAGCGCCATTTTGTCGGCAAGCGCCGCGGCCATCACTCGGTGCCCCAGCCCTCCACCAACGCCGTGCTGGTGGAGCTGGCCGGCCGTCACGGCTGCGTGGTGCGGCTCAAGGGCGGCGATCCCTTCCTGTTCGGCCGCGGCGGTGAGGAAGCCGCCCACCTTGCAGCCCGGGGGATTCCGGTGCAGGTGGTGCCCGGCGTGACCGCTGGCATCGCCGCCCCGGCCTACGCCGGCATTCCGGTGACCCACCGCCGGGCCGGCTCCAGCGTCACCTTCGTGACCGGCCATGAGGAGATCGACAAGGGCCGGCCCGGGGTCGACTGGCGCGGCCTGGCCCGCAGCAGTGATGGCCTGGTGATCTACATGGGCCTGCACAACCTGGGCCGGATCGCCGAGGAGTTGATCGCCGGGGGGCTGGCTGGAGCGACGCCGGTGGCGGTGGTGCAGCAGGGAACGGTGCAGGGCCAGCGGCTGCTGGTGACTGAGCTCGGGCGCCTGGCGGAGGAGGTGGCGGCCGCCGGGTTCGCCTCCCCGGCAATCGTGGTGGTGGGAGAGGTGGTGAACCAGCGGGTGGGGGCGTGTGCGCCGCAGCCGGCCCTGGTCGAGATGCCGATCCCCTTCTGAATCAGCCAGTCGGCCTGATTCAGTCAGTCGGCAAACTGCCCCACTCAAGCAGCGATTGTGTAGCGCTGCTCACCCCCGGGGGTTTGTACGGTTCGGTTGATTGGTTGATCAACCCGCGCCGGCCCATGTCCCCCACCTCCCTCCAACAGCACAACCTCCCGCTGCCGTTGCAGCAGGAGCGGCAGCGGGAGAGCGAACGCCTGGCGCCCAGGACGGCGCCCATGTTCGAGCTGATTCCCTACGAGAAGTTCCGCGATACCCCCGCCGTTCGTTTTTTTGACATCACCGTCCCGGCGTCGAATGCCCGCGATCTGGTGATCCACAGCGGTCCGGCGATCTCACCGCCCGACGAGGAGAAGACGGGCGCCTGGCAGTTTTATCTGCATCCCCACCAGGAGGACAACCTGCTGGCCCTCCACGGCGGCCGCACCTTCTATCTGGTGAACCTGGGCTGGAATTACCCGTATCACATCGTTCGCCTGGAAACCGGCGGCGACATCCTGCGCATCCCGCCTGGCACCTTCCACCGCTCCGTTTCCGATCCGGATGGCTCGGTGGTGCTCAACCAGGCCGTGCGCGAGGAAGGCGCCAGCGTGTTGCGGGAATTCCGCGTCTACAACAGCCGCCGGATTCCGCGCCTGTTTGCCACCACCTTCAAAACGGCACCGCTGCCGAAGCTGCATGGGGTGAGCTGGTAGCCCTAGAGGCGCAGATCCAGGCTGCAGGAGCCCGGGGCGGGGCCGCGCAACACGGCCCCCCGGTCCTGGCTGGCTGGGGGCCTGGTCCCCATGGGTTCAAAACCCTGCTCCTCCCGCGTCAGGAGCCAGCTGTGCAAACCGGTGCCGTTGGCAGCGTCGTAGAGATCGAGCCGTAGGGGCACATCCACCGGCAGGCAGGGGTGCAGGCAGGGGAACAGGGCCTCCTGGCGGTAGCGCACGGCCAGGGGGCTCTGCTCCTCCGGAGCCGGCAGGGGAATGGGTCTGCCCTGGAGCTCCAGCCTGAAGCGGCGGCGGAAGTCGGGGCTGGTGATCAGTTCAAAGCGCCGCAGGGAGCTGTCCACAAAGCGGCTGGTGCTGCCCCCCTCCACCGGCGTGTCGCAGAGCAGGGGCCAGGGTTCGAGGGCCTGGCGGATCGTCAGCTCCGCTGTGCCCTCCTGCCAGTGCAGCAGCTGGGGAAAACGCCACCTCCAGATCTCCGCAAAGGGTTCTGGATCGAGCGGCAGGCCTGCGGCGCCCAGTTCCGCCAGCACCTGCTCCAGGTCGCTCCAGAGCCTGCTGGGCAACAGGAGCTGGTCGTGCAGGGCGGGGCCCCAGTCGCGGAGCTCCCTGGGGCGATGGGCGGGCTCCAGCAGGTGCACGGCCAGGGCGCGCCAGAGCAGGGCAACGGCGTTGGTCCAGCTGGGTTCCGGCAGGGATTCCAGGGCCCGGAACTCCAGCAGACCCTGGCAGCCGGCGGTCCAGGCCGGGTTCCAGAACTTGTCGAGGCTGATCTCGCTGCGGTGGGTGTTGCCGCTGCGGTCGGCGTGCAGGTGGCGCAGGGTCTCACCGATCGCCACTCGCTGGTCGCCCGGGGGCAGCTGCTCGAGGACCCGGTGGGCCAGGTCCAGGTCCAGCCGGCTGGCGGAGCCCTCATCGGTTCGGGGTGCCTGGGACGCCGGGCCGACGCTGCGGCCGCTGAACAGGTAGGACAGACACGGGTGGTGCTGCCAGTAGCGCAGGATCCCCACCAGCCAGGCCGGCCGCGTGAAGAAGGGGTTGGCCTCCAGGCTCGGCCCCCCCAGCAGCAGGTGGTTGCCGCCGCCGGTGCCCGCCCGGCGCCCGCCCTGCTCCCGCCAACAGCGCAGGCCCACGGCCGCTGCCGCCTGCTCCAGCAGCAGGATCCAGTCGGCATAATCCCGCCAGCTGGGGCACACCGGCAGGTTCACCTCCAGAACCCCGGGATCGGCGGTCAGGCCCAGCACCTGCCAGTGGCCGGCGCAGTCCAGCGGCAGCACGCCACTGAGCTCCGGCCGCTGCCAGGCGCTGCTGTGCCGGGCGAGCAACTGCATCAGCTGTTCCAGGGGCTCCCGGGCCAGGGGCGGCAGAAACAGCCCCCAGCCCTTCCCATCGAGCTCCAGGGTCAGCACCTGGCGCAGGCCCTGCTCAGGGAAGTGCTGCAGGGGCAGCCGCAGGCCGGCCGGGCCCTGGGCCGCGATGAGCTGGCGCAGCGGCTCCTCCAGCGGCCAGTCGAGCGAATGCCAGCGGCCCTCCTCACAGCTCAGCGGTATGGCCCAGATCCGCCGATCTTCCTGGAGGGGGTCCCGCAGGGCCAGGGGGTGCAGGTGGCAGCCAAGCCCCTCCTCGAGTTTCGCCAAAAACTTCAGGGCCTGACCTTCTGCCGGCACCGAGGCTGGCTCCGGCCTGGGCCAGAGCGCCAGGGGGCCGCCGTCGCCAGCCTGGATCAACCGCAGGGCCCAGCGGGGATTGACCTCGCCGTCGTAGCGCTTGCCGGGGCAATAGAGCAGGGTGCTGTCGGGCCAGGCCCGCCGCTGCAGCTCCTGGGCAAGGGCCCTGGCATAGCCGAGCTTGGTGGGTCCATCGGCGGCCACGCTCCACTCCGCCCCATCCGGTTGGAGGGGCACCAGGGTGGGCTCCCCTCCCATGGTGAGCTGCACGCCGGCCTGCCGCAGGCGTTGTTCGATGGTCTCGGAAGGGTGTGGGATCGCTTCAGACACGGCTGGCTCGGGCTCAGAGGGATTGGGGGGCCTCAGAAGCCACCGCTTCCAGGATCTCTGCCTCGATGCTCCAGCTCATTTTGCTCTCCACGCCGTTGGGTCCGGAGAAGCTGCCGGTGATCGCAGCCGTGAGTTCCGGCTTGGAGGAGGTGGCCAACGGGATGTAGCGGTCGTCGATGATGCCGCTGCCGCTCGGATCAAAACCCCGCCAGCCGGCGCCTGGGAGGTAGACCTCCGCCCAGGCATGCAGGTCGTAGGTTTCCGGTTTCGGTTCCACCAAGTGGTAGCCGCTGACAAAACGGGCCGGCAGGCCCACGCAGCGGCAGGCCTCCACCATCAGCATCGCCAGGTCGCGGCAGGAGCCCACCCGCTCCTTGAGGGTGCGGCCGGCGGGCCAGGCCGGTCCGATGTGCCTCTGGGTGTACTTGACCCGGTCCTGGATGATCTCAACTAGTTGCTGCAGGAACATCAGGGCCCGCTGATCGCTGCCCATCAGCGCTTCCTGGGCCATGTCCACCGCGGCGGGATCGTGCTGGCCATTGGGCAGCCAGCCCTCCAGGCTGCCGGCCAGATCGCCGTTGAGATGGCCCACCGGGTAGGGCAGCAGGGGCTCGTTGCCCTCCAGACAGGCCTGCAGCAGGGGGGGAGTTTCAGTCTCCACCAGGCTGCTGGCCTGCACAACGAAGGCCTCGCAGGGTCCGTTGAAACGGGCTCGGATGATCTCATCGCCGCTGGCGGCCACCAGGGGGTAATGACGGCCGGGCTGGGGGCTGATCGACAGCTGGAAATCCAGCAGTCGCTGGAACCCCTGTCCCCTGGGTTTGAGGCAGAAGCGGTGGGGTCCGAGCAGCACCGGCGCGCTGTAGCTGTAGGTGAAGGTGTGGATTACGCGGGCACGCATGCGGAGTCGGCGATGAAGTAACGCTGCTCGACCAGATCATGGAGCCGGTTGAGATCGCTTTGCAGAGCGTCTATCGACTCATGCAGCCCGCCGGTGATCAGCTCGTCGATGCTGGTGAAGCTCCAGCGGGCCAGGGTGAGGCCGCTGAGGCATTCCAGTTCGTCGGGGGCGCCAGGCACGGCCTGGCCCCGCACGATCTTCAGGGTTTCATTGATGCGCTCCAGGCAGTAGCGCACCGAGCGCGGAAAGATCGGATCCAGCAGCAGGAAGGCGGCCACCGCTCTCGGTTCAATCGCCTGCTGTTGCGACTGGCGGAACATCTGATATGCCCCTGCGCTGCGCAGCAGCGAGATCCACTGCAGTTCATCCAGCACACCGCCCACCTCATCGGGGGAGGGCAACAGCAGGAAGTACTTGACGTCAAGGATGCGGGTGGTCTTGTCGGCCCTCTCCAGCAGCCTGCCCAGCCGGCTGAAGTGCCAGGAGAGGTCCCGGCTGAGGGTGGCATCGGTGATGCCGTAGAAGAGCTGGCAGGCCCGACGGATGTCCCGCAGCCGTTCCTGGGGCTGCTGTTGCCAGAAGCCTTCGCTGTCCAGCATGGTCCAGTAGATGTCGTTGAGCTGTTCCCACATCTCGGTGGTGATCACATCGCGGATCTGGCGCGCATTTTCCCGGGCGATGGCGATGCAGTTGGCCACGCTGTGGGGATTGGCCTCCGCCCGCACCAGAAACTCCACCACCTGCTCGGGCCCACCTGCCGGGTAGAGCCGATCAAATAACTCCCGATCACCACTGGCATCGATCAGGGGCAGCCAGGGCTCGGCGCTGCCGGGGGGGCAGTCGAGGGCCATGGCCTCACTGACCTCCACGAAGCGGGAGATGTTCTCCGCCCGCTCCACGTAGCGGTTGATCCAGTAGAGCGAATCGGCGACACGGCTCAGCATGGTTGCTCGGCCACGATCCAGGTGTCCTTGCAGCCTCCCCCCTGGGAGGAGTTCACCACCAGCGATCCCCGGCGCAGGGCAACCCGGGTGAGGCCGCCGGGGCTCACCCAGGCGCCCCTGCCGCGCAGCACGTATGGCCGCAGATCAACGTGGCATGGGAACAGTTCACCCTCGCTCAGCGACGGCACGGTGGAGAGCTCCAGGGTGGGCTGGGCGATGTAATTGCGCGGATCGGCCTGGATTTTGGCATTGAATTCAGCGATTTCCTCCGGGCTGGCATGGGGACCGATCAGCATGCCGTAGCCGCCCGCCTCAGCCACCGCCTTGACCACCAGCTCTCCCAGGTGGGCCAGCACATAGGCCCGGTCCTCCTGGCGGGAACAGAGGTAGGTGGGCACATTCTCGATGATCGGCTCCTCGCCCAGGTAGTAGCGGATCATCTCCGGCACGTAGGCATAGATCAGTTTGTCGTCGGCGACGCCGGTGCCGGGGGCGTTGGCGATCGCCACCCGACCGGCCCGGTAGGCCGCCATCAGGCCCCGAACCCCCAGCATCGAATCGCTGCGGAATACGGCGGGGTCGAGGAAGTCGTCGTCGATGCGCCGGTAGATCACATCCACCGGCTCCAGGCCGGCCGTGCTGCGCATCCACACCCGATCGTCCTGGCAGATCAGGTCGCGGCCCTCCACCAGCTGGATACCCATCTGCTGGGCCAGGTAGCTGTGCTCGAAGTAGGCACTGTTGAAAACCCCCGGGGTGAGCAGCACCACCTTGGGGGTATCGGTCCAGGGGGCCAGCTCCCTTAAGGTCTGCAGCAGGCGGGAGGGGTAATCGTCGATCGGTTGCACGGTGCGTCCTGAGAAGAGGCTCGGGAACATCCGCTTCATCACCCGGCGATTTTCCAGGAAGTAGGCGACGCCGGACGGGCAGCGCAGGTTGTCCTCCAGCACCCGCCAGGCTCCCTGGCCGTCGCGCACCAGATCCAGGCCGGAGATGTGGCACCAGCGGCCCAGCGGGGGCTTGAACCCCTGCAGCTGGGGCCGCCAGCCCTGGGAGCTCTCCACGTCTTCCCTGGGTATGCGCCCATCGTGGAGGATCCGCTGGGGGCCGTAGACATCGGCGAGAAACAGATCAATCGCTTCCAGGCGCTGCAGCAGGCCCTCCTCAAGCCGCAGCCAGTCGTCGTTGCTGATCAGCCGGGGCAGGGGATCAAAGGGCAGGATCCGCTCCCCCCCCTGGCTGCCGGAATCGTTGAGCCGGAAGGTGGCCCCCAGCCTTCTCAGCAGCACACCGGCGGCCGCATGGCTGCGGTTCAGCTCGTCCAAGCCCAGCTGGCCCAGGGAGGAGAGCAGGGGCCTCAGGGCGCTGCGGGGCTGGTCGGCGGCGCTGAAATACTCGTCGTAGCCCCTGTTGGGTCTGTACTCGGTGAACATGGATCAACGGCGCGCCCTGGCGGGATCATGTCCAGCCGGTGGGGGCGTCGCCGGTGTGTATTGATACGGAAGGCCAGTTACAATGGCTGTCCCCTCCGGCAGTTTAATGCGGCTTCGCCTTCTTGACATTGTGGTTGCTGGCATCGTTGCAACCGGCACCACCATTGCGGCCCCGCTGGCGCAGGCCCAGACCTGCCAGTTTCTGGCTCCGGTGGGCGGCAATGGCACCACCAACATCATCACCAAGACGATCGGGCCGGGGAATCCGTTTGGCCGTCCGAACTGGAACACCGACTTTTTCGTGACCCAGCCCTACGGCAGCTTCAAGTTCTTCTTCACCGCTGACTCCTCGGTGAGCGCCACCTATCCGATCCAGGGTTTTCTGAAGTTCACCGATGGCTCCAGCCTGCAGGTGATCAACGAGTCGTTCGCTCCCCAGATGGGTACGGGGCGGATGTGGGGACCCTTCCCGGCGATTCCCGGTAAAACCGTCAGCCAGCTCAACTTCAAGATCGGTGCCAGTGCCGATCAGGCGGCCACCGGTTTCACCTACCGGATCTCCACCATGGGTTGCAATTGAGCGGCTTGCGCCAGCCTTGATCCGGTTGCCAGAGGGAATACCCCCAGAGCCCATATCGCCAGGGCCGATAGTTGGGCCGCCAGGGACAGCTGCACCCCGGTGATCGCCACGATGCCCCCCAGGTAGAGAAACCACCACAGCCCGTGGCGCAGCTGCTGGCGATCGACCAGGGCGATCACCAGGGTGGCGGTGAGGAAGCTCACCACGGTTTGCCAGCTGGGGCCACTGAGCAGCATCAGTACTCCCATGCCCAGGCTGAACAGCAGGGCCACCGAAGGTACGGCCTGGCGGTTGAGCCGCCCGAAGCTTCCCGGCAGCAGGCCGCAGCGACCCATCATCCAGCTCACCCGCGCTGAGGCGCCCAGGTAGGCCATGGCCGTGGCGCTGGGGGACACCACCGCATCCAGCAGCAGCAGCCGGGCCACCCAGCCCAGGCCCAGCCCCATCGCCAGGGGCACGTTGCGCTGGGGCCGGCGGGTTTCACCGGCCAGATCCATGGCGGTGCGAAAGCCCAGCAGGGAAAAGAGGATGCCGCCGCTGCTGATCGCCGTCACCATCCCCTGCAGGGTTTGGCTTGGGGGTATGGAGCTGGCGGCCAGGTTGTCCCAGTGGCCTGAGGCCAGCATCAGGGTGATCGAGATCAGCAGCGGCACGGCCAGCTTCCAGGCGGTGAGGCCGTCGATCCAGCGGGCCAGCCAGCCCACCCCGGCCAGGTATTGCAGCACCGCCAGCACCTCGATGGTGGGCAGGGCCAGGTAGGCGATCCAGGCGCTCCAGCAGCCAGGCGCCGAGGGCGGCCGGGCCCGCAGTGCGGGCCGCATAGAAGGGGGCGAACAGCCAGCCCGAGCCGATGGTGCTGGTCACCACCGCCAGGGTGAGGCTGCGCAGGCCCAGTTGGCGGGACAGTCCGGAGCTGGTCATGGCGAGGTCACGGTTGGGGCGCGGTGGGGCGGGTGCTCAAGGGGTGTTCAAGGGGAGATCACTGTGGAGCAAATGCCGCCAGAACGTTTCTGGATCCCGGTTGCTCCCGCCATCGGTCTGGCTGTCCTGCAGGGGGATGCCGCCCAGGTGGCTGATCGGCCGGCAGCCCAGGCTGTTGATTAACCAGGCCGCCCCGCTTTCGAGCAGATCCTGCTCCTGGATCAGACCTTCCGCCACCAGCCCCCGCTCCAGGGCCCGCCGCCGCATCACCCCCGGCAGGCAGCCGCTGGCCAGGGGTGGGGTGAGCCAGCCCCCGTCGCGGCAGACCAGCAGGTTGGCGCTGGTGCCGCAGCAGAGGCCGCCGGCGGAGCTGGCCAGCAGGGCATCGTCGGCGCCGGCGGCGCGGGCCTGACGGCGGGCCTGGATCGAGGCTCCGTAGGCGAAGCTCTTGCAGCGGCTCAGCAGGCTGGTGGCGCTGCGGGTTTCGGTGGGGCTGACGATCACCCGCAGCGACGTGAAGCAGGGCTCGATGGCGCTGAGCTGGAGCCAGAAGCGGGGCTCTTCGTTGCCGCCCAGGTCGATCCCCCGCCTGCCGCTGCCCTGCCTGCCGCTGCCCCGGCTCCAGTTGAGCCGCAGGGCGCCGCTGCTGAGGCCGCTGAGGCTGATGGCCTCCCTGGCCAGGGGCGCAACAATCGCCACACCCGGCGGCAGGGGCAGCCCCAGCAGGGCCGCCGAGCCCTGCCAGCGCTCCAGATGATCCGCCAGCAGCCGGGTCCGGCCGGCCTCCACCAGCACCGTTTCAAACAGGCCATCGGCCAGCAGCAGGCCCCGATCGTCGAGCGGTATGGCCAGGTCGGCGGGGCTCCCCCAGCAGCCCTGCCCCGATCCATCCCCCAGCCAGGCAATCGCGGCGGCTGCGGCTTGGGGGCGATTCACGCCAGGGCCTCCAGCAGCGGTTGGAGTTTCCAGCCCAGCTCTTCGGCCTCGGCGGCGGGATCGGAGTCGGCCACAATGCCGCAGCCGGCATGGGCCCGCAGCCGCTGGCCGCGCAGCAGCAGGGAGCGGATCAGGATGTTGCTGTCGAACTGTCCGTCGGCCCCCAGCCGGAACAGGGAGCCGCAGTAGGGCCCACGGGGTACGGGCTCGAGACCGTGCAGCCGCTGGCAGGCCCGGATCTTCGGGGCGCCGGTTATCGAGCCCCCCGGCCAGCAGGCCCGCAGCAGGTCGACCGCGGTCAGCCCGGGCCGCAACTGGCCCCGCACCACCGAGGTGAGGTGGTGCACCTGGCGGTAGCTCTCCAGCCCCACCAGCTGGGGCACCTGGATCGAGCCCGGCAGGCACACCCGGCCCAGGTCGTTGCGCAGCAGGTCGACGATCATCACGTTTTCAGCCCGGTCCTTGGGACTGGTGACCAGATCGGCTGCGGCATCGGCATCGGCCTCGGGGTGGGGGTGACGGGGCCGGGTGCCCTTGATCGGCCGCGTCTCCACCTGCCCTGTCCCGTCCAGCCGCAGGAACCGTTCCGGCGAGGCCGAAAGCACCGCCTCGCCAGTCGCTGCCGCGCCGGCGATGGCCAGGCCGCCGAAGGGGGCGGCGCAGCTGCGCCGCAGGCGACCGTAGAGCTCCAGGGGATCGGCGGGGTCCGCCAGTTGCTGTTCGCAGCAGGCGGTGAGGTTGGCCTGGAACAGATCGCCGGCGGCGATCCAGGCGAGAATCCGCTCCACCTGATCGGCATAGCGTTCCGGTGGGGTGTGCCACTGCCAGGAGCCCGGCGCGATCGCTGCGGGGGCTGGGCTCGCTGGCGGGGTGCCGAGATCGAGCTGCACCAGCAGGGCGGCGAAGCTGTTCAGCCGCGCCGGATCGCGGCCCTCGAGCCATTGGCTCTGGCTGGGGTGGTCGATCACCAGCACCGGGTCGTGGCGGGCGGCCCAGAGCAGGGCCATGTCGGGCTGCTGCCAATCCGGGGCAGGTTCCACCCAGGCCCCGGCCTCGTAGCTGAGCCAGCCCATCCAGTGGCCGCCTCCGTCGGCCAGATCCGCCAAGGCTGCGAAGGGATCACCGGCCCCGGCCGGGCCCGGCAGGCCGCGGCAGACGCGCTGCTCCAGGGGCGCCAGGCCCAGGTGGCTGCGCTGGCCCTGGGCGCTGCCATCGCCATCGAGCCAGACCAGACCTTCCCTGCCCAGCTCGGACGCCAGGGCCTGCACCAGGGGCCAGGG
>Ga0169931_10014804_pt1 | contig 10512 bp, 8 predicted proteins | sample Kivu_15m_20L_FD_129675 | JGI IMG/M metagenome (GOLD analysis project Ga0169931, IMG submission 129675) | Freshwater microbial communities from Lake Kivu, Western Province, Rwanda to study Microbial Dark Matter (Phase II) - Kivu_15m_20L... | ecosystem: Environmental > Aquatic > Freshwater > Lake ... | reverse complement strand
GATTTATCGTATGGAATATTTTTAGGGTCTTGTCCATCTAATGAGGTAAATTTAGTTTGCAAGAAAATTTGGTCACGTGGGATATTATATTTCGTAGATAATTCAACGAGTGCGTCACCTACAAGATCTTCTCGATAATGTTTTGGTTGACATGCAGTGTCTAATCCTCTGAATCCATTAAGAAAAGCTTGTATAACGTATTCGGTGGTCTTTTCTTTTTTCCAGGCTGTCCCATATATAAGTTTCGGCATTTCGATTCCTGATAAAGTTTTGATCGTATGAGACTTTCCGAAGGCGTTTTTGAAGTTTGAAAAATTCATTAAAATTTTTATTTTACTTAAAATTAATTATCGAAAAATTTTAATCATGGTTTTCATTCTATAAAAAATTGTAGGTGATAATAAAGATGGAAATTTTTAATATAATATATCACCCAGGCCAGGTTAGATAAAAAATAAATCAAATTAAATTGTAATTTTAAACAGATTAAGACAATAATCTCATAATTAAAATACATCTAATATGATAATACACTTTATAATTTTAAAAATTATACCATAATATATTATTTCAACTACTTACCTAAACTAATTCATTCAAAATGTATTTCATATTTGTTTAAAATAAATAGAGAATTTAATTATTAAACATAAGATAAGAAAACATATTTCCTATATCCATTTCTCTAGCAAATCCCACAAAGTCCTCGTATGAAATTTTTCCATCCTTGTCTCTATCTACCTGTATCATAGTCCTGTCCGCTAGTTGTTGTATTTGAATATCGTCTAGTTGATCTCTAACAAAAAGTTTAAGAGAGTTGAATAAATCCCCGTTGGAAATGTATCCATCCCAGTCCATGTCATAAATTTGAAAAGCGAGTCGGTATTTTGCTTCTAAATGACCTAAATGAATTTAATTTTTAAAAGAAATTTTACTTCCTGAATTAAGCATATTCAAACCAACAATAAACTCATAAAAGCTAACTTTATCATCTTTGTTTTTGTCAAAAACTGTGACTAGTCTTTGGACTATTGGATTCTCTTGTAATTCCGGAAGATCGAAAAATTCTTTTTTCTCAAGCAATCCATTTCCATCTGTGTCTAGATCCCTAAAATTATTGTATAAAATTGAAATTTCTTGTTTTGTGAAGGATATGCCTCCAACTCCTAGTTCATCTCCGTTTAACATAGACTGATGAATTCCCATTTTTTAATTAAATAATGTTTTTATTTTCCTTGATTTTGGTTTTAGAAATAAAATAATATTAATATTTTTAGAAACGAAGGATTACTTATATAAAAAAATATTTTGATTTTCTCAATAAATTCTTAATTTGTGAAATAAAACATAATTTACCTATGCAGATAATGGTATAGAAGACTTGTTTTTTTAATACAATTTGATTATAATTAAAATACTGATTTAGAATTTAGAAGCAAAATAAAAAAATGAATAATTTTTCTATCTATCTATCTCTCTGTCTGTTCATAACATTTTAATTAAGTTTATTAAACACGACTTGATACTCTATTCCCTGTTTTAATCAAAAAATTATACACTCTTTTTTTATGTTTTTTATTTTTGACAACTCATTTACACAACAAACACTGTTATTCTTGGATTCATATTTTATTTCTGTTCCTCCATAGTCCGATTTATTAATAAAATTCATGTAATTTTTATCTTTTTCAACACCTATTTCGCTTTTATCATAATCATCGCCTGGATTATTTTTAGGATATTTATCAAAATTTTCTTTTTCATTTTTCGTAGCAAATATTGTATTGTTTGTTTTATTATTAGATCCTGCATCAAGAAAATGAGAATTTTTACTATTTTCAATTTTTATATTTTTCTGCATAGATTTCTCAATCTGATCTTTGTTTTGACCTTCGAATTTTTTATAACAAATACTAAAATAATCAGAATTCAAATCGGGATTTAGAGTATTTAAATGATGCTTCTCTACTTTTTCATTTTCAAAAAGATTCAAATTTAAACTCCCAGGTAACTTATCGATAGCCCTTGTTTCTTTTATCTTGTTAAATTTACTTTTCCTCATGTCCTCAAGGTTTTTACTGTTAGCATTACTCATCACGATATCTTCCAGCTCTATATCAGAACCCATTGAAGACACAGTCATAAAATTCACTTCGATCTCTTTTACACGAATTTCTAGTCTTGTAAAACAAGCTAATATGTCGACTTCTTTCATAATGTACAATTTTTTATTAATCGTCATGCCATCACCGTTTATAAAAGAACTTTTTTTATTTGTCATTATTCCTGAGTATTTCCAATCACAATTTACAAATCCTAAATTTTTTGCTGAAATATTTTTACACATACATTTGACACATTTTGAAGAATTTATTTCATGTATTAAATTAAATTTACCGTATTTTAAATTAATGAGAAACAGTTTTTCATAAATTTCACATTTTGGATTTTTGCAGTAGAAGAAAATATTTAGACCATCCGACGCTTGCCTATGCAAAGGGGCTACTTCAGTAAATTCGATTTTAAATAAATCTCTTAAAATTGTGAAACTTAAATCTAAACCAATAGAAAATTTTTTTGGGGTTTTTTGAATTAGAAGAAAGTTTATGGAATAATTTTCAAAGTTTTGTGATTGGGTCAATTTTTGTGAAAACTTTTCAGAGTTGAGGGAATTGAAACTTTTAATTATACACAACAAAGTTTCATCATCCCTTATATCTCTCTCTAAAGGCGTTGAGATATAATTATTTATTGGATTATTGTGAATTTTGTTTGGGATTAGCGAACTATCTCTGTTATCTTTTCCAATTAGTGAGTGATGCGAAGTTAAACTGATGTCGTTCGGATTGGATACCATTCTAGAACGTGACTCATTCAGATTACCTTCTAAAATATTTTGAGAGATGCTCAATAATTTTAAGGTTTGTTCATTTATGGGAATGTTTATATCGGAATTTCTTTTCAAAATATATTTTAAGAAATAAATAGAGGAGTCTAAATTCAATTCTAAATTTATAGTTGATATGTTGTGTTGATAATATTCGATATTTACATTTATTTTTGAAATTTTTGAAATCGAATAATAAAATATATTTGTCGTATTCTGATACATGGCGCTGTTCATGTCATCTGATTTTAAGTGATCGTTGATTACTTCGTTGTCTGAAATCCTTTTAGGAGCTTCTTCGAATGTATAAAGATTAAGTAGATCTAATTTTATTTCTGTTTCTTCTGAAATTTTTTGTTTTAAGTCAATTATTTTCAAACATTTTTCATCATTTATTTCAGAATTTAGAAAAGAAATTTCTAAAAATTTTTCGTCTGATGTGTGATCAGTTAGATCTTTAGTCGATCCTGAAGAAAATCTTAAAGTCTTTGTCCGCTGCCTCGATACTGATGATAATTTACAAGGATTACTTGTAGTAGTCATTTTCTTATTTTCTGCTAATTCGTTTTCACGAATAAGAATTAATATTATTTTAATCTGCTTCAGTGAATTTGTGATTTCTGCCATTTTTTATTAAATGTTAATTATTAAAATATTTAATAAAAAATTTTCTTTTTTTCTGATTTTAAAAATTAAATAATTTTCTCGAGAGTATAATTTCAAAATTTAAAATTTTGAGAGCGTAATAAATAATATAGTACAACTTATAACATGAAAATTTATACTTTTATGACTTTCAATTTTTAAAGATTAAATCAAATCATTTCATTTTTAGGGATTCTATTTTCTATAAAAGAAATCCAGTCAGCTGGGTTCAAAGGAATCAAGCCCATACCATAAAATTTATACAAAACAAATGATAAGCTGATTGACTGAAAGAAGACATAAATCATCTTAAATTGGAATATTGAATATTGATGATTTTCAAAAGGCTTGAAAGCATTATTTACGTTTAGTATATTATTCAATGAATTAAACGCGGTTATTCCTATAATAAAAATCGTGAAGAGGCTTAGTCCACTCCCTATGAAAAAAAGAGAAAACATGGTCATCGCTATAGATTTAAATTGTCCATATGCTAAATCTCTTGCCTTGCTCATTTTAACTTCTGTTATATCTCGTCTTTTGCTTCTTGTCTCGCTGCTTTCGCTGAAAGTTCTGATGTAGCTATAAGGGTCAGGAATCTCTCTGACTGATTGAGTATTGCACAAGTTGAATTCCCAGTTTGTAGATTTTTTTGTATTTGATTTGTGTTCCATATTCGAAGTTGAAATAATATTATAAACAAATATATTATTTATAAAAATGGTCATATAATAAATAAACAAAATAAAATGATATATTCTAAATGAAACCTAAAAAGTACTATTGACAGTATAAACGTAGATTAAATTTTAAACGAATGAAAGATAATTTTAATTTACAATTTCGATATAATTGCTATGATACAAGTATATTCAGATTTAAATAAAAAGGTTTCATTACACATTATTAATTTAGGAAATATATTAAAAAACTTATTTCTTTTTGGACACTGGTTTTAATTTATTATTTTTATTCACTTTTTCATACTCTTCGTATTTTATGTCCTCCTCAATCGTCCTCATACAAAATCCATCAACCTTTACTGGCTCTATTTTTACTTCATTTGTATTAGCTAAAGTATTTTAAATTATTGAAATATATTACTAGTGGTGGTAATCATATACAATTCATAACACTGTCTATCCATCAAGTACTGATTAGCATATATATCATTTTTAGAATTAATATTTATCCTCTCCCCGTTTATATCGAATAATTCAACTTTTAAATTTGTTTTATCTAAAACTCTGTATTTCTCTTGGAATTCTAATAGAATCTTTTTCTTTTCTTTCATTTTCTCTCGATTTGAAATAGCTGATTGGAGTTTTAGTTCATTCGTGTGATATTCATCTTTTAATGCATAAAGTACCTTGTTTATATCTAAGGAGATGGCAGAGGTTTTTTTCGATTGTACGACCTTTTTAGGATCTTTTAGTACAATGATTTCTTTTAATTTCTCTACTATCGCTGCTTCTTCTGTTTTTATGCTTGTTTCTAATACTTTTAAAGATGCTTTTATTTGATCTTCGTCTATTTTATAGCCGTCTATTTCTTTTTCTAAAAATACCATTCTCTTTTTCATTCCAGCGACTAAATCTTCGAAACAGGTGTTGATTATGCAATCAATGAGTGGCTGTGTAGACACATTCGTGTTAAATATAGAAAATTGATTGTAACCATAAGTTATCGCAATAAAATTCATTTATATTAATTAATTTTAAAATTTTATAAAAAGTAATTGGGGGTTATTATGTATTATGCTGAATTAAAATATAAGAGTATAACATGGAATTCATAAACTGTTTTTTACCTATTTTTATTTACTTAAAAAGTATTTAAATATATCATTAATAGTGTATTATTTTGAAATAAGTATATTTGAGTTTTAATATATGATTATAGAAATTAAAAACTTATCTAAATTCTATCTAATTTTAAAATGAATATATGAATACTTTCCTAATGTTTCAATGTTTCTGCCAAAATGTTTTTGGAGTTTCAAATTGACGATTTACACCTCTCATTTGATTAATTCTTTGCGAAAGACATTCTTTATAAATTGATATATGCGGTAATAACTCCTTTTTTTCTTTTCTTATATACATAGCTGCCCATCTCCTTTCTGAATCCTTGCAAATATCGGCTATATCTCTTCCTGACAACTCGTTGGATAATTTTCCTAATTCTTCTAAATCTGATTGAGAAAGATGCTTGGCGTATCTTTGGAATATAAGGGCACGCATTCTTTCATCGGGAAGGTCGAATTTAATACTTAGATCTAATCTAGATAGAAGTGCTGGATCTAAATCTTTACTTCTGTTAGTGGCACAGATAAGTAAAACCTCCCCATCTGACTCGAAGCTGTCTATTTTTCTTAAAAGTGTAGACAAAATTCTTCTAGAGGCTTCATGAATTCCTCCTTCTCTACTTGAAGCTAAGGCATCGATCTCATCGATAAAGATAATACACCTTCCTAAAGACTTAGCAGCTTCAAATATTTCAGCGAATCTAGTCTCACTTTCTCCATAATATTTGCTCATTATGGATTCAATAGGCATATATATCAGAGGAATGTTAACCTGATTTGCAATGATTTTTGCTGAAGTTGTTTTACCACATCCAGGAGGACCGTCAAAGAGTACTGCTTTAGGTCGGTTAGTTTCGTGCTTCATTCTTGTTCCCGCAGTTATCTGATCATAAATCTCTCCATGGGTAAGCCCAAGTAAAATTGTATCTTCTATATGTCTTTTAACAGTTTCATATCCAGCTAAATAATCCCAATCCAATTCTGATTTATTTTTTTCCCCAGGCATAAATACACTCACTCCATATTTATGAAGGACTGCTAGAGGATCTCCTTCTTTTCCGCTTGGAGATGTTTGATTGTCACCTACCCCACCCCCTTGGAAGTATCCTTTAATCCCAGCACCTTTATTATTATATTGACTAGTTACTCCTTTTTTAGGTTTAAATGCCTCTTCATAAACTGCCATGACTGTGTCGACTTCTAAATCACAAAAATCATTTTGTTTTTCAATGGAGAAAACAAAATTGTCATATACTTTTCCTTTGGTTCCTCTGAGGTAGATTGTGCCTCTATTTTTAGCACCTACTAAGTTACCAGACATTATTTCATAATCTAATTTATAGCTGAATAAATCTTCTTCTTGCATTTTTTCTTGATCAATTATTCTAAAATTAAATTTGACTTTTGATGATTCCATTGTCTGAATTACTTTATTTATAATTTCATTTGTGTCAACGTTTGACTGATTGATGTTGAATTCTATGAACAATCTTGTCCCTCGGATGCCATAACTAAATAAAATTAAAGTTAACAATAATTTACTTTACTGGTTGACGTCTTAATTTCCCTTGATATCTAAACTCCAAATTTTTAATTTGTGTTTCTAGAAGTCCCATCATCTTTTCCAATTCTTTGTTGTTTACTTTATAACAATGAATCATGGGAGACTCTAACTTAAAAGCCCTAAAAATTTTGTCGGCTTTGAAATTTTTATCATGATTGAATTTGGAATTGAGCAGCATCAATCCTGTGCATATTGCAAATGGAAAATACTTGGCTAGTTCCATATTTGGATCAACTTGCCTAGTCTTTTTGTACGCCTTCTTTCTTTTCATTAGACTTAATTTATTTTTTAGAAGATTTAGTTTACGTAAGAGGCTCTCTAATGGAGGAATATTTAGAGAAGAGGAATTTATTCTCAGGTGATTAAAAATTTTTTTAAACATTTTTGAATATATTAAATAATATTTATAAATAAATTTATTTAGCCAATGAATAAAATTTAATACTTAGTCATTTTTTTAAAATATTTACTTTTCTGGCTGATATTCTTCGCATTCCTATCATAGATTTTATAATCAATTGATCTTTTCCTGAAGAATCTTTATGTTTTTGTAAGGATTTTAAGTAATTATCATTAATTTTTGTGGAATCGTTATTCAATCCTCCTTCTGAAGGATTCATGAACAAGAAGTTGAAATGAGATTTTATTTCTTCATCACTTACTCTGAAAGTTGAAAGTTGTTTTCTAGAGCATGAATTGATATCTTCATTGTTAGAAATATCGGAATAGATTTTATGTTCTGATGAGAGTGAAAGTTGTATGTATTTCGCAACTTTTTTCTGCTTTAAGGAAATTAAATTTCCTTTAGATTTCGATTTATTCGGAATTTTTTCCTCAGAGTCGACTGTTTCTGGTAATGAATGATTATTTGCTTTGATTTCTTTCGAAGGTCTTTTATTATTTTTAAACTTTATCATTTCTTCATTAGATGATGTAAATATTTTTTGATCGATTTTAAGATTTTTATTTGTGCTAAATTGAGAATTTTCATCTTTTGAATCATTAAATAAAAAATCTTTTTTCGATATTTCGAATTTAGATTTGTGTATATTATAATCTCTTCTTTCTTCACCTAGGTATTCCATAGATGGTCTAGTATTCAAAGGATAATTTTCATTCAAATCCTGGCAAGAATTCTTCTTCACTTTATTATTTTCAAAAACCCCTGCCGAAAGTATATTTTTATCAAATTTCGCAAGAACCCCAAAATTTTCTGGATTTCTTAAAATCTCGGTAAATGTAGATTCCATACTGAAAACATTCTTTCTAAGATATCTCAACATACCAGCTTGAGTAGAAGAATATTGTAGCACGGTTTCATTTAAATAACTAATCACATCTAAGTTATTTTTGATTTCTTTAATATCTCTATCTATTCGTTCAGAGATGTCGATTAGCTGTTCTTTAGTAGTAGTAAATTGTAAATTGTTTAAATTTCTTTCTTTTTTCTTTTTCTCCTCAATAAGAGAAAAAATACACCGCCGTTCATAACTAAATAGAACATCTAATTTCTTTTCAAAATCATTTGTCTTGTTAATCCTACAAGATTTAAGCTTCGTTTTAATTCTGGCAATGTTAAAACTGTGCAGGATTATCTTTGCTTCGATGTCTTTTAATTCTGTTCTTAACTTGAGTCTGACGATCAGTTTATACGCTTTCATCTCAGGTTCATTAAGGACACTTCTGCCTGTCATAAATACCATAGTCATTGATACAAAATAAATTCCAAACACACAAGCAACTATGATGATGAACCTACCTAAATGCGTTTTAGGATAGAAATCTCCATACCCAACTGTCGTCATCGATACAAAAATACACCAGATAGCATTCCAATGGTATCTCCAATTTTGATTTAATTCGTTTTGTGCTTCCCAAAAATGCAGTTCGAAATTTCTGAGGGAAAATCCGAAACATACACAAGTCAAGACGAAAATTATTCCTAATGTGAAGAAAGGATTTTCCTTTTGTAAAGCTTTCAAGGCGAATTTAGTGTCGGCTTGGCATGCAAACTTTTCACATTTCCATTCTGCATATTCTGAGTTCCAAATTGTTAAGTTCTTGAAAATTTTATACACAAAGAGGAATCTGAACACTGAAATCGCACTTAGAATAGAAGTAAAAGGTAAACAAATTGTTGAACCAAGCTGGACGAAAATTACATAAGAGTTAATACCAGGATATTGAATAGGCAGAATAAGAAATATTTCTAGCAAACAAACATAGAAATATTCGCCTTTATAAAATTTGACATGCAACTCCTTTTTATAAAGGTAATTTCTAATATGTTCGATGTATCTACTGAATAAAATTAAAATGCAGCTAATACACGTGGAAATTAAAATTACTATTCGTAAAGAATTGTTAAATTCTGGAATTTCTATAGGGATATTTATTCTACTTGGATCTGTTAAAGTTTCAGAATAAGAAAATTTCGAAATTCCAATTGTTTTTAAAATAAAAAAATTTTCGAAGCTGCCATCGATATTATCCGCCGAATTGTTTGATTTCCAAGAATTGAATTCATTTCTGTAATTTTCTATGTGAAAATTTGTCAACAAATTTAAATTTAAATTGTTCCCATCGAAAATCGCCTTTAAGGAATGATTCGAGGGGTTTCTGTAGATGTAATCTTTCATAAGCACTCCTGGGACACGATAAATAAGATTATGAAAGTAATATAATTCATGCTCGTACAGTGACAATATTGCACCTAGTAAAATCAAAAATACTGCAGTTATATCAAAAATTTTGACTAATTTTTTATAAAAAGTGATTTTGTCTTTGATGCGATTTTTCTTCTTTTGTACGAAATGCATTTGGTAAGAATCAATCGACTTTGACTTCTTCTTAGTTCTCTCGAGAGATTTCTCTAGACCCATACCAAGGTTTGAATTATATTCGCTATTTCCTATCGACACAACATCGTTGGTGAGATCAGATTCATCGAAACACTCGTCTGGGTTGAAAGCTTGTGTTTTTTCTAATCTCTTTTTCATCTGCAATTCCAATCTGTGTAGGTTTTTACTTGAGAGAATGTTATTTCCGGTCTGTCTATTGAACTGTTCATAGAACGGATGGTTTTTTAAAATGAAAAGCATATTTTAAGTAAATTAAAATTTTTCTCTTATATAATTAGTCTATTCTATCAGTAGCAGGTTGAAATTAAACTGAAAATTGAATAAAATAAATATGTTTAAAAATGGCGAATTTTCATTCTTAGAAACTGTGCTGAATTCATGTTAAATAAATTTAACCTATCATTTGTATTATACAAATGATATATAGTTCTTTCGTTTATGGAAAAAGTTTAATATTTATACATAATTCAATTTTTTAATGTTTATTTGTAATTATTATCATACATAATAGAAAATTTAATTATTTTGAAAATTTATTTTTTAAATTGAATTTTTTTTAATTTAGTTAATTTCATTTGAGAATTAAATATAAAGTAGCTTGAATTTCTAACAATGAATGGGGATTGGGGATTGGGGATTGGGCCCAATCCCCAATCCCCAATCCCCAATTCCCGGAATTGGACACTAAATTTTATCATATAATTAAAATTAATTAATATAATTTTATTTGATTACTCAAATTTTTAAT
>Ga0169931_10014803_pt1 | contig 10513 bp, 11 predicted proteins | sample Kivu_15m_20L_FD_129675 | JGI IMG/M metagenome (GOLD analysis project Ga0169931, IMG submission 129675) | Freshwater microbial communities from Lake Kivu, Western Province, Rwanda to study Microbial Dark Matter (Phase II) - Kivu_15m_20L... | ecosystem: Environmental > Aquatic > Freshwater > Lake... | reverse complement strand
ATTTAGAAAGTAATATTACGTAATATTATTTAGAAGTGGTTATAAATTTTTTATAATTTTGTGAATAAGGATAAATGGGGATTGGGGATTGGGGATTGGACAATACCCAATCCCCAATACCCAATCCCAATTTTCAAAAATTTAATTTATCAGAATTAAAAAGGATTATTCTCTTTGTATTAATATAAAAATATTAAGAATAAATTTTATAAATCAAAATGATAAACCATCATAAACAAGCAAAAATTGACCTAATTGGAACACTTAAAAGATTCAATTTACCATATACCTTCGACGATTTCAAACAGAGTTGCGAAAGAGCCTACAACCTTCCTAAAAATGGATTAGAGAATTTTACTATCAGCTACATCGACGATGAAGAAGACAAAGTCATAATCTCAAATGATTTTGACTATGCTCAAGCAATTCTCTTTATCAACAACCCTAATATCCATCACTTAAGAATCAATTTGGAACCGAGGAATCCACACTTCGATTTAACAAATATAAATATAACAGACAGTGTACAACTCAATGAGAATTTGGATGACATTAGTCGAAATCTAATTCAACACGATTCTTCAAACAGGGAAGGAGAAAATATTTTGGAATTCGACGACTTACAAGAGGAAATTGACATTCAAAAACAGAAATTAGAAGAAGAAAAATTAAAGACTGTGTTAGAGGGAGTGAGGGAATCTCATTATAATATAATAGAAAGTTTTAACTCAAATAAAGATAACAAGGAGGATATAAAAGAAAAAAACGAAGCAGGTGAGAAATTGGGAATTGTAATAGAAGAAAGAAAAGAAAGTTTTGATGATTTAGGATTGGAGTCAGAACAGCAGATTGCACAGAATGATAGAATCACAGATCATCTTAAGCCAAAAGAAATAAAAGAAGAAAAGAAAATTAATTATGACGCTACAGCTGAAGAAATCCATCAGCAAGAAATAAAAGAGCCTGATGTAAAGATCGAAGGAAATGAGGAAAGGGACAGTAATTTCTCACAAGGAGATATTAATCTTACTGAATCTCAATTTATAACACAACAGATACAAGAAGAGATTCAAAAAGAAAAGAGAAAACTTACAGTTTTGGAAAGAATACGTAAAAAAGCACTGGATGATTTATTGAATAAATGCATCCCAAATAAATCAGATATAAGCGTTAAAAAACCAGACAATATTCCTAAATTAGAAAGTGAACCCAAAGAAACTCTAGTAAAAGAGCAAATTAGTATTCCAAACAATGATGAAGAACCTAAAGAAAAGCTCGGGACTATTAATATAGAAATACCAATAGTGGAACCAGATTGCAGAGAGGAATTTTCTGACAAAATTGAAGTAAAAAAAGAATCAAATAATGAATCAAATAACATGGCTGAGGATAATAAAGCTGAAAACGGAAAAATCGAGATTAACATAATTGAGCCTAATAACTACGATAAGTCTTTTACAGAAAATATTCCTTATAAAAAAGTAAAAAATAAAAAATTCTGCAAGTTAAGCAAATCTAGAGCTGATTCACAACTTGACAAATCATTTTATGGAGAAACTGATCAAGTAGAATCAGATTTAAAAGAAAGAATAGTCTCTACAATAAAAACATTTGAGAAAAAATTTAATGAATTCAGAGAAAATATGACTAATAAAATTGTCAAAAAAACAAATAAAATAATAGACAAGTACATAGAGTACAAAAATAAACATAAGAAGAAAGAAGAGGTTGTAAATTCTATAAAACAAGAAATCCAACCACCTAAGAAAGAACCAGTTATACACGAGGATGTAAGATGCGACAAATGCTACACAAAGCCAATCGTAGGCGATAGATATAAGTGCAGCATTTGTGAAAATTATGATTTCTGTGAGAAATGCGAAGAAGAAAATTTCTCTAAACAAGATAAACATTCACATCCATTTATTAGAATAAGACATCCTTCATTATCTCCTGATTTAGTCAACTCTAAAGATAATTTAGTGAATCTCCCTCTACAAATCAATATAAAGAACTCAAACAATAATATTGAACTAGCAAACAGCAACATTTTCATAGGAACCGGTTCCTATTCTTCTGAATGCCTAAATGTAGATATGGAAGTGAATCACGAATTAGAATCTTCAGAAATTCCAAAGATTTTACTCACTCTTAAAAATAATGGATCTATAAGCTGGCCTAAGCCATGTTTCCTTGGATGTCTTAAGGAAAAATCTACGATCACTTGTCTAACTATCCCAGTCGCATCTAAAATGAACCCAAATTCAGAAATTAATCTCGAAGTAAAAATTAGTTTACCAGAAGGAGATAACCTTAAGGTTGGAAAATATTTATGCTACCTCCAGTTGTATCATTCCTCTAGCAAAAATTATTTTGGGGAAGAATTTTGCGTTGTGGTTTATATTAAGGATCCTGAATACTTATCGATATATAACAAAATGAGTAAAAAAGAACAGACAAATTACACTAAGATGATAAAATCCATGAGAGATTCATATCAGATATCTCCTGATGTTATTGATACTAAGGCAATTTTGAAAGCCCTGATAAAAGAAAATTGTAACAAGGAAAAAGCTCTTATGTTATTGCTGGAAAATCAATAACTAAATAATTGTAAATAATATAAAACAAAATGGAAAAACTTAATAGAATTCAATAATTTTAAAAATTTTAATTAAAAAATATTTTTATAGATTAAGTATAAGAGATACTAATTTTTATCATTTATATTAATATTTATTCTCCATGTTTAAGAACTATCTATACTTGGTGTATCTATGATAGTTTTCTTGACATTTTTGAAGATCATCCTAAAAGTCAAATAGAATATTCCTAAGAAAACTAGAAACCTGAAGAGTGTTTTTCTTAGACTATCTTCATATTCAGCAGGAAGAGCCATTCCTATCAAAATGTAGTAGAGAGAAAATGCAATTATAAATGCGGTAGGAGTGATGATCTTCAAATTCTTTGTAGAGTGCTCTTTAATGTTGTCCTTTTTAGGATTCAATTTCATCAAAAAATAGTCGTGACAATCTTGGTTGTGTCCATCAATAAAATTGTTGATTACAAATCTCTTACACGAATTGATTCCGTCTTCAATGTTCCCCTTCATAGATCGCTTACCTTTTCTTACGAAATCTGATTTAAGTGCTTTGGTACCAGAATAAGCCAAGGACAATAGATCACCATGATCAGCCCATATATTTCTGAATCTGACTTCTAAAACTGGCTCGAAAGATTCAAAAGGCTCCCCGCTTGGCGCTTCACAGATTTTTAGCTTATGCAGCATCTTGTGTAAAATATTTCTTGCAAAGACCGTTTGAACTACATTAGTTCTATCTAAACAATCAATGCAATTCACTCTGAACACTCCCTTTTGAGTCGATAAAACATTAACCCCTTCTAAATTACTCAGGTCGTGTCTTAAATTTTCGAAATTAGCCGATTTGTCTAAACTAACATGGAAAAAGTCAAAGTTATTCAAAGCAACGGAAACTGACGATGTTCTAAGTAGCTTTGATAAATTTTCGTATTTCATTTTCTTACATTCATGATGAAAGTCAAACCAAGTATAATCTATTTCTTTTATTGAGCTAACTATAAATAATTGATTATTTTTAATATGAATTTACTTTTATTTTCTTTAGCCTCTTTCGCTAAATTCTGGAAATACTCTCCGATTTCTCTTTGATAATTTCCTTTATCAATCAAGTTAACAAGGACAGTCTTCCCATAATTCGTGATTAACTCATTGACATGTTTCCTGAAGACATTGAAATTAAGACTATAATCATCTTTTGGCATAATCACGGGATTAAGCTGAAGATTAGGAGTTTGTTTCCATATGAGAGGGATAGACCCTCTAATCTGCAAGTATGAAAGTAAGTCTATATATTTCTGTTCTTTTTTATCTGTGACGATGACAATCTCCTCGGTTTCTGCAAAATTAGCGACGTTTCCATTATTATCTGATCCCCTCACCAAAAATCTCATTCCAGATCTTCTGTTATCTTTCCTTGCAATAAGGAGGTAATTGAATTCCTGATCGTAGTCACTGATTGTCCTTAAGGAGAAAAATCCGTTTATAACAGGTGAGATGAAATTCTCCATGCCGCTAATGTCTAGTAGCCTCGCCATTCCGAAATTCCAGCAGAAATGTTGAATTGTATGTGGGAAAATGAAAGAGGAGTTTTTCGCCGGAGTGTTTGAGAAGGTTTTCTGCATGCTAACAGTTAAATCAAAGCTGTCTGAGTAGTATAAAGTGTTTCTGTTCATGAAGTCCTTAATCATATTGACATATTTTTCATCCTCTGCAGGGATAAAATTGTAGCTGTCTCTGCTTGTACTTGAGAAAAACGCCAGCTCGTCTATTTTAAAGATTCTTGAATTTAGAATTTTCCCCATAAATGTCGCTTTGCTTACTCCCAACAAGTAATAATTATTATGACCATTGATAATTCCGAGAATAGAGTACACCTCACGGCCTGTGCCAAGTTTTGGAGAGTATTCGTTTAGTTTATTCAGTTTGTGAGTTTCTTTGTTGAACGAGTAGATAATCTGGTTATGATTTGATTTATTTGAATCTTTTTCTGATTTATGAAATATAAATTGTGATTCTTCGCAATAAATTGTAATCTCTTTTTGGTAAAGTAAATCTGAGTCTACCATTTAATAAATATAATAAAAAATTTCATTTATGACAATATTAATCTAAATGATATTCTAATAGTAATTAATTGCAGAAACAAATAAAAATGCAAATTTTAAAATCAAAAAATTATTCACATAACATAAATAGGATTAAATCATTTTCGATTGCTAAATTTTTCTCTACAAATTTCTTAGGAAATTCTAACTTGATTATGATGAAGAAGTTAGCAAATTTCAGAAATAACACATTAAACGTAGATATGAAAGGAAGTGATTTAATATTTCAAACTATATGGAGTGACTTCGTTCATGTTTCCTATTTTGAAAGAAATAAAATAAATAAAAATTTTCAATCAGAATTTGACTATTCGAAATATGACGAAGAGTCATATACAATATTTCAGGATGAAAGTATATTCACAGATTACGAAGACAAAGCTGAGATAGATGATAATCATTTATCTAAAATAAATTATGAATCAACAGAAAACGAAATGAAAATATCAAATAGCACACAAGAAAAAGGTGATTTCACTCTTATAACTAGAATTCCTCAAGAGTTTAATCTAAATCTTAAGACTGATAGAAATATAAAGATAGTCAACACAGGGGATTCTAAAATACTCGCCGATAAAGAGATCTCAATCGAATTTTATGAGAGTAATCACAAAGGAGATGAAAATGAGAAAATCATATCAAACACGAACATCTTCGAAGCCAAGAGAGTTAGAACTACAAATTTTAATCTAATTTCTGGAGAAGGAAATAAATTAACTGCGAGTATTAGATCATATTTGGAAGCAGAATACTTAAAATTCGTTTCTAAAAACTCATCAACAATAAGAATAAAAAAACTCGGGGTTGTTAAAGAAGGATTGTTCGATTTAAAGCGGACTAATCTTGATATAAGATCGATCTACGGTCCTGTTGAAAAAAAAGAAATTTCATATCGTAATGACGAAATTAAAACTCCAAGCAAGTTACTAACCTTTAAGATAACTGGAGGGAATTTAAACCTTGGCTCTATTCAAGGAAATGTGAAGCTAGAATTTATAGATACAGAAATATGTGAGTCTAATCTATTCATCGACAGTCTGGATTGCGAGAAATTCTATTTAAAATCAAACACAAGCAATCTAAATAAATGTGAGGTGTTCATAAACGAAGTAAAAACTTCTTGCCTGTTTGAACTAAATAAAGCTCTTAAAAGTTTCATTCTGTTTGTAAATGTTGATAAAAAAGAAGATTTCGTTGTGAGATACAATAATTCAATAATCTACGGAGACCCAGAGAATGGAAATAAGAGCGTAATCGAAGTAAAATCTGAAACCAAACCAGAAATTTTACAAGTGAGCTCTTGGGACTACATGAAGAGAAGAATCGAAAGGAAGATAACCAACAAACAGTAATCAAAAACATTAGAATTAGTTTATTTTAGTTTAAATTATATTAAGAAGTCTAGTTCAGTTTATTTAAATTCCTAATAATCGCTTAATATTTCCTTATATTTCTTCAACACCTAAAAATTCAATTTAATTAAATAAAAATAAATTAATATTAATTATATTTATATTAATTAAATTTTTAATTAAATTTATTTTATATCTACAGATACAATGGACAAAGGCAGGATGATTGTCAAATTTTCCAAAATAAGGAACAACAGATTATTAAATAGAACCCAAATGGTAACTAAATTATTAACATTTAAAAGGTTGTTGATGTGGTTCACCCAGACGTAGCAAAAGTCACAAAAGAAGAAATTAGAGAATATGTCAGAACTCATTTCAAAAAGCCCCATGTTAGCTTATTCGGAGTTAAAAAATTCTTCGGAGGAGGAAGAACCAGAGGATTCTGTCTTATCTATGACAACGAAGAATCCCTAAGAAAGATCGAACCCGCTTATAGATTGAAGAGAGTCGAATTGGAAAAACTTCCACCAAAAGACAGAAAGAAAAAGGAAGGAAAGAAAGAAGGAAAGAAAGTACAAAAAGTCAAAAAGCATCAAGCACAAAAGAAGAGAGGAACCAAGAGAAGACAAGAAAAGAACCTCGAAAGAAAACAAAAAAAGAAGAAGAAATAAATTTCCTGTTTGTTATCTTAATATTCAATAAGTCAAATTACATTTAACTAAAAATATTTAATGAAACAAGATTACCATTTTAATAAGTATAAATTAAAATTATTATAAAAATATTATATTGGGGTTTATTGTGTTGGTTATTATTTAAGAGGAAAGGCTTTAATTAAATAATATGGATGTATGTATAGGGTGTTTTAATTTATTTTAGAAAAAATTAATCAATTTTTTTATTTAATAATATAAAACTAATTATGAGATGGGTTTATTTATCTCCTTCTTTATATTATGGAGAAGAGAGGATTACTTTATTCGTGTAATATATCTAATTGTTATTTTTTCTTTCCATACTAAACTTCGGTCTAATTAAAACTTATCTTTCTAAATTGAAAAATTATATAAGTTATCTCATTTCATCTCATCTAAGCTTATTATCAAATAAATATAAATTATTAATTATAAACATAATAACTGTTCTAATTAAATGTTTAAACTCAAAAATGACAAACAAAACTTTAACCGACATAAAGAAAACAAAAATTCTAAAAGTTTGAATAAAGAGATTAGTCTAAATCAAAATAAAGATTCAAGCAAACCTTATAATAAAGGAAAAAGTGAAAATCGAAATCCTCAGGAAGAGTATAAAAGTTCTTCAGTCTTACGAGACGCCATCAAATTCAGTTTCTTCCATAAATCAGAAAATCCCTACGAGACTGTAAATAAAATTGACAACAACTTTACGAAATTACCTACTTCAAACAAAATTCCTCAACCTGACAATAATCTTTACAATTACCCGGAGGATATGATGAATCTTCATTTTCAAATAAACGATGTTAATAGTGAAAGAAAAACTTTATCGAATTTTCACCAAGAGAGTGTGAGTAAGTCAGAGAATAACATCAACATTCAAACTAATTCAAACTTTCTGAAGAAATCAGAAATTATCCCAACAGGGTTCAACATAAATCATCTTTCTTTGTCCAACAAAACCAATCTTGAGGAAAGATTCTACAGCACACACTCTACTTCAGTTTTAAACAATAGCTATCCCTCCCTCATCACTCCTGTAAAAAATCAAGTAAATAGTGGAGCTAGTTCAAATATGAACAAGCAAGCAATCAATTTGGAGGATCTTTTCATTCAAGAAAAAAAGATTTGGAATATTTTGGAAGAAATTAGACTTAACTCGAATATAAATTTTTCATGTGATGAGTATTATGAATTTCAGAATATGACCTCCCTCCAGAATTTGGAATGTTTTTTTCCTAAAATGGAATTGAAAAATCAAGTTAAAATTAGTGCAAGTTTAGAGACTTACTCCATAATTTGTCTATCATTGTTGATTTTGAAAAATAAATTCGATGTAGGCTCACTGCCTCATTCAAAAAATTTGATGTATTATGTTCATCTTAATTTTCTCCACATAATAAAAATCATCCTCAACAAATTACCTAAAGAACATAAAGATAACATGTGGGTAATAAAATTACATAAGGTCCTTCAATCAAGAAATATAGACAAGAGTGACGATGATTATAGTTTTATTAACCAGAATAATAATTTTATAGCGAGCATTTTAAAGAAGTTGATTTACACTTACTTCAAATCAAAGGAGGACAGCGATCTCTTTTCAATTTTAGAAGATGTAATAAATAATATAAGCAAGTATTCACATAATACAGTAAAGAATATCATGTTCAATATTGTAAAATTATTTTTTACAAGATTATAGAGACAAACACTAATACAGTTCAAGATAATGAATCAATCATCGATGAAATTCGCACAGATGCCTCAGCCGTATCTTCCTCCTTTGTCAGAAGAGGTAAAAAACACAACATATACACTAGTTTTAGACTTGGACGAGACATTAATTCACTTTGTCAATGTAATAATTATATCGATAAGTTAATTTTAGAATGCTGGAAACGGTGAGCTGTTGATACGCCCTGGCGCTGTATCTTTTATTGAAGAAATGTCGAAATATTATGAAGTAATCGTATTCACAGCCGCCATGCAGGATGTAAAATACTATTTTATTAATCTGATTCATTAAACTAGTATGCTGACTCTATTCTCGACACCCTCGATCCTAAGAAAACACATATCAAGCATAGACTGTATCGGTATCACGCGAGCATCAATAAAAATACGTATGTAAAAGACATTTCTAAACTCGGAAGAAATTTGGCTAAGACTATCATAATTGATAACGTATGGGAAAATTTCCAGTTGCAATCAGAAAATGGAATATTCATTAAAACTTGGGTAGGAGATGAGAAAGACAGATCCCTCCCAGATTTGATTCCTCTTTTAAAAGAGTTTGTAATTAAAAATGTGCCGGATGTTAGAAGAGCTTTAAGAAAGTTTAGAGACACACTCTTCCGCCTATTCATAGAAGGTGACTCGCATCCCTACGAAACAGTCAGAAAATTTTTAGATTCATCGGAATAAAAATATCGGATACAGTAATTATATTTATATAATTCTATGTGTTTTATATTTTAATAAAATTTATTTCCAGTGTTTCAATATGAATGAATACCATTAATACAACCCCAAATTAACATCATGATAATAATTCTTATCTAAATTAAATTAAATTTTTTCTTATGTTTTCTGTAATTCCTTTAAAATTATTTAAAATTTTTAAATAATAATTCTCTTATCTGAGGGGTTGCTCTCTGCTTCAATAACTCAAGTCTCTTATCAAGAGTATTATCTAATCTAATTTTATTTTTTAAAGAGGTGATCATAATTCCTCCAATTCTATAAGATAAGAAATAATAAATACAAGGTATCAGGTAAGAAATATTTGTTATCTATAGTCGCATTAATCTGGAAGTGTTTATACTTCCTTGATTCTCTAGTCAACATTTCAAGGAAGATCTTCTTCGATTCTTCGACTAAAGAAGAGACAAGTTCGTAATCCTCCTTTCTGCAAAGGATGTTCACATTTTCGTCAAGTAGTTTAATGAATCCTTGGACGATTAAATTTTTTAGAACATTTTTGTAATACTCTGGCTGTCCTCTGATTTTGTTTTGAAGATGTGTTTTAGCCTCCTCAAATACAGCGTTGACATAATCAATTTTAAGTTTTAATTTTTCCAAACGTAATTTGCTCATCTTTTGGGATTGGGAGCTTTAAGTTTTATATGATTATAACTTGAGGAATTTCTTACATTTTTAACTTTGTGACGAATTCCTCTAATTCTTTTTCGAATCTTTTCTTGACATTTTCTTTTTCTTGTTTTTGCATGTGGGCCTTTTCTGTTTAGATTAAAAATAAATTTCTGTGTTTGTTACCGATTTCAACTACTTGTGTTCCTTCTTTTCTTATTGATTGTATTTTCTTCTCTGTTTCTTGATTGATAAATTTCAAAATATTCTGAAGATTTTTTAAAGGTAGAGATGGCTCTTGACTCATTTATTTTAATATAATTTTATATTTTAATAAATTATTTTTATTTTTAAAAGTAATAAAAAGTTTTCTTAAATTTGAATAGTCACATAATAATTAGGTATTAAGTTCTACCAGACTTTTTAATACTAATTAATATCAATAATTTTATTAAATCTCTCATATAATATCTTACTAAATGAATTCTCTAATTTTCTTTTTATCATACACTATAATATTTGTTATTTTATAATCAAAAATAAAATGCGTTCTTATTCTTTTGACATGAAATTCAATAACTCAATTAGAAAAACAACAAAAAAATTTCAAATTAAGCTTCACAGTCTAATGCTGAATTACCTCTTTCTCACATTTATTGT
>Ga0169931_10014802_pt1 | contig 10514 bp, 3 predicted proteins | sample Kivu_15m_20L_FD_129675 | JGI IMG/M metagenome (GOLD analysis project Ga0169931, IMG submission 129675) | Freshwater microbial communities from Lake Kivu, Western Province, Rwanda to study Microbial Dark Matter (Phase II) - Kivu_15m_20L... | ecosystem: Environmental > Aquatic > Freshwater > Lake ... | reverse complement strand
GGTCGCGAGCGCCACCCGCTGCCCGGAGCGCGACCTCGTGCCGCCCAGCAGAAGGCTCGATGCGTTCAGCGCGTTCAGGCGGGAGACCTCCAGATCTAGCCCTCCCCCCGCGGGGGCATCGTCGGTGGAACGCACCCGGATCACCGGAGCGGCGATATCCACCTGCAGGCCACGCCGCCCCGTCTGGGCAATGCCGTCGATGCGTCCGTCGAGCTGCAGGGCACCCGTGGTCGACAGGGCGAGGCGGCCGGCATCGCCAGGGACGCCTGCACCATCGACACGCGCGAAGAAATCGCTTGCTGCCGTCCGGCTGTACTCGGCGCGCGCGGCCACGGCGGGCGCGGGCTCCACCTCGAAAAGCGAAGTGCGCTCATCGCGCACGACGGCACCGTCGTAGGTGAACGAGGACCGGCTGGCCGCCACAAGCTGTACCCCGGCAAGAGGACCGGTCACCGGACCGGAGTAGCGAGGCGCAAACACCCCTTCCGGGAGATCGCGCGGACCGTCGCGCGGCGTGACCAGGTAGGCGCCTGGAAGTGCCGCATACGCGGGCGGCAGCAGTGTGTAGGCACCGTCTGCCAGCCCCGGGATGCCGCGCAGCTGCACCTGATCGCCGATGCGCCAGCCCGAAAGTCCGAGCAATGACTGATGATCCACCGGCCCGTAGCCAGCCCCCACGCCAGGCAGGATGGCGAAGCTGCCCGGTGATACGAGCGGGTCGAGAATGTCGCGGGAACCACCGGGGCCTGGCACGAACTCGTTGGCCAGCAGTTCACCTCCACCGCCCAGTGCCACCAGCGCCTGGCGGGTGGTGCCATCCCGCGTTTCCGAGAGCAGGCGCACGTCCGGCGCGGAAAGATCCACCCGCTTTTCGGGCAGTCCGTCGAACACCTGATTGCCGAAACCGCTGCCGAGTGCATACACCCAGTCCTTGCCCGACAGTTCGGTACGGCCGAACGGCACGCTCAAACCTGCTCCGCTGACCGAGGTCTCGCTGCTCGCACCCAACACGACCGAGCCCAGGGCCTCGAGCCGGATGGAACCGAAGGGCGCAAGCAGTCGGGCGTCCTGCAGGATGTCGCGCGCCTCAACCGTGAGCGACCCGGCGGCGGACAGGACCGGCTGGTCCGCGCCGCGGCTCGCCGGGAAGGAGAAGGCGATGGTCCCGGCAGTGGCACCGCTCGCGGCATCGATGCTGCGCAGGCTGTAGTTGCTGGCGCTGGTGGGCGCCACGCGCTCGGCAACGATGTCGACGCGCGAGGCCGCCGTGGTCATGCCGCCGACCAGCCGGTTGGCGACACCCTCTCCAGGCTCGGTATCGATCACGACACCGCGCAGGCGCACGTCGCCCCCCGGCAGCCCCGGGCGCCCCCCCTGGCCCGCAAGACCGCTGCTGCCAAGGGTCAGATGGTCAACGCCGCTGATGGCGACGCGTCCGACGAGATCGAGCACCCTGGCCCTCACCTCGAGACTGCCGCTACCGCCCGTGGGGGTGACATTGCTCTGCAGCAGCGGATCAGGGTTGCCCAGGATGACGGAGGCAGCCCGCAGCAGGGCGCTGCCGCCATTGCCGACCGCGATCTCCGGACTGAACAGGTGCAGGGCGCGATCCACCTCCAGCGTCGCATTGCCGGCCAGAAGGATGCGATCGCGGGCGGCCAGCTCGATGTTGTCGAAGCCGGCGGCATCGAGGCCGTCCGTCGACAAATAGGCATTGCCCTGGACATCGGTGCTGCCGACACGGACCGGAATGAGGTCGCCCGGACCCGTCCCCGGCGGCAGGAAACCGGCCGCGCCCTCGATCCCCGCGGCTGCGGAGATGACGACGTTCTTGGATGTCCCGGGAAAATTGAGCTGGGGACCTGCGAGCATGGCGACGCGCAGCGTGCCGCCAGCCGTGCCCGCCGCGTCGACACCCGCCAGCCGGCCAGCGCTCGCCGCGAGCGAGCCGTCCACGAACATCCCCTCCCGCGCGGCCAGCACGATCTCTCCGGCATTGCCGGCGACGGCCGCGTTGTCCCGGAAGATGAAGAATCCCGTTGGACTCAGAAAAGGCAGGTCGATGCGGTCCTCGGTGCGGATCGCGCCTGTGGCGGACTGCGTTGGCCGCCCCGCCACCACGCCGGATACGTCCAGACGTGATCCCGCCGCCAGCACCAGCGAGCCCTTGGCGGCCTGCAATTCGATACGGCCGCCGTCCAGCACCTCGCCGAGGTGGCGACCCACGAGGTCGCGCTGGCTGACGGCCCGCCCCTGGGCGAACAGGCGTGCCGTCGAGCCGATCCACACCGACACGTCGCCCTCGAAGGTGTCGTTCGATCCCGGGGGGGAGTTGCGCACGATGATCGTGCCAGCAGGAGCATCCAGGGTACCAAGAACGGTGACGCGTCGGCCCGACTCCAGTGTGATGCTGCCGCCCGGATCAGCCCGCACCATGGCGCCTGCCTGGATCTGGACATGACCGAAGACCGAACTGTCGGAGTGGAGCGACACCTGCGTGGCGGGACGGTCTGCGCCCTGGGGTGTCCACGCCGTAGCGAACTCTTCGAGACGCGCGCCGGTCCGGCGGCCGGACAGACTGGTACCCTCGATGAGACGCGCGATCGCGCCCGGAGAAACCGTTGCGCCGGCCGACACTTCGAGACCGTCCTGGCCATTGACGAGGAAACTGGTGAATCCCCCGCGATCGAAGAAGCCGGCATCGAGCAGCAGTTCTCCCGGCTGCCCGGAAGCAGGCCCGCCGATGCGCACGCTGGACGTGGACAGGCGGAGCGAGCCGCCCGCGCCGCGTTCGCCGAGGCGCGGCTGGGCGATGCCGAATCCGCGCAACTCGCCCCCGAGAAAGACACTGGAGACCTGCCGGTCCGCATCGCCGATGCCGATCCTGCCGCTGTCCAGACGGATCGACCCGGCATCACCGGCGCTCAGGTTCCCGCGACCATCCACGCGGGCTCCGGCCGAGACGTCGAGCAGCGATCCCAGGCCCAGCATTACGTCGCCCTCGCTGCGCAACTCGATGCGGCCGGCATCCACCCCCAGCGGGGTGTCGGGACGACGCGGGTTGAGCTGGCTGCGATCGTTGACCCAGAGTCCTGCGACGTCGATGCGCACCCGGTCGGACACTGTGATCCCGAAGCGGGCGGGATCGGTGGTCGGCTCTCCGGCCACCGCGCGGGTGGTCAGGGCCACGTTGCCACCCGGCGCGACGATGTCGCCACCCACCTGTACCGACCGCCCGGCCAGGGACAGCGAACCCCAGGGTGCCAGTCGCAGCGGGGCGTCGGGCGCCACACTCACCACACCATTCGCGTTGGCCGAGAACCGGGTGAAACCGCCCGTCGAGAACAGGGCCACCGGATCGAGCTGGGTGCGCTCGCTCCAGGGAGCGTCCAGCACCCCGTCGGCCGCGAAAGACGCGGGCAGGCGCGTGGGCGCCGCCACGAAAGCGAGATCGCGCAGCTTGCCGTCGCCGGCAGAGATGGCCTCGGCAGAGACGTCCCCCAGGACGAGTTCGCCACCACGCGGCGCGGTAGCCTGGGTCCGCTGCCACTCGCCAGCGGTTGCGCGACCGGCCAGCGTGCCATCCAGCACCGTTCGGTGGCTCACCACCGTGATGCTGCCCGCGTCGCGCCCCTCGACGTAGCCCGCCTCCATGGGCTTCTCGGCCGCATTGGCCGCCAGGGCACCCGTGGCCCGCCCGTTGACCGGGTCCTGCTCCGGCGAGCGGTCGGCAAAGCCGGTATAGAGGCGGTCGACCTGGGCTTCGCTCATGGCGTAGATCCGCCCGTCAGCGCCCAGCAGCCGGGTCTCCGCGACGCGGGCCTCGGTGTAGCGGACCGTGCTGCCCGACACATCCAGGGCGCTGCCCTGGACCAGGACCACGTCGCCCTCCGATCGCAGGGTGATGCTGCCTCCGACGGCGGTGCGTTCCGCAACGGTGCGGCCGACCTGATTGACGAAACCGGACACGTCAGCCAGCGGCGTGCCCTTTCGGATGTCGATGGTGACCTTCTGGCCGCGCACGAAACTGTCGCGGAGCAGCGGCGAGTCGCGCAGCTCGTTGCCGCGCAGTTCGACCTCCACGAAGTTGCGTGCCACGGACAACTCGACGCCCTCGGTGCCCGAGACGTCGATGCGGGCGCCCGGCGCGACGTGGATGCGTACATCGCCAACCGCCGGGCTGCCGGGCACCTGGAACAGCGGTGCCGTCTGCGCGGAAATGCTGACATTGCCGGCAGGGGCACGCAGCAGGCTGTTGGCCTCGAGATTGACTCTCCGGCCGATCACGTCGATCAGCGAGGGGGTGAAGCCCTGGGCATCCTGGGTGGTGGTGGCATCGCCGACCTGGGGGAGCACTTCGGTCACGCTGTCCCGCCCGAAGGTCACGGTCCCCGTGCGCTGCCCGCGCGGAATGAGCACGTTGCCGTTGACGGTTACCGTGGAGACACCCTGGACCAGGCTGACCTGATCGCGTGCCTGCAGGTAGATCGACCCGTTCTGGTTCACCGACGTGGTGGCGGTGACGCGCCCGTTCTGGTTCACCGCGAAACCGGCCAGGGTCGCGTTGCCGCGATCCGCCAGCACCCGGCCCGTGGTGGCGTTGGTGACGCTACCTCCGGTGACATCCACCGCCTGTCCGCCCGCATCGAACGTCTGGTAGGGATCGACCTCCACCAGAAAGCCGCGCAGCGTCGCATCCAGCGGCGCGGTGAGAAAGACCTTGGCACCACCGGCAAGCACGGCCTGCCCCTGGGGGGCCGAGATCGTGCCGGCGTTTTCCACCTTCGGCGCCAGCAGCATGACCCGGCCACCGGTGGAGGCGTTGAGCGCGGCACCCGCTTCCACCTCGACGAAGCTGGTCTCGAACTGGGCCTTGCTCCCGCCCCACTCGAAGGCCGCCTGGGCGGCGGCGCCGATGGGCAGCGACAGGAACCCGCGCGCGAAGGCCTCGTCGCGAATTTGCAGCGAGGAGGCGATCAGGGAACCGACGTCGACCTGCGCGCCGTCCTTGAACAGGATGCCGTTCTGGTTGATGAGGTAGACCTCGCCGGCAGCGCGGATCGCTCCCTGGATGACGCTCGGGTTGGCGTCGAGGATGCGGTTCAGCGTGGCGGAGCCCGCTCCCTGCTGATGGTTGAACTGCACGGTGGCCCCGGCACCGACGTTGAATTGCTGCCAGTTGATCACCGCGCGCAGCGTGGCCTGATCGACCGTCATGGTCTGCGTTGCGGCGTTGATGGCCGCCGTCGCGGCACCGCTCGCAGCGATGTTCGCGCTGTCCAATGGCAGCACCGGGATCGGCAGCGTGCCGGCGGGGACCGTCAGGTCGTTCGCACCGGCGCCCGCCACCAGCAGTGCGGTGGCCGCGGCGGCGACCCCTGCGCGACGCCGCCCGCGGGGTGCGGAGGCATTCTCACCGACAGGGATGAGCATGCCCAGCCGGCGGCTGAGAACGAGACGAAAGCAACGGTGATTCATGGTTTTCCTCGACGGTCGGGGCCTCGATGCCCGGGCCTTCAGAAGTCGTATGCCAGGCGGAACAGGACGCGCGGTTCGCCGGCGCGCGAGGTCTGGGCGTCCTCCATGGGCATGCCCAACTCGACGGACGCCGCCAGCTCGGGCTGGCGCCGGTAACGCAGTCCCAGTCCGGTACTCCACGGCGTCTGATGGGAAAGCTGGCCCGGCAGCGGGCTCTTGATGCGCACGCTGGCGCCGTCGACGAAACCCACCAGGATCAACTCGCCGGGACCGCCGCCCTCGGCAGCACCCAGCAGCGAGGGGCTGCGCATCTCGAGGGTGGCGATCCATCCATCGTCACCCAGGACTTCGGCCTCGTAGTAACCACGCACGCCATCCATGCCGGTGCCGACGAACTGCTCGGTGTTGATCAGGGGCGTGCTCGCGGTGTGGGCGATCAGGCGGGCGAAGGCGGTTGCGCTGCGCACCTTCTGCTCGCGCGACAATTCCGCGCGCAGCGTGATGTAGTTGGCCTGGGCACGGAAGCGGCGCTCCTGGAACTCGCGGTCGGAGTTGCCGGACAGGGCGCCGCGCAGCGCGAAGTTCGTCGTGACGCTGCCGCGCGTCGTGCCTCGCGCACCGCGCTGTCCGAAGCTGTACTGCGCCGTCAGCGGCGTGTAGGAGACAGTGCTGGCAAGCGATGCGCCGGGCCCGGCGGAGACGTCCTGCAGCGACTCCTTGTAGTCGATCCCGAAGACCGCGTTGTGGAAGTAGCGCTCGGTGCCGACCAGCGGCACGATGGCGCGCGCGCCGAGGATGTTGCTGTTGCCCAGCACGGTGGAACTGCCCAGGCTCGCGACGGTGCTGCGCGAGCGCACCCCGTACAACGCCAGCAGCAGGTTGGAGTCGGTGGGACGGAACAGGTAGTTCGCCGACAGCGCACGCACCTCCGACGGGTTCTGAGGCGACACCAGATACAGCAGCGAGGCGCTGTGATCGCGGCCCCAGAGGTTGTCGTAGCGCAGCGTACCCTGGACGCGCAGCGGCTCGGTGTTGGGCGCCTGCCGGTTGTTGATCTCGATGCCACCGTGCAGGGGCGACTTGTCCTCGACGCGCAGTTCCATCTCCATGGTGCCGCGCTCGCTGCCGGGCCGCAGTACCGGCGTGACGTTGCGTCCCGGCACCTGGTTGAAGGCCGCCAGCTGTTTCTGGGCGTCGGGGAAATAGGGCACGGCCCCTGGAGTGAGCGCTGGGAACCTGGAGCGGATGTATTCGCGCGAGTGATAGCGGTTGCCGGTCACCGCAAGTTTGGTCAGCACGCCGTCGACCACCTTGAGGCGCACGACGCCGCCGGCGACCTTCTGGGGCGGGACGTCGACCGTCACCGTGAGGTAGCCGGCCGTCTGGTAGGCCGCCTCCAGCGCCGCACGGGCGGCCTGGACGTCGACCACCGACTTGCCGTAGCCGAGGTGCGGATAGACCGCTTTCTCGACCGCCAGCGTCGGCAGCACCGTATTGCCCTCGACCTGGTATTCGAGAATGTCGAAGACGGCGTCCTGGGCGGAGGCGGGTCCGACGACCAGCAGGACCATCGATGCAAAGAGGGCCGACAGAGCCCGACAGATCCGGTTCAGCAGGGAATCGATGGACAAGGTTTTCTGCAAGGAAAGGCACTTCTCGCGGCAACGCCGCCGAGGCCGGAAATGGCCCCGGCGGCGCCGGTGTGGGACGAACCGGCGGACTCGCGCCCGCCGGCACCGATCACGGGGATCAGTACAGCAGTTGCAGCGGCGAGCAGGTGTTGCCGAACCGGCTGCCCTTCGCGACGTTCGGGTTGGTCGTCGGATCGAAGGTCGGCGGCAGGGCGGCAACCCAGGCGCTGGTGTTGAAGGCGGGATCGCCGGCGCGCTTGATGAACTCGTTCGCGAAATCGCGCTTGAGACCAGACAGCGCGGCGATGTTGTCACCGTGATCGTTCGTCACCGCGACCTTGCGGTACTGCATGGTCAGTTCCACCGCGAAGTCGTAGGAGCCGTTGATCAGGTTGGCCTTGCTGGGCGCGATGCCCTTGTCGGCGGAACCACCGGCGTTGGCCTGGGTGTTGATGTTGAACACACCGGCGCCGTCGAGGTAACGGAAGCTCCAGCCGTTGCCGTCCGGATTGGCATTGGAAGCGCTGTCGCCCGACAACACGCCGATGGCGCGGAAGGGGGTTCCCGATGTGTTGGAGAACTTAACGCGGTACCAGAGCCCGTCCTCACCGCGGAAGTTGTGGTCGAGGTTGTTGTGCGCGGTTCTCAGGCAGTCACGCACATTGCCGGAACCGGGGTTCTCGACCACCGTGTAGCCCAGGGTCGGGTCGATGATGTAGGGGTCAGCCTGGGTGCCCGTGCCGGCGGTGCGATAGCCCTCACTGTTGGACATCCTGGTGGGAGCCACCGTACCAGCCGCAGCCGACTGGCAGGGGAAGTTGTTGAAGTACCAGTTGTAGGAGGTCTGCGTGCCCGAGCCCTGGACGCGGCGACACACGACCACGTTGGTATTTCCGCTCGTGAGCGAGGGATCCACCTGGCTCCAGTCCGTGTAGTTGCCCGAGAGCATGGCACCGTAGGCGGCCCGCGACAGCATGGTCGTGGCAGGCACGCCGTTGGTGGCGACGATGCCCATCGTCAGGACGTTAACGGGCTTGACCTCCATCCGAGCCACTTCGACGTTGCTCAGCTGCGCCTGGCCGAACTCGACGTTGTAGGGCCCCTTGAACATGGCGGGCTCGACATCGGACACGCCGAAGTCGGACGGCTCACCGGCGTTGGTCGAGGCGGTATACCCGGGCAGGCCCGGATCGATGCCCTTCACGTTGCAGCGGTAGCTGCCCGCCTCGAGCACGCAGGATGTGGAGGTGATGTCCAAGGTCTCGATGCGCTGGCCACGGGCCACGGGGTTCACGCCCCAGACCGAGCCACCGCGCGAGCGCTTGACGAACAGCACCGTCCGACCGCGCAGGCTGGGGGGGATGGAAGCGTCGTTCTTGACGCGGCCGAAGAAAGCGTTGTGGCCACGGCCGTCATCGCCGAAGTTGGCCGGCGTGCCCGCGTTGTCCTGAAAACGATGAAAGCCCGCCTCGAACAGGCCGCCCGCGATCGTGGCAAGGAAGTTGTCCGGGGCGGTCGCGCCGGACAGTATCACCTTCACTTCCGGATTGTCGAACGCGCCCGGCGTCTGAGCGAAGGCGCTGGAGGCGAAGCCCATGCCGAGAGCGGCGCAGGCGAGTGCGATGGTCTTGCGTTGCATTTCAGTCTCCTTTTTTAACGCACCACTCCCTGCGGGACGTCGCTGTCGCGAAATCCCGGGGTGGTGACGAAACCAGCCGGGCGATCCCGGCCGACATGCTGCAGATCAGCCCTGGCGACGACGCCGGGCGGCGATGCCCAGAGCGGCCAGACCAAGACCCATGAGGGCGTAGGTACCGGGCTCAGGCACGGGAGTGATGTTCAGGGCGGCCCCGTCAAACGCGACCGCATACGGCATCGCGCCGAAGGTGATGAGGGACACGCTGGCCGGAAGGGTGTTGTTGCCGGTGGCCGCCGCCGTCGACATCAGAATCAGTGATGCGGTGTCAGCGTTGCCGATGTAGTTGCTGAACCCGGTCGACTTGCCACCGAAGTTGCTCCCCCAGACCGCGGAGCCGGCGTAGGCAAGGCCGTCCGCCACCGTGGTGATGCTGGAGCCGTTCGCCTCGCTGACGTGGGTACCGAACAGATTGACGTTGGCGAGGAACACGTCGGAGTTGTCGTTGAAACCACGGACCGTGATGTTGTTGAAGCTGGGCAGGGCAGAACCCTGGACCATGGTGCTGATGTAGCGATTGCCACCGACGCCGTCGAGCGCACCGATGTTCCACACCAGGGCCGAGACGTCGGCCGTTCCGGCCACGAAAGTGCTCAGGGTGGCATCGCCGGCGATCGACCAGCTCTGGCCGGCGGCAGCGCCAGTCAGGAAATCGCCCAGGCCGACGCCAAGATCGCGAGTGTAGGAACGCTCACCGGCGAGATCGATGACGGTCCAGAACAGCTCGCCGTTACCACTGTTGAACTGCGAATCGCCGATCGCGGCGATCGACGCCGTGGAAGCCGAGGCCGCAACGACAGCAACCGCGAGTTTTTGATAGAAACGCATAAGAGTCTCCTGTTGAGGTTGTGCTTTACCGTCCGCACGAAGGTCCAAGACGCATTTGCAACGGGGTGAAGCGGTGCGCCTGGATCATCGATGAGACCGATACACACCCCGCACTTTGTCCGAGCAAGGTGACGACACGAGCGCCACTCACGCGCGCTGGCGTAGCCCTATGGGACCAAAAAACCCTAATTGCCTGCTTGCCCATATCCGCCATAGTGTCGAAAAACCATCTGTCCCCCTCATGACAGAGGGGTGGAGAGGAAGTAGTCCTATCGGATCATTTCCCGGCCTTTGCCGGCAGGCGCAAGGGCGGAATGGCCTGCCCCCGCAGGCAGGCGAAGAAGCGCAGGCTGGCCGAAGCCGTGCACTGGCCCACTTCAACGGTGCCAGCACCGGTTTCCCGCGTGGCCACGCAGGCCCGCAGGTCCTCGCTGCGCTGCACCTCGCAGCGTTCGGTCCGGCGTTCCACCGCCGTCGGCGTCTCGAGCTCGGGATTGGAGACGACGGCGGGCACCGTTACCGCGACCGGTGCCGCCGGCACCGCAGGCGTGGCGGGTTGACCGGCAGCTGCAGAACCCGGCACCGCCGCCGCACCGGCCACGCCCCCCACCGGGACCGGCGCCGCGTCGTCGACGGCGAACTTCCACTCCGCATAGGTCGCGACGGCAGTCAGTCCGCCCGGCAGATCGTCGGTGCGGAAGGGCCGCCCGGTGGAGAGGCTGTACACCCCGCGGATGCCACCGTCGGGCTGGCGCAACAGGCCCCACTCGGCCCGCCGGGTCATGGGGTCGACGAAGATGCGGCGCAGGTGGCGCTCCGGGATGGGCTGGCGCCGGTCCTCGAGCAACTCCTCCAGCGTGTTCGGGAAGCGGCGCGCGCCG
>Ga0169931_10014801_pt1 | contig 10514 bp, 4 predicted proteins | sample Kivu_15m_20L_FD_129675 | JGI IMG/M metagenome (GOLD analysis project Ga0169931, IMG submission 129675) | Freshwater microbial communities from Lake Kivu, Western Province, Rwanda to study Microbial Dark Matter (Phase II) - Kivu_15m_20L... | ecosystem: Environmental > Aquatic > Freshwater > Lake ... | reverse complement strand
GAAGAACTTGCAAATTCAATTAACTTCCTTAACGCAGTTGAAAACCAAACATCTACAACTCTTAATGATTTAGTGGAGGCTATTCCAAAAGCTGGTCCAGTTATTAAAGGATTGGGCGGAAGCGTACAAGACCTTGCCCTCTATCTTACTGCTATGCGTGAAGGCGGTATTAACGCATCAGAAGGCGCTAACGCATTAAAGTCAGCACTAGCATCTTTAATTAACCCTACAGATGTTGCTGTGGCAAAGTTTCAAGGATTTGGAATAGATCTTTTAGGCATTGTCAATAATAATGCTGGCAATGTAACTGGAACCCTAATGGCTTTGCAGGCAGCTTTAGATAATTTAGATCCTTTGCAAAAACAACAGGCTATTGAACAACTATTTGGTAAGTTTCAATTCTCACGCCTAAATGCTTTGTTTGAAAACTTAGGTCGTCAAGGATCTCAAACCCTTGAAGTTTTAGATTTAATGAAAGCATCTACTGGCGAACTGGCTTCTGTAGCAGATCGAGAATTAGCAGCCGTAACTGAATCTGCATCTGGTAAATATCGTAGAGCAATAGAAAGCCTTAGAGCCTCACTTGCTGAAGTAGGAGAACAATTCCTTCAAATTAATACTGTTCTTATTCAGGTTATCGATAAGGTCTTACAGTTTGCTAACAACCTACCAGGACCAGTAAAACAAATACTTGCTCTTGCTGGCGGAATTACCGCAATTATTGGTCCAGTAATTATGTTAACTGGTGTGCTTGCTAACTTCTTTGGATACTTGTTAAAGGGTGCGTTCCATATGAAGGCATTCCTAAAGGGCGGAGAAGGCTGGAAGTATTTAACTCCAGAAATGTTAGCTGCCGAAAAGGCTGGAAGATTAGTTGAGCAATCATTCTATAGTGATGCTAAGGCAGCAGCGGTATTGCAACAGGCATTAAGAAACCTGCTTGATGAATTTGCAATGCTAGAAGCAAAAGCAAAATCAGGAGCAATAGCAGTAAATCCAGCAGTTACGACAATGGCTGGAAACTTAGTTGCAGGTGCAAGTGGACAAAGAATAGTTAATCCACAGCATCCACTAGTTGGTCCTATGGGGTCAAGAGCAAGCTCTCACATGGTTCCAAGATCAGGTATGACTGAGGCAGAAAGATTGCAGCAGACTATATTTGGAATGGTCCCTGGATCAGGACTTGTAAATCAAAAGATTGGTCAAAATCCTCAGATATACATGAACGATCCTTTGCCAAATGTACCAGGCTTAACCACTATTAACGGGGTATCAACAGGTGTAGTATCAGGGGAAGCAGCAAGATGGCATGCCATGATGGCAACGCTTGCTATGCAATCAAAAGCAGAAATTGAAATGCTAAAGAAACAAATTGCCGCTACTGGAGTTGTTAGTAGAGATTTCATGATGCAGTTTGATGATATCCTTCCAATTGTTTCTAAACTAACAGATAACGCAGCAAGGGAATCTGCAATGATTGTTGCAGAATTACGTGCAGGTAAACTTACCGTAGAAGCAGCTAAAGCAAAAATAATTGCATTGAATTTGGAAACTGAAAGAATGATTGCATCTGCAATGACAACACAGGCAGCTGCTGTGGGTAGAACAATTAATCCAACAATGGTACCAACCTTAAATCAGCCAGTAGTAAACGCAGTTGGAAAGTCTAATATGAGAGAACTATTTAAAAAGGGTAGAACAAGAGATTTTATAAATAAAATAGCTGGAGTACTTGGAGTTAGAACATCTGGTGCTGGCTATAACATTGAAACAACTGTTCCTAAAAAGTTTAATAAAGGAAATATTGTTCCAGGATCTGGAAACACAGATACTGTTCCAGCAATGCTTACACCAGGCGAGTTTGTTGTAAACAAAGAAGCAACACAGCAAAATAGAGGACTACTTGAACAAATTAACAGTAGCACTCGTGGTGGACAGGTATCTACTGGAAGAGGAAACTATGGATTACTAAATCCAGGTTTAATGGCAGGTATTTCAAGACTGTATACAAGAACTGGAAACTTTGCACGTAGATGGTTTTGGGACACAAGCACTGGTTCAAGCCTTTCTGGACAAAGAGATTCTTTAATTAGATCTATAAGAAAGAGACCAATACTAAACAAAAACGGAGTTCCTTACACTGAAGATGAATTAAGAAGAGCTCCTAAACACGAAATTCAATCTTTATGGGCTAACTATGATAGGGGCCACGTAGCACCACATATGCAAATTAGAGGAACCAGCGACTATTTTGCGCCAGGAATATTGATGCCTATGTTTAGAGGATCTAATAGATCTATGATATCCGCTGGCAATCCAGTAGATATTGCAAAAAGTTTAGAATCTCAATCAATTCATCCAACAGTATTTTTAGATGAAGCCGCAGAGGCATTTGGATATTCAGCTGGAACAAAAACAGATGAAGCGTATAAGGCATTAATAAAAGCTTTGTATCAAAGAGGTGGAAAGAAATTTGATCCACGATCTGGAGATTCTTTTGAAAAGTTTGCTTTTAAAACTATATCCCCATTTTTAAAAAATATTAAGAATAGCAGCGGATCTAATTTGTTAGACGATCTTTCAAGAATTGGAACTTTAAGAGGAGTTCAGTCAAATAGATCTACTGGTGGTAAATCTGGAACTGGCTCTATCGGACCATTTGCTATAGCAGATGATTACTTTACAGTTAACATGAATAACGGCGGAATGGTTCCTTCACCAAACGGACAAAAATATAATCGTGGCGGATTTGTTACGGGCTTGCTTGGTAGCGCTGCCATTATTGGCGGCGGGCAAATGCTTGGAAATAAGGTTGGCGGAGGACTAGGAACCGCTATATCATTTGGTTCTTCTATACTGGGATCTTTGGTTGGATTTGGAGGAATAGGTGGAAGAGGAGATAGATCTGGTCCTGGATTTATGTCAAGGCAATTAGACAAAGCAGTGGGTCCTGAGACAGCTGCTAAATTAAAAACACCAATTGGTCCACTTAATAATTTGTCTATGGCAAGCAAAGGGCTTGCAGGAAATCTTAGCGGAATTGCTAGAGTATTTGGTCCTGTATTAAAAGGATTTGCAACATTATTAAGACTAGTCAGTCCTATAGGAATAGCAGTTACTGGCCTAACTACGGCTATTGGATTTTTGATAAAATCTCAAAGAGAAAAAGCTGCCGCATTAGAGTTAGGAAGACAAGCATTCGGCATGGATGCAGAAGCTGCAGAAAAAGCAGGATTTAAATATACCGATTATAACGCTAAAATTAAAACTGCAATTGCAGATGCTCAAGCATTAAAAGAAAAAAACATGATGATTTATGAAAGCATGACTAAGGCTAATATTCCTATAAGCATGACTATTGAACAATATAAGAAACTTAAAGAACAAGTAAAAGAAACTATGGGAAGCTACATTAAACTGTTTGATCAAACAGATAGAAAAGATGTTGGTCAAGTTGCTATTCAATTAAAGGCACAGTTTATGGCTGCTGGAGATTCTGCAGAAGTTGCTACAGCAAAGATATTTACAATGATTAAACAGTCTGAAAAAGCTAACATGGCAGCTCAAGCAATTAGCTCTAACGCTTTCCAGAGCATTCAAAATATGGAACAGGCTTCTGCCCAAACTGTAAAAACATTTGAAGCAGCAATGAAAACTGGTGACGCTGAGTCTCAAGCAAGAGCATTACATAGCACATTTATGGCCATGGACGCCACCCTAGAAGAAACTATTGCAAAACAAAAGGAATTGGGCGAAGAAGGAAAAGCAAATGCAGAAGATGTCGGCAGAGCAATACAACAGAAGCTTGCAAGTATTAATCAGTCTTTTGGTACTCAGGCAAACCTATCAAAAGATGTTGTTAATGAACTAGGTAAAACAGATCCTTTATTAGCCCAGATGTTAAATAGTACAGATACTCTTTCTAGCGCATGGGCTAAATACAGATTAATTATTGAAGGTGTTGTTATCGATGTTGAAAATCTGACTGGAGAAGCAGCAGTTGCTGCGCTTGCTTTGAACGAAATAGTAAAGGCTCAGGTTCAGCTAAACCCAGCTATTGTAGCTGCAAATAAATCATATAAAGATATGACCACTAAGATTAAAGATCTTGAAAAAGCACAAAAGGGTCAGTCTGTAAAAGCTCAATATAATGCTAAAGAAGAATCAGCTAGACTACAAAAACAAATTGCAGATATTAAAAAAGCTGCTCAAGAAAAAATTGAAGGAATTCGTAAGGCTACTGAAGCAGAAAATACTCAGTTAGAAATTCAAAAGGCCCAGCTAAGAGCTCAGCAAGCATTAATTCAAGGTAATATGTCTAGTTATGCTGAAGAGCAGCTGACCATTGAGCAGTTAATGAATGAGGCTAATCGAAAAGCAGCAGAAGAAGCAATTATTGCTAAAGCAGAAATTGATATTAAGCCTTTACAAGACGCACTTGACGCAATATCAAACAAAACCGAGAAGGCGGCAAAGAAGGCGGCTTTTGCTGGAGAGAGTTTGGCAGATCTTAGAACTAAAGCAGGTGAATATAATACTGCGCTTCAGGAGTATACACAAAATCTAAACACCACGATGTTTAAGTATTTGGCAGACGTTAACTTTGCAAATACTCCAGAGTATGAGGCAGCAATAAAAGCTTTAGATGTTTTAGGTCAAAAACTAGGAATTAAGACTCCAGCAAAGGATGTTGTTTCAGAACTTACCAATGCATTAAAAAATGGAATTAATGCACAACAAGTAAACCTTTATGCTGAAAAGGTTCAAGAAGGACAACGAAGAGACTACACTAATAATTTAGCAGCTATGACCGAAACCATTAAAAGAGGTGGCGGAGATACAACAAAAATTTATGATCCAAATACTCAAGAATTAACTCCACAAGCTAGAAGCGCTCTTATTAAGGGAGACGAGTTAATGCCTGGTGACACGTTTACCGATAGTCAGGGAAGACCGTATAAGGTAACTAAAAAATTTGGTCCTGGACACGGAGCAGAGTCAACAGGAGACCGAACTGTAAAAACAACACCATCAATGTCAGCTGGACCAAAAAGATTTTTGGGTGGAAGAGTTGTTCCAGGAATTCCTTATACAATTAACGATGGAGAAAAAACAGAAGGTGTTATATTTGATTATCCAGGATACATAAAGCCTAATATTGAAACTGCATTCAATATCCCATCTGGTCAAAATTATAAAATGCCAAGCATTACAAATAGCCCTAATAGCAATAACATATATAATATAGATATAGACTTAAATGGTACAAATGTTACCGCAGATGATGTTTTAAATAGCTTTAAGAGAGAGTTAGCTTTAGTTAATGCTAAAGAAGGAAGATCTAGAAACTTAGGGGGTAGCTACTAATGAGTATGTTCTTGCCCAGAGGCTCAGTTTTAAATATAGAGGCAAAAGATCTACTTGCAACTCCAGCAGGAACTGTTAAGACATGGAATAAGATTACAGAGCATAATCGTTCTGATATATCAATCTCTATTGAAAGAATAGAAAAGGTTGTAAGAACTTCAAATGGAACGTTGAGAAAGAACTACATTGCAGATAAGGCAAGATTCTCAATGTCATGGACAATGCTTCCTTCGTACAGATCTCTTACCGTTGATGGGGGCTGGGGAGCAGAAGATTTAAGATCTTTTTATCTAAGCGATGATGGCAAAAAAGAATTTAGTATAAGAATTAATTTGGCAAAATCTGGCTCAGACACATCTTCATCTGGTGCATTATATACGCCAACTATGGCAAAAACATCGTCAGAACTATATACGGTGGTATTTGGAGGCTGTAATTTTTCAGTTGTAAAACGTGGTCTACAGCCACACTGGAATGTTTCTATTGAACTGGAAGAAGTATAATGATTTCATCTCCAGCTGTTAAAACATTATTAGAAGAAAACACAACAATACAAACTAACATTGGCTGTACTATTGAATATAATATGAATTCAATGGTCGATAACATATCAGTTGTTGGAACAGATTATGTTAGAGCAGGTGCAAAGCCATACCAAAAACTTTTCCCGTCCTCTTCTGTTGTAAAAGCATTCAGGCCTTTGGGGGCTGGAATTAAATATGGGGTATTTGGAGATGTATCTTTAAATACATGGAAAGATCCCAAGAAGATAGAGTATCCTTTAAATTATAGAACTTACTATCCAGGAATAGACACATACTATAAGTACTGGTTATCTCAAAAGGGTGTAGGCGCAAACATAGCAATTACCTATAACGGACAAACAATATTAACCAATAAGATTGTTGTTAGATTTGAAATATCTCATTCAACCCCTGCTACATGGACGGTATATAAACAAGGAGACGCAGTTCTTGCAACAGGTACAAGTGCTGCAATAAAACCTTTTACAACTAGCGGAACAAAGAATTATGATGCTGGGACATTGACTCTTTACTATAACGGAACGGCATGGGTTACAACAGAGCCTGCTACTATATCTGCCCCAGTGCCCATAACTGGATTAAAACTAGTAACGGGTGGCGTTACTAATGCCCATGTGGGAGTGATTGAGTTATCTCCTAGATGGATAACAGATTTAACAGAGCATATTTCTGAACTTTCTATATCTCAAGAATCGTCTACAAGCGCCGATGACATTTTGCCAGTAGGCAAAGTTTCGGCTAACTCTGTATCCATGGGTTTAATATCTTACGAGTCAAACAGAAAAATTATTTCTTATGAAAAAGGATCTGTTATGGATTCATCTAAAATATATATGTACAAGTCTGCTGAATTAAAGCCTTACATAAAAGTATATTTTTCAGGAGCCCCATACACAGACTCAAAAGGACAGTATGAAAAAATTAAACAAGGTACATTTTATATCGATAACTGGACCACATCTGAGTTTGGAGAAATTTCTCTAGATGCTTTGGATGGTGCAAAATACCTGCAGGATATATCCTGTCCAGGAATGGTGTCTAAGGATTCAACTGCCGTTGGTATTATTAGAAGATTGTTAGACAATGTTGGTTTTACAAATTATAATGTAAACTATAAAACAGATGCTCAAGGCAAGATTACAGATACTTCTATCCTTAGCCCATTTTATTGGTGGACTGACGATGGCGAAACAGTATGGAATGCAATTCAAGAATTGTGTAGAGACTCCCAAATGGTTGCCACATTTGACGAAAATAATATTTTGCAGTTTTATACTAGAGACTATTTATTTTCTCAAACAAATGCAAGCTGGAACTTTAAGTATTCAAAAGATGGAAATGTGCTTCCAAATATAATTTCTTTACAGAAGATGGATTTGCCAGCAGTAAACCAAGTAAAGGTTTTATGGAGTCCAGTAACATCTAGCCAGCTTATTGGAGACGGCCAGCCATTGTGGAAGTCTGGAACAGCATATCTGGGAGCATATTCATTAGCAGCAGAGATTGGTAATGCAAATGCCTACGGTCCTGGTTCAGAAATTAGTTTAGTACCAATAACAGTTAATCAAGATGTTAAACAAATTATATATAACTATGCTGGATATTTGGTTATTGATTCTGAAATTATAGAGTATGATGCAATTCAATATCAGTATGTAAATCAACAATTGTCTAGAACAAATGTTTGGGTTACTCAACTTTCTGATTTGCAAAAAATTGCTAACGATATAACAACAACTCTTCCAGCAAATAAAGCAATTGGTCAAACTGGTAAAATTCGTGTAAAGTCCAGGGGAGCATTTGGAACTACTCCAGTCGCCCACGCAAAAAGCGGGTCAACTACTGGTTGGACAGGATATGAAAATATTTTTCGTGCTAGCTCTGAAAATACGCAGGGTAGCAGTACAGCTTCAAATGTATCTTATGAAACTGCTGCAGTTCCAGATATAACATCAGTGCCACCAGAGTCTGAAGAAACAAAGCCATCTGGAACCAAGTTGATACAAAAGTCTTTGCTTCAAATAGTTTCTAGCGGATCTTCTAGCAAAAAAAATAACTATTCTGTTGCTGTGAAAAATATGCCAATAAATTCTTCAGGCCAGCACTACAATTTTGGCACAGGATTATTTTTTAAAGGCGCCAAAAATGATACCAAGGGTGCTGGAGGAATAGGATTTTTTACTAGCCCTAATGGATTAGATGGCTACTATATTCAATTAGAGACAACTAGCAACTTGCCAGAAAGCGGATCAGACAGACCATTGTCAATTTTTAAAGTTAAAAACGGAGTTATCACACAGCTAAAGGATTCTCAAGAATCGGGATCGAACAAGTCTTTGGCTTATTTATCTCAAGGGGTTTCTTATAAAGTAGACATACGTGTTCAGGCAACAGCATCTGTAGTCGTCATAGATGCTTTTATTAATAATTTTAAAGTAACTGCAGTCGATTCATCAAATGTTCTTTCTCCAACTAGCAATGTGGCGCTCTTTTCAAATTCAAATTCAACGTTCTTTGATTATGTACATGCTATTCCTCTTAATGAAGATCAGTATAAAAATGGAGTAATCTCAAATCAATACTCTGGTAGATTTGGATCAACAACTTTAGACTTTTTATATGGAGACAAGCTGTCTAGCGGTTTTGAAAATTCTGGTATATCTGGTGGAGCAGTGGATGAATTTGGAACTGTAGCAAGAGAGTTATTAAAGGTAAACATTAAGTATGACTCTAGACCAGCATTTCCAATCATAACCAGCCTAGGGTTAAATCAATTTGTTGAGCTACTAGGATATAGACTCAATTCATTTGGCGCAGAGGTATATGTTTTAAATAACGCTGGCACATTTATTCCATTAGATGATTCCAGGTTTGCTTCATTTAGTATTATTGGAAATACGCTAGTGCAGTCTGGTCAGAATGAATATTTAGACAAAACAGTAAATGAGTTTACCGCCCCAGAACAAGTGACATTTGAGTCGGTTTGGATTCAAAAAGAATCAGATGCTAAAAGTCTTTCTGAATGGATAAAGGGGCAGTGGTCCAAGAAACAGTCTGTTTGTGAATTAGAAGTTTTCTCAAACCCATTGATTTCTGTAGGAGATATTGTTACAATTAACTACCCATCTAATGGGCTAGACGGAACGCAAAAATTTATAGTGCTAAAAATAAGTAATTCTTTTGATGGGGGGCTAAGTACCAAGATAACAACTAGATCTATTTATAGTTCATAAATGGTATAATAAAAAAATGGTGTCATCAGATAAGAAAAAGCCTTCCGTAAGTGGTCAGCCAAACGCTGCCGCCCTAGTTACCGTAGTTGGATCTGAGCTTGATTTTTATACAAATTCAAATTACCTAGCTTTTGAGTCTCCTCAATATGCTGCGGCTCAAAGACAGGGCAAGTTGGCAAGCGACCTGGTTGATGATGATTTACTAGAAGATGATGACCCAGATCTATTCGAAGAAGGCAATGAAACAGAAGAGGGTGGAGAAACAGAAGAGGGCACCAGTACAGATAGGCCAAAGCTTTCAGATATTGAAATAGTGTCAAATGAAGTAGTAAGAGATGCAGCAGATATACCTAGCGCAAAAATAGTATTTAAGGTTAAAAATAGCAGTGGTCGGGTATTAAAAGCAATAAATGTAAGAGTGGAGAAAAAATGATAACTAAGTTTGGTAAAAGATTTTTAACAAATTATCTGGCAGGCAACGAGTCATTCGTAGCTAAAGAGCTAGCATTTGGAATTGGATCAACTACTCCAAATGTAAAAGGAAATGACACAAGGCTAGACTTTGAATTCTATAGAGTTCCAGTAGAGTTATCAAGTTTAAACATTTTGCAAACAGGGGTAGATGAAGACGGAGACCCAGTATTTGATTATTCTGTTACTTATAAATCAACAATCCCTCAAGATATATCTGGAGTAATTTCTGAAGTAGGCCTATATCCTGCAGGCAGACAGTCATTTAATAATTTCGACAGTAAGTTTATTACATCATTTACAAATGAATTTAATTGGTTTAGCGGATCAGATAATCCAACATCTCAAGGCAACACTCAGGATTCTACTGGAGCATATACATTTTTATCTAAAGTTAGCGATAGCATGATAAGGGTAGATGTTGCTTCTGGGCAAACAAAAGAATATATTAATGCGCTTATATCGGATGACTTTTCAGGATACAGTATAAATGATACAATATCTATTGCATATAAAAAAGCAGATAACAATGTATCTAAGATTAGATTAAAATTTTATAGTTCTGACTTAGCATATTATTATGTAGACTTTACGCCACCATCTGGAACTGGAGACAAAATACAAACTTTATCTCTAAATAATCTTTTTTCAAACTATACCGCTGCCCCAAATTTACCTGATCTATCTTCTATTATAAAGATTGGTGTGGAAACAACTGCAGCTGACGAGGCTACAACAGTTTACTTTGACGCTATTAGAATAAATGACGAAGACACATTTGATCCAGGATACGGACTAATTAGCAGATCTGTTTTGTCAACACCATTAATCAAGAAACCTGGTAGACCAGTAGATATAGAATATAAGTTAAAGTTGGATTTTTAAATGGTATATAGAG
>Ga0169931_10014799_pt1 | contig 10517 bp, 8 predicted proteins | sample Kivu_15m_20L_FD_129675 | JGI IMG/M metagenome (GOLD analysis project Ga0169931, IMG submission 129675) | Freshwater microbial communities from Lake Kivu, Western Province, Rwanda to study Microbial Dark Matter (Phase II) - Kivu_15m_20L... | ecosystem: Environmental > Aquatic > Freshwater > Lake ... | reverse complement strand
TTCATCTAGTTCAGAATCATTATATTATTTACAGTTCTTAAATAGTAAATCATAATATTTGAATAACTTAGATAAGACAATCTTCTTTTATTAAAAGCTTCTAATGACATTCCTCAACTTCTCTTGGGCAATATACTATCAAAAAGCTTTAACATCGATACGCCAAAATGCAGAATAATTGATTACAAAAATCCTGAATATTTAGAAATAATCAACAATATAAGAAGAGTTACAAGCCTTTACAATCAAAATATACCAAAAAATTCATCACACGACTTAGATGATAAACTATTTATCCTTCTATTAGAATACATTCCATCTCTAAATTTATTCGATTTTGTAAATGGGCGATCTCATTTAATTTTTTCAGAGAAAAGCAATTATAGATCAAGAGAAATTTTCATCTCTATTGGAAGAATTTTGGCTATGGATATTTTTCTTAACAATAGCGATAGAATTCCCTTCATTTGGAATAAAACAGGGAATTTAGAAAATCTTCTGTTTAGGGTAGATCCAGATAGTGTCTTACCCAATTGTGACTTCAAAGATTCTAAATACTTGGACATTTTCATTCAAAACGCTATCGCTTTTAATACGAAGGTATTTTCTTTGGATCCTCATGACAGACTTGATTTAAAAAAATTAGGAGAATACTTGATTGTCCTGTCCGAATTTTTTAAGGAATTTTTTTACGAAATAAAGAATTTGATATTTGATGGAATAAATATTGATTCTATGGATTTCAAGGTTTTCAATAAACTTTCAGAAGTTTTTATAAATTCAACAGGTGGCTACTTAATTTCAAATCAAAATATTTTCCATTTATCGATAGGATTAATCACTATGCTTGATGATATCACAATAGTAAAGATTGAGGATGTCGATAATGCCGTAAACTTTGTAAAACATAAAGCCATATCTGAAGATTGGGGTGATTCCTACAAGACAAAAGCTAAAAATCTATCAGTCGATTATTTCAAATATCTCATAAATTATTTTAAACAGTTGAAATCAGAAAACGAAGAAATATATGCATGGGTAGGCGATGTGACACAAGGAATTTACTCTACTGATTTTTCATCGAATGTATTTAAGGAACTTCAGTACCACGAGAAGAATAAATTAATCAAATCTAATAAAATACCGATCCCCAGTTTTGGGAACAAATCTAACCCTAATCAAATTGAAAATAAATTCTCTTCCTTAGAAAAATATTCAAATCAAAATCAAAATTACGAAAAGACTGTTGATTATGATGACTTCAATTATAATATTAATGATAAAAAGAAATTCCGAAATGATGTCCACAACGGAGTCTATGATCTTATGAATATCGATGACAAAATGGTATTACAGGTTGTCAAGAGAGACTTTAGATCTTTACCAAAACAGAAAGATATAGAAATAAAGGATTTAAAAAATAATTCCCAATCATACGATCAGCATTTGAACAAAAGTCCTAACAGAGAAGAAGATTCATTTGATGGAAAGTATAAAAAATATACGATTGACGAACTAAAAGATAAAATAAAAAGAGATGAATTGAAGGAAACTTTGAACATTAAGAGAAGTTTCAACCCTGAAGAAGGAAAGTTTTTAGAAGAAAGAATAAAAGAAGTAGATGAAGATTTTTTTAATGAAACAGGCAATGATTTAAATAAAAATGTTAAGACAAGCAACGACAAATTAAATAAGAACATAAATAATAATAATATCAATAATAAACCTACCAACAATGATTCAAAAATTAATGATACAAATAAATCAATCAATTTTAATGACAAGGATTTTCAAGATAAAAACAATACGTCTATTATGAATACTAGTGAAAGCACAGGTAAGAAAACTCTAGCAGGATTGTTTAATAAAAAGAAGAAATAAATATCAGCATAAATAAAGATGGTGATTGTTGTTGCAATAATTTGATAACAAATATAAATTCAATATATAAACTCCTAATTTTATTAGATAAATTATTTTTTAAAAATTAAATAAAAATGAATCCTAAGGATAAATATATTACATTTAACGATGATAACGATCTAGCCAATAAGAACATATCTATAAATGGTCCTAATTCAAAACAAATCGATAACAAAAATGCACAGCCGAAATTTCTCAATAACGTCAAAGGGAAAGGAGACGACTTGGCAGCTGGGATGGTAGTTAGAGAAAATAAAAATAGCAATGTGACAGAAAAGGCATCAAATGCAATAATTATGGATTTTAACCAAAAACTGGGTTTTATTGGACAATACTTCAATGTAGATGTGGATGAAGTTAAAGAAAAAATAATAAGTTCACTTATCCCTTTCAACAGAAACTTCCATGAATTAGCAGAGAGGAATCCAGATTTATACGGACCTTTTTGGATTTTCACCACTTTGATTTTATTGTTAAGTCTAGCAGGAAATTTATCAAATTTTCTCGAGGTAAGAAATAGGTTTATCTATAACAATTATAGTCCCCAGAACAAGAAAAATTCAAATATAATTTTAATTTCATTCCAAACGCTGCTTTGATCGTAACATATTCTTACTTAAAATTTATTAGATTTATTCTGTTGGTTTTGGATTACCTATTGCATTATTTTTCTTGATGAAGTTCGTTTTCAAGGTTGATATTCCTCTGATTTTAAATATTTGTGTTTATGGATATTCCTATGCTGTTCTTGCTCCTATTCTTATTTTGTGTATCATTCCTTACGATGTAAAATTATTTTATTTAAATTATTTAGTTATTACAAACAATCATTTTAATATACTACACAGTTCAAAGTTCATTTTTCCTCGTTTATAATATGTGGCAGTTTATTGTTGAAAAAGCTCAGGCTTCTAAATATATAATCTTAGGAATTTTAATTGGATTCCAAATTCTATTGTTTTCCATATTCAAATTTTACTTTTTCGCATCTTTCGGAAGGAAGAACTGAAATAGATTTTGAACTAATTATGAAAAAACACGAGCTATTCAAATTAAATAGATAATTTTAATTTAATAATTTTTGGAATTAACAAATAAAAATATTCTTTATTAAGAAAAATTCATATTGATATAGAGAGAAATTCAAGGTTTTATTGATAATTTTAAAATGAAAATATTTAGTTGTTTATAAAATAATTCAAATCTAAATTATGTTTAAAATATTGAAAATTAGAAATTCTAGAACTTATAATATTAAATGGTATATTGTTAAATAATCAATGTAAATTTCGAAAACATTTTTTCAGAATAAAATTTTTCTTTTATCAATCATTCAATTAAATTTATACTATAAAATTCATATCATAATTAGCGTAATGTTTTAATAATATTTATCCTATTTCATTTTTCTCTCTAGTAGTAAATGACAAAACAAAATTCTCATCATCGAAAACTAAAAATAAAAAGAACCACTTTATGATTTCAAGAACCAGAGTAGCAGTAATAAAGTAAATTCACCGGAGAAGACAAGGCCCGTCATTCCTGTGTCTCTTCTTATGAATGTACAAGGGAAAGAAATCTGGTAATCTCGAAGTATGAGAACAAAGAAGAGGCAGCTCTCTTTTATTGATAGTATATTTATTTATAATTAATTTTAATTTAAATAAAATAAAATAAAATAGAAATAATTTTAACAAATTCAACTACCAACAATCAAAATATTTTAAAATAATTATTCCGAGGTAAATGAATGAGAATTTAAATGTATAAATTTATTTATTTATTTACTTACATTGCCATTTATTTTAATCTTTTAAATTATCTATCCTTATTTTTTCTGTGCACTTTTCACCTGAGAGAGTATACTTATGGCATTTTGCTTAATCTCTAGCTGCATTGCATCCTCCTCATTTGCAATTTTTTCTAATTTTGTGAGGATGTTATGTTTTCTCAACAAATCTAATTTACTTTCGATCACGGCATCTTGAGACTTTTCTCTTTCTGTATTTGTAAGAAGATTATTTAAAATCAGAACGCAAACATTTTTTATATTCCAATTATTGGAATCCAAATAAAAAGAAATTTTATTCAGAAATAAAAATTTTTCATCTAATAAGGCAGATTTGTGTTTTTCTAATCCTGTTGAAATGTTGCAGAGAATGTACAACGACTGTAATAAAATATCCTGACTATTTGATGCGTTCAATTTTTCTTCTACTTTTTTGAGTAGTTTAACTTTACAATTAGTAAAAACTTCTTCGACATCTTCACTTGTCTTAAACAGAAGCACTCTGAAAATGAGAAGCGCTTGCTCTTGTATTCCTATGTCCTCATCGTCTAACAAATTTAGAAGAAAATCATAACTGATTTTCTTCATGATTTGTCGCTTAATATCTCTATTGCTACTTCCAGAGAGATTTGAACTGATATAAAAGAAAATATTTTTTATTGAAAAAATCGAATTGAATCTTATCTTGTTGTGCTTAGTATTAGTTAAAATTTTCAAAAGTTTAGAAACGCATTCAAGTATCTCATTGATATTAGAGGAGTAATCTAAAAGGAAGTTGCATAGAGAATTTGTAATTGCGATTTGTACTTCGACACTTTGATGATTTACAAGCTTGAATAACCAGGATGTGATGTCATATTCGTGCAGATATTTTTTAAATGAAATATGCGCACGAGAAAGTGAGAGTATAGCACGTGCAGTCGATAAAAGAAGCTTACTATTAGATTCGTCCAATAATTTAAGCACGATACTCAATTCTTTGCTTTCAATTATTTTCCTCCTTGATTCTTCTTTAATCGAAGCAGCGCTTGATAGACATTCTAAAATACTTGCTCTGTATTCACCCGTCTCGTCTAATTCGTAAATAGTTTCATTTAACGACGTGAAATTGCTGTTATTATTCACACTTCCTAAATTACAGATTGTTTCATCTTCTTTTTCAAAGAATGAACTCTTTTCTTTATCAGACTTTTTATTTTTATTATTTTTAATTAATTTTATATTCTCTTCTATCTCTTTAATTTTTTCATCTGAATATGTCATTCTTAGTTCTTTGAGCACAGTCTCAATCCCATCTAAATTAAAGAAAATATTTTGCATTTCTCCTGATTTGTTAATAATCAGCGAAAATATATTCATGCATCTGGTCTTAATCGTAACACTATTCGCTTCATCTTTAACAAGGTTAAGCAGAATAGAAATCGACCATATAACCATCGGTTCATTTGTGAAATCCAAGTTAGCATTAGACAAAACATTTACCATAAGATTAATTGAAAGAATTTTGATATCGTTGTCGTAAAATCTTATGTAGCTTGTGATTTTTTCCATTATCTTTAAGTCATAAATTCTCCTTGAAATGATCGAATTATCTTCAGTCAAAGAAGTTAGAACAGAAAGAAGATACTTGACCAATTCTTTATTCTTATTATCAGAGAATTTCTGAATAATTTTTTCGATTAATCTTTCGTTGTTAAATATCATATGCTTGTAATAAGAAATTTTGCTAATTTTTTCAAGTATAACTAAAATTTTTAAGTTAGTCTTACTTAAAATATATTGATAGCAGATATCGTCTATGAGATATTCATGCATGTGATTTATAAAGCCAGAATTAAAAATCTTCTCTGGAGATAAAATATTCTGAACAGCAAGCGACTTCAGAAGCCTGAAGCAGCTTTCATAAAAACTTTTGTTGATTTCTGTTGTGTTGAAATCAAGTTGTGTGATAATTTTTATCGTTCTCTGTGTTATTGCAGAGTAATTGCTGATTAAAAGTTTAATGTCGCTTGGGTGAGCTGGAAATAAAATAAATATTTATCCTCACTTAAAACGAATGAATTTATTATAGCTATTATTAATTTCAGATACTCTGTGTCGTTTGCATCTTTCATATCGAGATAGTGAATTAATACGCTATTTTTAAAGTAATTTTTTAAAGTTAAAAATTATATCTCACTTATAAAAGTAATTGTTTTTTATGTACTCCATTTTATTTTCTGCACTTCCAACTATGTCATTCCTCATTTTACGTAGAAATTCTTTTGAAAAATTCGGTTCTTGAGTGTTAATTACGTCCATATTCATTATATATTATAATTATAAACAATAATTTTATTAATCTAAAATTTTCTCATTTAAATTTTGAGAAAATTTTATTTACAAGAAATTAAAATTAGAGATAGTGTTTCAATCTTAAATGAATATTAATTTTTTTGTATTGTAATATAAATTTAAGGATCTCATTATATATTTTATATTATATCATGGTTTTTTAAATATCTGTTTGTATTAACCCGTTTAATTTTTTCCTATTTTTGACGGTTGTTTAAATTTTAGTTTATGACAGCGTGTAATCTTGAGGTCAAGCGAAATTAAAATAATAAACATTTCTGAATTTGTGAAAAAAATTAATTGAAACTGGATTAAAATAATTAATTGTAATTTTCAAAAAGCACTATGATAGCTCCTTTCAAGGAAATCTTAAGAAATAATTTAATTTATTAAATGAATTCAAGTGACTTCTATAGAAATACTTAAATATTGAACTAAATTGTATTATATATCGAAATGAAGATGTATCTATTTAAATAAATCCAAGAATTCTTACTGTATTCAATCCTTGAAACGAAACCTTAAATAAGATTGAAATGCGTAAGGAAAATACCATGCCTATTGAACAGAAATAAAATTACCATTATATGAGATATAGCCTTGAAAATAACATTTTAATCAATAATAAAATCTTGCAATATCTGAACACTCATGAATTAATATTATTAGTTTTTATAGTATTTATCTGGTTTTGTATTATCTATCCGTAAGTGTAAAAATGTACATCAGAATTTTTATTTTCTATATGGTTATGAATTGTATATTTTATATTTGATTGTCTATTTTTATTAATATTGTACGTTTTACTTCATAAGATTCTCGAATTTTATGATAAAGATGTAAAAGATTTTATAGAATATTTTCTAAATATTTTAAAAATGTTTTTAATTATTATACATTATAAATTTTAGTTAAAAACCTTGTTTAAATAGAATTTATTTGTTCAAAAATAAATTATATAAGAGTAATTATAATTTAGATGAGAGAAAAGTTGAAACCGATTGTGTATCGTTATGTGAATGACTAAATTCAGAATAATTGTCTTTATTGTAGTGTCTGCTTCCATCATTTCTTTTGTTATTATAACTATTCCCTTGATTTTGGACAAATCTTTTTCTATCAGAGAGATTGTCATAAGCAACAAGAGAGAAGTCCTTATCAAGTTTCACATTCTCGATTTTAATTTCTTTTGATATTTCTATTTTTCCGAAAGCATCAACACTCATCCTCATATGTGAATTTACAACAGGTACTTTACAATTCCTAACAATTATATTATCATCAGCATTTATCATGTCGGCATAAATTTCTAAATAAATAATAAATTCATTATCTATAATATTAGTACCATTTCTCAATCTCATCTTAATGGTTCCAGTTTCATCCCCAACAATAAAATCAACGATGACAACTCTTGTTTTGTCTATTCTTACTATATCTATTAGAACATTTTTCGATATAACTTTTAAACAAAGGTTATAACCTGACTTTCCTGGTAGAATATCTCTAACTTTGCAAACTATATATTATGATCATATATATAATTACAAACTGGATCAGCTAAATCTCTTACTTTTATGTTTTCCATGAAATATATTATTTAAAAATATATATTTTTACATATATTTAATACATCTATTATTTATAAATTAGTCATGGATATCGACAATTTCGGAAACGCCAGCCGAAATATTTTCGAAAAATGTGAGAATATTGGTAGTGGAACATATGGAGTTGTGTATAAAGGAATCAATAAAGAAACTAACGAGGTTATAGCAATTAAAAAGATAAAAATAGATTTAGAATCTGAAGGGGTACCCAGCACCGCCTTAAGAGAGATCAGCATACTAAGAGAACTTAAACATCCTAATATCGTTGAGTTAAAGGATGTTGTATGCACGGATAAAAAGTTATACTTACTTTTTGAATTTTTAGATATCGATCTTAGAAAATATTTGGAATGTTTCAATGATGATGAAGTTTTAGAGCCAAATGTTATAAAATCATTTTTATTTCAAATTTTGGAAGGAGTAGCATACTGTCACTCAAAAAAAATAATCCATAGAGATCTCAAACCACAAAATCTTCTTTTAAATCAATCAGGCAGAATAAAAATCGCAGACTTTGGATTAGCAAGAGGTTTCTCTATCCCAATTAGACCCTACACAAAGGAAGTTCTTACGCTTTGGTATAGAGCGCCCGAAATTTTGTTAGGGTCTGTTGATTATTCAACTCCTGTTGATATCTGGTCGGTTGGATGTATATTCGCAGAATTATGTTTAAAGAGACCTATATTTCAAGGAGACTATGAAATGGATCAGTTATTGAAAATTTTCAAGTAAAAATTTATTTATTATTATGTTAGGATTTTAGGAACTCCTAATGAGAATGACTGGCCTGATTTGAAAAATTTAGTCAATTATTCAGACACGCTTCCGAAATGGAATTCAGCCGAACTTGAATTAATTTTCCCTAATTTAGAACCAAATGGAATTAATTTATTGACAAGAATGTTATGTTATGATCCTAATAAGAGGATAACAGCTAAGCAGGCCTTACTTCATGTAAAATTTTATTTTAAATGAATATAAATAGCCATTTTTTAAGGAATTTCAAAATAAATGGAGAAAATCAGAAGTAAGCTCTTCTTTAATTAAGTAAATTAATTTATAATTGAAAAACTCTTTTGATTTAATTATGAAAACTTATATATATTCCTTAGTTTTTGATTGGCTCTAATGTATTTTACATAAACTTATAATCATGATTAAAAATAAATTGCATCTTCTATGATAATTGTTAATTTAGATTTATAAAATAATAAATAAATGAAATCTATCGATGTAGATTTATTTCCAATCATCTTAAAACGTTATTGAATCATTTTCAAGATATTATTTTCTGATAAGTTATAAAATATTAAGGAGATACACCAAAATGGATTTATTTCATAATTATAAAAATTTCATTAATTCCTCTTTTAAATTTTTTATTTCCTCATTTCTCTCCTCTATTATTTTTCTCATTCCGCTATTTTCAATTATATATTGATCAAGTTTTTCTTGAACATCAGCTATCCTCCTTAAAAGAACAGAATTTTCTAATTTAAATTTATTAATGTCTTCCTTCATCTGAGGTAGGATAAAAAATTCTAATTGATTCTTTTCATAATTTACAGATTCTATTTTCAAAGTTATTTCTCTTAAGATATTTTCTTCCTTAGTAACCTTCTTATTTTCTTTTATGTATCGATCATAATTATCAATTTGAAATATTAATTTTGATTTTTCTAATTCTAATTTGGATATTTTTTCCTTGAAAAGTTTTTCAGATTCTTTTTTGCTGATTATGAAATTATTTTCCTTATTTGCTATCTCACTTTTTAGGTGAATAGAATTATTTTTAAGTATTGTAATTTTATTTTTTAATTTCGAAATAGATCTTAAAGAATTTTGAAATTTTGATATATATAAATTTAATTTTTTATTAAAAGAATTTTCGAAACTTGAAATTTTTTTATTAAATGCCTCGAAATTTTTTAAGAAAATTTCCTTGAATTTTATGAGAGAATCTTTGGATTCTTTTTTATTTTCGATGTTTTTATTATTTAATGTGATGAGTTCGGATTTCAATAAAGAAATTTCTGCATTAAGAGAAGAATTTTCTTGCCTAAGATTTTCTATGACAAGATGATTTTCTTGTTTGTCTTTTAGTTTTGATTTAAAATTGTCTTCAAATATTTTTGTTTGATAAGAATGTTCTTCTAATTTTTTTAATAATTCAATGTTAGCAGATTCTTTAGTAGTAATCGAATTAAGGGCTTCGTTTAATTTATTATTAAGTATTTCATTTTTATTAATTTCTTCTAAAATTTTGTTTTCTAAATCTTTAATTTTCAAAGAGAGATTTTCAACTTCATTCATATAGGAAGATTTTGCAATTTCTAAATTGTCTAACAAAGTCCGATTAGTTTTTAATAACAAGTAAATTTCTTTTTTCATATTGGCTATTGATTCTATGGAATTTTTGTTTTCACAAATGTACCTTCTTATTTCTTCATCTTTTAAGCTTAATGAATTTTCTAAATTTTTTATCTTAGACAGACACTCATTCCTTTGTTCTTTAGCCCCGAGAAAATCGAAATCTGAATTTAAATTAAATGAAAATTTCTCTATCGACATATTTTCAAATTTAATTTTGACTATTGAAACTTCTTTTGTTTTTTTAGCTGAATTCATTCTACTTGAAAATATTTTGTTAGGGATAATTTACTTACTTGTATTTTCCACTATCTACAGCTGTCTTTAATTCATTATATTTATCTATAAATATCGAAAGAGAGACTTTCAACTCTTCAATTACTTTTGCTCGATTAGCTAATTCGACAGTCTGTTGCACCAATTTATTTTCAATTGTTTTAATCATAACACTAGAAGGCATAATTAAAAATACTAAATTTTGTTAGATTTAT
>Ga0169931_10014797_pt1 | contig 10518 bp, 9 predicted proteins | sample Kivu_15m_20L_FD_129675 | JGI IMG/M metagenome (GOLD analysis project Ga0169931, IMG submission 129675) | Freshwater microbial communities from Lake Kivu, Western Province, Rwanda to study Microbial Dark Matter (Phase II) - Kivu_15m_20L... | ecosystem: Environmental > Aquatic > Freshwater > Lake ... | reverse complement strand
ACAATTTTTTTTGAAAAATTTACAATCAAAACACATGAGGATTTAAAAAAATTTCTATCGTCAATGTCGGGGCATGAATTAGATGTGTTTATCACATTAAAATCTAAAAATAAAATAACTCGAGAAAATGACCATAAGATTCGTATTGCTTTTTTATTTATTAAAACATGCAGTAAGATTTTATTTATAAATTACAGATGACTATATGATTGAAGAAGAAAATTCCATCAGAAATTTATTCCGTAGATTAATTTATGGAAAACCATATAGAAATAATAATTCAAAATCAGAGAATCAAATAAAGAAAGAATCAAACGATCCTCAAAATTCTAAATTAGAGAATGAAGTAAATTTTTAGAAAATAAAAATAAAAATTTAGGCCTTCCAATATTTTCATCAATAAAATCATTGTTCTCCTGCATTTTTAAAATAAAAAATCCTCTAAGTATTTTAAATGGCCGAAAGGATAATTCAAACAGTATTAATCAAACTGATGATGATGATGACCCATTGATGAATTCCGAATCAGAACCTGATATAGTTATGAAAAGAAAGATTTTCTTTAAAAAAAACAATTAAATATTTTTATCTTTAGAATACCTCAATAAAAAATGGTCAAATGTCGAAGATTAAATGATATATTTACCATTCAATTATATTTAGATTATAACTAACCTTTAATTAGGACATTTTATCATTTATAAACATATAAAAAATATCTTGTTTTAAATTTATTGGAAAATGTTTTTGATTTATTACAAAATTAAATAATAACAAATAAAAAATGACGCCTATTTCAAATACACAGTATTTAAAAAAGATTAAAAATAATTTAAAAAAGTCCGACCTCCCGGATTTGAACCAGGGACCCCTTGATGTCCATGAAACCTCTACAGTCAAATGCTCTTCCAGCTGAGCTATTTATGTAAATATTGAAAAAATTGCAATAAGTTTATGTTAGATTTAATTATCAAAAATTAATGTCAAAATTAAAATAAATAAAGATTTATGAAAGGAAAGTTGTACAAATTTTATCCTACTCATATTTAGATGAAAGGTTATCTTGGTTGCAACATAGAAATATATACACTTATAGATTTTTCAAACAAACTTATTTTCAAAATTTCGAAATTTAAATTTTATTAAATTTTATAATTTTTGATAATAAAATATGAAGTTTACCAGTATTTTTTATTTCTACACTATATGTCTAGCATATATTATAAGCAAAAAAATTAAGGCAATTTTAGTAGAATCATTAGGCGCAGATCCCAATACAGTATAATATTTGATTGACTAATTTAGGCTATAGTCGAAGGCGGTGACAATTCACAAACAAAAAATATAGATATAATAATTTATGATAAAAACTCAACTTATATTAGATTCTTTACCGTTTCTAGTTGTTTCAATTCTTGTGGAAAGAAATTTATAGATTGCAGGTAAATATTTGTCTTATGAATATAGTTGCGATAAAGAATGTGAAAAAAATAGAAATTGTTGCTATGATTACAATAGATGTTCGCTAATACCATCCTTTAAGGTGGAGGATACTACCAGTAAATGTAAAACAAAAAAATTAAACTCGGAAGAATGTATTGAATGCAGAGAAAATTTTTATTTAAACGTAAATGAATGTGTTGAAAAATGCCCTGTCGGCACAGAAGCAGTTGAAAAAAATAAAATATGTAGAACTAAAATATGTACACAACAAAATTGTGAAAGATGCAGAGAGAATCAATGCAGAAAATGTTATTCAGGAAGTTTCTTGTTTGAAGGAAAATGTGTTGATAAATGCCCCATTGGATTTAGAGCAGATAGAAAAAGTTGGTCGTGCAAAATTAAGGAAGGTAAATTAATAAATAAAATACATAAAATATTATCTTCAGATTTGTCTTTTTATTCTGTCGTTCCTAGTAGTTATGATTGTTCTAATCAATGCGGGACTAATACAAATGCAGATTGTTCTTGTGAATTTACTTGCCTGCAAAGAGGAACATGCTGTGAAAATTTCATGAGTGCATGCACTGCTGAAAGCTTGAAAGAAAAATGTTTACTCTGTAATGAATGCGATAGCCAAGGAAAATGTCTCAAGTGTAAAAGAAATGCAAGTCTCAAAGATGGAACTTGCCAATGTTTATCTACTCATACTCACAATAAAGTCGATGATATCTGCGTTTGGAGAGTCGATGAAATAAATAAATTGGCTCAAAATTTAAATACAACAACTGCCGTAAAATCAATTAAGAAAGTTTCTAATCCATCAGATGATAAAAATAGTACTGTAAGAGGTGTTTATTCAAATGATACTGAAGATATAAGTACGACACAGGTAGATTCTTCAAAATCAGATAAGGTTGTAAGCATTACAATTATTACTAACACTGATAATAAAATAAATTCAAATGTGACTTCTTCTAACCCTAATAATAGTTCCCTTTTAAATTCTAATCCATCAGCAATAGCTAACTCTACTACTTTATCTTTAGCATCTAAAACAACATCACAAATAAATGCTACTTCTACCACATCAACTATTCCTAATACAACCAATAAAATACAAAATAATACAGGTAGTGCTATCATTCAAACAACGGACTCAAAAATTCAATCCGGAAATGTTACTAAACAATCTGGAACTCCATCAACTCAACTTGTTAGCTCAACTTCTCAAATCGGAACAACAATAATAAAATCTAGTACTGATCAATCGACCAGCTTAACTTTAAATACTACTACTACGACAACTCAAAATGCAAGTTCAATAATTAAAATTGGAAATTCAACAGTTCAGTCAACAACATCAACAAAACAATCTGGCAGTACAACTGATAAAATAATTAGTTCCATATCTACTCCTAGTTTGTCTGATCCCTCTTCTAAAGGAGATTCCAAAGGTAAATTAGATTCTAGCAAACTGCCTCTTACTCAAGCAACAGAACTAGATAAAATAAAATCTAATCTAAATAATACTGTGACATCATTAATTGATCCTAAAACTAAATCAGTCGGTCCAGATAATTTGGCTATTCAGATAATTGATCCAGAAGAAGAAAAATTAACCATACAACAAGCAGCTATTTCTAAAATTGCAGAAATTTCTAGCATAGCAAATAAGAGTGACAACAAAATTGAGAATATTGTAAATCCAAAAACAGATAATTTTATTAAGAAACCAAAAACCGGAGGAAACAAAATAAGTAATCTGAATATTTTAATTGGAAATAAAAACGTGAAGATAAATAACCAAAAAATAGATAACTAATTATAAAATAAAATTTTATTCGCTGGAAAATTTTACATGAATATGATTTAAAATTAAGTGATTATTTGATTTTAATGTATATTATTAAACTTATTTGAAATTATGCAAAAATTTTATCGATTTATCTATTTTGACAAAATTCATCATAATAATTTACAAGCCAAACTATATTTATCTAAAAGTATTATACTTTCTTAATTTTTATCAATCTTTATAAATTTTCTGATAGCATTATTACATACGTTAACTCTAATTATATTATATCTAAATAATTTTTATATTAATATGACTGACCAACATAAAACTAATCCAACAAACCAAATAGAGGACATTATCGAAACAGAAGAAGAAATCACCTTCTTTGAAAAATTTCAATTTTACGGAAGGAAAGCAGCTCCGGGGATTAACTTAGCCATGTTAGGATTAATTTCCCTATTAGCTTTTCTTATAAGAATATTTTCTGTAATCAGATACGAGAGTATAATTCATGAATTCGATCCATGGTTTAACTACAGAGTTACCCAATACTTTACAACTGAAGGCCCTTATGCGTTTTGGAATTGGTTCGACCCCGAATCATGGTATCCTCTCGGTAGAATTATCGGAGGAACTACCTATCCAGGTCTCATGTTTACCTCAGCTTTTCTTCACTGGCTATGCAACACCCTTCTATTTCCTATTGATATTAGAAATATTTGTGTCTTTTTAGCCCCTGTTTTCTCTGCATTTACTGCAATTTCTTCCTATTATTTTGTAAAAGAGGTAACTGGTAGATCAGAAAGTGGCCTTTTCTCAGCTTTATTCATTGCTATAGTTCCTGGTTACATTTCTAGATCTGTAGCTGGTTCCTATGATAATGAAGGTATTGCTATTTTCGCACTCGTAACAACTTTTTATTTCTTTATAAAATCGATCAACACTGTAAAATAGATTTTTAAAATTATAGGGATCTATCATGTGGGCTTGCTTAACTTCACTGCTATACCTCTATATGGTTGCTGCATGGGGAGGATATGTGTTTATTATAAATCTAATTCCTTTATACGTCTTATTTTTGATTATTATAGGAAGAACTGACATAAAACTTTATATTGCATATTCTGTATTTTATGTTTTAGGAACTATTCTTTCAATGCAAATTCCTTTCGTAATGTTCAATGCAATTGAATCGAGTGAACACATGTTATCTCATGGAGTATTTCTTATTCTTCAAGTCTATATGTTTGTGCAATTTATAAAAACAAATTTATCTGAGGAATTATTTAATAAACTCTTCCAATTGACAATGCTTGTAATAGCTGCGTTGTTCTTCCTTTTATTCTTAGTTTTACACTATAAGGGATATATTTCATTTTCTAGCAGAAGTTTGACATTACTCGACCCGACTTATGCTAAAAAGTTTATTCCGATTGTTGCTTCAGTATCTGAACATCAACCTACTACATGGTAAAATCAAATAATTAATACTCTTTAGGTCTTCCTTTTTCTTCGATCTTCATATTTTATTATTATTTGCTCCATTAGGTTTCTATTTCTGCTATACTAAACCTACTAATTCCAGATTATTTGTGGCTATATTCGGATTATGCTCTGTATACTTCTCATGTGTCATGGTTAGGTTGCTATTACTTTCATCGCCTGCATTATGCCTTCTATCAGGAATAGGAATTAGTGATTTGATCCATTTCTTTGTAAAACAAACAAAAAATTACAAAGAAATAACAGAAGAGGAAGAAGTTCAAGCTCCAGCAGCTCCACAAACTCAAACTCATCAAAGAAGAGGACAGCCACAACCACAACCAGAACCACCAAAAATTCAAAAGGTAAATAAATATAGATATTCTTTCGAATCAATTCTTGTATTCTTATTTGTGATAACTTTCATGATATTCTATTACATTTTCCATTGCACGTGGGTAGGAGCAGAAGCTTATGCATCACCTTCAATCATTTTAGCCAGTAAGGACAAATATGGAAATAAACACTTAATCGATGATTTCAGAGAAGCTTACTATTGGCTCAGAATGAATACTAAACAAGATGCAAAAATAGTGTCATGGTGGGATTATGGATATCAAATAGCGGGAATGTCTAATAGAGCAGTTATTGTAGATAACAACACCTGGAACACTACTCATATTGCAAATGTTGGAGCAGCGTTAGCCACTGAGGAAGAGGAATCTTTCAAAATTTGTAAAATGCTAGATGCTGATTATGTACTTGTTATATTCGGAGGATATTCTGGATATTCTGGAGATGATATCAACAAATTCATCTGGATGATAAGAATTACTGCAGGTTATTATCCTAAAGTGAAAGAAGAAAATTTCTATTCAAAAGGATCCTATAGAATTGATTCCGGTGCAACAGAATCTATGCTTAATTCTATGATGTATAAATTTTCCTATTATCGATTTGATGAAATCAAAACTTCAAAATCTTCACCTGAAGGTTATGATGTCGTAAGAAGTGCAGTGATGGGAAGAAAAAATATTAAGTTTAGACATTTCACTGAAGCTTACACAACAGACAATTGGATTGTTAGAATATATTCAGTGAATGATTACCCAAATAGAGAGATTGCTGTACGATCGAGATTCAAGAACAAAATGATGTTTAATCCCAAATTGAAATATTCGTCTTTGAAAAAAATTATTTAATAGAGAACTACAATACTATAATATTGCCTTAAAATTATCAAAATAATAGGCGATTAAAATTAAAAATTTGAAACTAATTAAAGTTAGATTTAAAACTGCTATATAATATTAAAATTTAGCATCCATTATTTGTTAAACGGAAAAAATATAATATTATTAGTATGCAAATTCAAATTAATTCCTCTCAAATTCAACTAACATATATGTATTTCGAAAATTTTTTAAATTTATAAAAAATGGAAGACCATCTACTCAGAATAGCGACTATTAATTATTATGATATCCTTCTACTTACAGAACAACTAAACATTACACATAATAATATATCAATTATTGAAAACACAAAAGATCTTAGTATATCAGAAACAAAGCAATATTTTCTCGAAATAGCAGAAGAACTTGATAGCTGTAACATAGTTAATCATTATAATGCGTTAAGTAAATTGCAGTTCTCCTTTATTGTAAACAGAAATTTCAATTTTTTGTTTGAAGATCAATTAGAAAATAATTTCGACATCGATTTAATCGAAAAATCGTTTGAACTTGGGGTGTTTGAAGATCTCCTTAAGAATTTGAATTATTTCATTCTTAAGTTCTCAGAATTTCAGAAAAAGTAAAATATTCGATTGGTTATTTATTTAACAAATAGAGAATCATTCACAATAAAAAAACTAAAACTTCTTTTCTTCATGAAAATAAACATTTTCCTTATCTTTCTTCATTTATTTTTCTTAAGAAATAATTCTGATATTAATAAATTTGTAAAGTTAAGAGGTGATGAAATTGAAGATGTCACATTAAGATTGTTTAAAATGTCAATTATTAACAAATTTTTTCCTACAAGAGATCTTTTATGTCTGCATTATATCTACATATCTATTCTATTTTCTAAAAACGAAGAAGAAGAAAAACTTGAAACATGCAGAAAAATAGAAAAACAGGAAAAAAAAGAAAAATATTTAAACCGTGAAAACTTGAATAAATTTTTAAAGTTGGAAGTTCCAAAATGTTTCGTTGATTATGAAAAGTCGAATAATTACATAGAAAAGTTTTATAGGAAAAACATCATCAAAAAGGAAAAATCGGATTTGGAAAGGGTTGTCATAGTAAATATACTAAAAATTTTATTATTTACAATTGAAAATATTTCCAACTCGACAGCTAATTATGAGTATGCAAGAAATTATGTGGCTGAAGGTAAAATTCTTTCTAATATCAAAAATTGTATTTATAATAGTTGTTTTATTTAGTTACTATGTAAATAAAATGGATTTTCCATTCGAAAAGGAAATTAGCGAAGAAGAAAAAGAAAACACGGATATTCCTAAAAGTACCTTTGAGGAAATCCTATTTAACAACAACATATTACCGTATATTGATATCCTTAACAAAATATCAATAACTGCAATTATAATCATCTTTTACTATAAAATTGTCAAAAACCTCCAGGAAAACGATTTAATCCAGTTTTCTCACTTCTGCTTCCAATTAATTGATTCTAATGGCCTTCTCGTTTTTATTAAAATACTTAATCAAGATTTCAACACTCTAAATGCGCAAATGTTAAAAATTTATAACGATCAGATTGTTAATATTGAATTTGGTTATTTTATTGAATTGATTTTACTGTTTGATCTTAAATTAATTCATAAAATTTGTGAAAGAAATGATGAACTTATCGTAGATTATTTAATTCAATGCAAAGTTTACGTAATGCTGAAAAAAATATTGAACACTTTTTCCGACAATGATAAAATAAATAAAATTTGCCTAAAATTGTTTAAGTCGCAAATTAAATTTCTTGATAAAAATTGGCGTCTTGAGAACAATAATATCATATCAAACATCTATCTCTTCCTTGATTATGGTAAAAAGGACCCTTCCGCACCATTAGAGAATTTTTTGACTTTTGAGAAGAGAGATAAAAATTTTAAAGACCCAAATCCAATTTACTTCACTTTAGAAGAATTGAGAAAGATATATCAAGAATATCATAATAATAACTATTTCAAATATCTTAATAATTTGCAAGAATATGAAAACTATCAAAATGCTAAGTATCAATCAATTTATGCTAATATTTACCTAAAAATGTTAAAAAAAGTAGAGAAAACTTTCAATGTAAAAGAAGCAGGAGCTAATTAGCATCAATAAATAGAAAGTTTCATAATTAAAGATTACATCTTTTACATTATTAATTATTTACATGATTTAAAAGGTTTGAATTAGTTTAAATATTCCTTTTTAAATATATAAACTTAAATAGTAAATATTTATAATTTATTTTATTTATAATACCAAATATAAATAATAATTTTTAAAAAATAAATAAAACAAAAATAAATTTATGTCTTCAAATAAAAATAAAAAACTCAGTCATATTCTAAATTAAAAACAGTACAGAAAGATTATTCTATTTCATTCGGTAAATTAAATTATTTATCGTATTCATTCATTATTTTAAATAAATTCATTTAATTTTTAATTCAATGATTATTTCTTTCCTTTTTTACCAGCTTCAGCTTTTCCTCCAGCAGCAGCAACTCCTTTCTTTCCTGTATCTCCTACTTTTACATATCCAGTATTGCATCTTCCACAGTGTAATCTATCAGCATGTTCAGCTAAGAAAGTTCCTGCGGGGCAGACTTTGCACATTTGTCTCAAACGGACAACTTTATCACCTTCAACTTTATAATATTTCAAGATGGCAAGCTTGACCTTTCTCTTCTTATGTTTCTTTTTTCCTTTTTTAGTGTCCTTCTTCTTTTTTTTTCCTTTAGCTCCTCCTTCTAGGGAGATAACTAAATAAATATTTGAATTTTCGCTAATCTCGTAGTCGAATAATGATTTTCCTGATTCTAATCTCTTTCCGTTGCAAATTAATTTTTGTTCTACGGATGGAACCCCCATAACAGTTTCGATTTCACTTTGAACTCTTTCAATGTCTGCCATCATTGGGACATTAAGTTGGCATCTATTTCCTGTCAATGTTTGGACAAAGATATGCATTTTTTTAATATAAAAAATAAATTTAATTTAATTAATATTTATTTATTTAATTTTTTATTTAATTCATATATCTAACAACAATGGTAATTGAATGTTTTTATTTTTCTTTAGAGTTCCTTAAAAACTTTCAAATTAAAAAAAAGACTCGGAAAAAAAATCAAACAAAATAGACAAATCCCCAACTGGATCAGATTCAAGACCGGAAACACCATCAGGTAGAAAATAAAGAATTAAATTAAAAAATTTTAGATACAATGCCAAGAAAAGAAATTGGAGAAGAACCAAATTAGGATTCTAAAATTCCTCTTATAGAATATTTGGATTATCTGATATTAATAATGAAAATAAAATTTAATTTTAAATTTGTTGTGTATATTGAGTTATATTTTGAATTTTATTTTATAAGCGATGATAATTTGTTTATTTATTTTAGTTCTGATAATTTTAAATTAATATTTTTAATAAAAATTTATTAAAATGTAAATGAAAATTCCATATTTTCTTAGTTAGAAATACTTTTTATATTTAAAATATCCTAATGGCAATAAAGTCGAAAAAACGTATCCATGTAATAACAAATTATTGACATTCGTTTTAAAAAGGATTTTTGACTCTCTGTTTATTCTATCTAATTCATTGATTGTAAAATATTCAGAATTGAATTGAAATTTTTCATGATGTGTAGGAATTTTCATCTTATTAGAATATTTGCTAACATCTTTAAGATATTTATGAAACTCTCTGGCTTCCTTATCATTTGTCATTATTTTATGCAAAATTATAGATTCTGCAAGGATTTTTCTAATTTCTAAAATTTTTAGGTAATTAAGATGAAATTTTATTTCATAAATTTTAAAGATCAGCGAAATGTTTTTAGAAACTATATTCATGTCACTAATATCACGATTTACCGTATTAGGTTTGATTAGGTAATTTGCATTTTCAAATACGAAAATATTCATCAAAATTTTCGATTTAGTCTGGGATTTTCCTAAATGAAGTGAGCGAAGGTTTGTTAAAGAATTTTCTAAGAAGGTATAATTATCAGAAGAATCTCCACTTTTAGAATTTTTTGATTCCTTATCAAGGAGTCTTATGTGAAATGATATGTTTAAATATTTTTCTTTAATTGAAGTTTTATCACTTTCACGATGCGATATTAAATTAATACATAATCTATCTATTTTTTTCTCGTAATGACTATATAAAATTAAATGTTTCAAATATGAAATTCGTAAATCTGTTTCATTCTTTATCAAACAAGAAATATACATATTCGAATTTTTTAATTCCTTAGATATAGCGAATTTTAATTTAAGCATTAAGATTTTATAACGTATAACACAAATTGTTGGAAAAAATCTTCTTTTTAAGGAAGTCGTAGTAAATTCATTTGAATTTTCAATATGCTTGATTTTTTCATATTCTTCTTGGTTTTTTACCAATTTCTCGAAATTTACGAAATTGCTCCTTAATATATTCATCGTTTCATTGTTATTTTCTTTATCGCTATCAACTTCACAAAAAATTTCGTTTAAATCCAGTAAGGGTTGCCTTAAATAGTAACTTAGGGCCAGATTTTTT
>Ga0169931_10014796_pt1 | contig 10518 bp, 7 predicted proteins | sample Kivu_15m_20L_FD_129675 | JGI IMG/M metagenome (GOLD analysis project Ga0169931, IMG submission 129675) | Freshwater microbial communities from Lake Kivu, Western Province, Rwanda to study Microbial Dark Matter (Phase II) - Kivu_15m_20L... | ecosystem: Environmental > Aquatic > Freshwater > Lake ... | reverse complement strand
TTTTCACATAGCTCGTTTGAATATTTGCTGGGGTCTACACCTGATTCATTCCATCCTCCTACTCCATCAGCCACGCATATCATTCCATCATGAACTGCATACGCATCTTCTCCTCCTTTATCCTTTTTGCTGTCATGAGGTATTTTAACTACTCCGGAGTTAAATATGTAATTAATTTTCGTCTTAAATTGATTTACAGTCTGATTCTCTGTGAAATTTTTGAGAAAAGATTTATTGAATTTTATTCCAACAATTGTCCTCCTATAAAATATATTCATCTTGAATAATAATAAAGCTTATTTTATGTAATTAAATAATTAATTTTAAATGAACAATAAAAAAATAGAAGATGAAATTAGAAGCCTAGAAAGACAAATAGAGTTGATGAGCGACGAATTAAATTCCTTAAGAGAAATTAATATGAATACTGGTAATTTAAAAGAATATCAAAATCAAGAAAGGAATGAAAAGATTAAGCGATTGGAAGTAGAAATAACAAGATTGGGAGGTAAGAAAGAAGAGATGGACTTCTTGTTAAATAAGCATGTTAGATATGAGTCTTAATTAATAATCAGCATTTAAGTGTATCATATGTAATTAATCAATTAAGTTTTAAATAAAATTCAATTTGTATATTATAGAAATACCACATTTATCTATTTCATAGACTCAATATAAACATTATGTATATACAATTTACACAAATTAATAAATTTTATTTTAATGCATATATCGTTTTTAATCTTAGAAATAATATTTCAATTTGTATCATGCAATGATCTCGGATATCTATACAAATACAATGAAATCTATTATAGTGATAAATATGAAGTAAGAAGGCAGTACACTTTCAAAAATTTCACAGAAAAGTTTAAATGTGAAGACGCATTTGTAGATTGTGCAGGCAATGGAAGCTGTGATACAGAAACCACATGCGCTTGTAATATCGGTTATTATTCTATTCCAGGAAGTTACGTAAAATGCACTTATAAACAAAAAAAATTATCAACTGCGCTATTGCTTGAGAGCTTAATAGGATTTGGTTTTGGTCACATGTACAGAGGAAATTTCGTGTTTTTCGTAGGAAAATTTTTATTTTATTTTTTTACTTGCTATTTTTATTTTTGTATCATTATTTGTGTAGGAGCATTAAACAATTCCAACGTAGATGAAAAAACTTATTATTATACAAAGCGATCTTCAATAATAATAATACCTTTAATGATAGGATGGTATCTACTAGATGTGATAATGTTTTTACTAGGAAGATACGGGGATGCAAATGGAATGCCTTTGTATTAATTATTAACATATATTACTATTAATATTCCCTAAATTTAAAGCATATGAAATAAGTTAAATTTTCTTTTTTTGCAACAATGAAAATTTTATTCAAAGAAAATATTTTAATTATATTCAATAATTTTAATGGTTGATAATAATCGTAAAATTTTTTAAAAATAAGTAATTAAATCCTATTTAGAAAACAGCCAAATCAATAAATTCGTTCAAAGTAAAGATGCCAAACTTTCTTTACTTAAGCATAGTACTAAGTTTCAGGAAGTTCTCGTAAAATTTATTTTAAATAAACTTAATTTCAGAATAAATATAAAAAAGAGAAATCCAAAGAAAAAAACACAAGTCCAAATAGAATAAAATTACCGGGTATTGAGTAAATAAATTTTTCTAATTTTAGAGGAATTGATTTATTAAAAGAGCGCAATTCGCCTTTGGGAAAGAACAAAAATAAACTAAACGCTGTAATTAAAAAGAATATCAAAAAAATGTGTGATCAACATAATAGCTTTTTAACATCAAACGATGAGATTAATGTAAATTCAAGTTTTTTTAAAAAATCATCACCAAATGCATCAAATACGCCGAAAAATGTTTTGGGGAACTTAATAAAAGAAGACTTTAAAACACCTAATGATAAAACTAATTTTAAAAACGAAGTAGAATGTAATTATTTGGAAACTGAAAATAATATTAATTATCGAAGTAGATCAAAAAACAAATTAGAAAAAAATCCTTCGGTCCAAGTAAAATCTCTACGACTAAAAAACCCTTTGTCTCCTTTCATTTTGAAAAATAAATTTAAAGTAGAAAAGGAGAATAATTCGTTTATAAATGTAAATAAAAAATTTTCGTTTGAAATTATTCAATCACAATCATATAAAGAGAATAAACTTAATAAATCAGATCATCTTAATTATAATAAAAAGTGTATCGGTCAAGATAATAAAATACAAAATGTTTTAAATACAAAGAAGTTCAAATTAAAAATCAAAACTGAAGAAGGCACGAGCGATGATGTGAAATGCGGATTTAAATTTTTTAAACCTAAAACCTATGATAAATATAAAAGCAAAAACGATCTAAAAAATTCCATTTCATATTCGAATTCGAATAATACGAAAATAAACACTTCCGCATTAATGAAAGACGAATCGAAAATTGTAAAATCAGAAAATTTGGATGAGGGAGATGTAAACATAGAGAACGATAAAAAACATAAGGAAAAAATATCAGAAGCAAGGAATGTTTTAAGCAAAATGAATTCCGGTTTATCCACAAATTCGAATGAGCAATCCTCATTACAAAAGATAAATCCTAGCAATAATAACAACAATAGTATTAAAAATACTCCCGATTATAAAAAAATCCCTTGCACTAAAAAGAAAATAGCTTCAAACAACAGAAAAGAAGAAAATCCAAATATCCCTCATGAAAATGAAAAGGAGCTGGGATTAAAGAAAAAATTATTTAACGCCTGTGAAAATAACTTGCTAGTGGCTTCTCCTAATAAAACTTCGAACGATTATATCCCTTCTAATAAACAAACCAAATCGTTTAATAAATTATCTCAAAATAAAAATACTAATGAGGAAGGAATAGAAGACATCCATTTTAAATTTGTTAAATACATAAAAAAATCTAAAAATATCACAAGATTACATGAATTTAATACGACTTCTAAAGTAAGTTTAGAATTTAATACAGTCATTGAATTTGATGAAGTCAATATTGATGATTTTATTTACTAATAATTATAATGTTCATTATATTTTATTCCAAATTTTTACACAATGTAATTTAAATGTTAAGTAGGGTCAAATTCTCATAGGATGAATAAAACTAAAGCATTTGTTAATAGATAATATTTTATATTTTTATTGAATTATAAATTTTGATTAAAATCAGCGGGTTATAAATTATAATATATGTGATAGAAGTAAATCAAATAAAATAATTTATTTTTGGGTGTATACATTTAAGAGTAATAAATTAAAGAAATATTTTTTCTCTAATTTAGTAATATATTTAATAGAAACTAAATTTTAATTTATGTGATTTTAAGTTGCATTCATTCCTTATTCATTAAAAAAATCAAATTAGGCTCATTTTCAATTCGCTCATAAGAAGTTTGTATTCCTCTTCGCCTATTGATCTAAATAATTTATTTTTTAATAATTATGTTTACATATTTTTCTCTTTTATGTAATCTATGTGACTCCTTAAATTTATAGGAATCACTCTATTGTGTTTTAAAACAATAAAATTTATTATCAGATCTAAAGTTATTAGTTTGAAGGCAAATAGATAATCCACACTCTTGTAAATCCAGTCTATGAAATATGAATAAACTTTAAAATTTTCGTCGCTATAAGTAATTTCCATAGATACGAAAATAAGGTATAAGACAATGAGGATGTTTTTTATTATATCTTCAGATACATTTTGTTCGATAGTTAGGTTTTTAAGATTAGAAAGCAAATTTACCATGTCATAAGCGAAGTAATTTTGAATAAAACAGTTTTTATCGTAGTGAATTAAATTTTTTATAAACCATACTACATCTTTAAGGAGGTAGCAGCAATCGTCGTTATTTGATTTAAACAGTGATTGTATAAAATATTTAGAATTGTTATTGATTGAGTTATTCTTTAAGATACTTGCAAGGAATATCATTACATTCTTATCGAGGAAAACCATCTGAGCTATTTCACTAGAAAAGAAATAAGTATTGTAATTAGTTGACAATAAATTCCCTAAGATTCTTATAATAGGCTGATGCAGATTGCCGATGATCAATAAATCCAAAATTTTTCTTAAATTGATCACACATGAATCCACTCCGTCTCTTAAAAAAAAAGAAGAAAATAAATCTGAATTCTCAATCTGAATGTAATTCATTAACCAAAGGAATTCATAACATTCATCGAAATTTTTTGTGGGGTCTATTCTGCCAAAGAGGAATTTTAAGTAATAAATAATTTCCTTGTTATTAAATAAAATATTTCCAATTAAATTCTTTGAATTCTGAAAGGATATATTACTATCGCTACAGTTCTTAATTGCTGTTATAATTACGTTAATATTTCTCAAACAAACGGCACGCATTGATCTAACTGACGAGTTTAAGTTTTTGATGAGATATGCTAAGATGTTATTTTCGATATAAAAATGATAAACGTTCTCTTCGTATAGTAGCAGATTTCCAACAAGAGAAAAGAATTTCTCTAAAATTAAATTTTTTACTCCGGCATTGCTGAATAAATTATCGCTAAGCATGAAGCTAACTAATATTTTATGAATTTGATAGAAGTGGTCCTTAAAGCCATATCGATGGCAGAAAATGCAAAGATTATTTAAAATCCATATTGTTTCAATTTGAATTTCGGAATTCTTGAAATCGAATAGAAAATCAGCAAGGATCAAAAGAATATTTTTCTCAAAGTTAAGCAATAGATTAAGAACATCAACATGCAGACAGTCTTTTGAAATTTCTTTTCTTAGAAATTTGAGATGAAATTTCGTTTTAGATTTATCAGTCAATGTATTTTGTCTAATGTAACTGAGAAAGTTGTGAATATTTTGTAAATTGATCGTGTTTGTACTATCGACCTTCATGTGACTCACTTGGCTATTCAAATCTTCTATATCCCCTCTAGAATTTTTTTGTAATAAATAATTATCTGAATTCACAACGTCTACTTCATAATTTCTCTTGTCGTCTATTCTATGTTCGACCCATGAATGATGTCTGATATTAAAGTTATCTTCAAAATGTTTTAAAGCGAATCTTTCTCTTTGTCTGCTAAAGGAATTTTTTATGCGCTGTTCCATAATTTAAAATTTGAAATTTTATTTTTTATTTTAATTATAAAATATAATAAATTATGAAAACAGACAAGGAAGAATTAAAAAAAAGATTGACAGATATTGAATACAAGGTAACTCAAGAATCAGCGACAGAAAGACCCTTCACAGGGAAATACTGTGACTTCTTTCAAAGCGGAATTTACAACTGTATTGTTTGCGGAGTTTCTTTGTTTAAATCAGAGGATAAATTTAAAGCACATTGTGGATGGCCTTCATTTTCAGAAGAGTCTTATAAGGGATCAATTGAGTATGTTGATGACTTGTCTCATGGTATGGTCAGAGTTGAAATAAAATGCAAAAATTGTGGGGCCCATTTAGGTCATGTTTTTGATGATGGACCAACTAAAAGCGGACTCAGATTTTGTGTAAATTCAGCATCTTTAAATTTCAAAAAAAATTAAGTAGTTTATATTAGATTTCTTATATTTATAATTAAAAATTTTTAATTTATTTATAAAAATACAATAAGATGCAAATAATTATAAGAATATTACATCACTTGAAAATAAAATAAAGAACACAACTATAATTTATCCTAGTCCATGTCAAATATGATATTTGTAATGTTATTATTATCTGGGTTTATCTGCGCTTTGGTTTTAATCAACTCCATACATTTCTTGAATAGATTATCAACTCTTTCAGTGCTAAAAATTTGCTCAGAATAATTTGCAGTGTTGTCTGAATCAGTATTCTTATCTAATTCATTTGATTCTTTTTTGACAAATGGTTGATTTGTCCTCTCTTTCAAATTTTTTAGTTGTTTTTGCAAATGAACATACATCTGACTATTAATCTTATTGTTTCTAAAAGTCTTCCAATCAAAATTTCCAAAAAAGGGATGATTTTTAATTTCATTGATCTTTCCGTAATCCCATCGATTATTCTTTTCTATTACCAAAAATTTTGAAATGAGGTCCCTAGCTGTCTTTAAATAGGGTTCGGAAAATAAACCTTTAGGTGTGTTATACTGAAGATCATCAAATGGTTTCCAATCTATTTCGTTGTTTAAAATCTTTCCAAATATTAAAGTTTTTCGTTCAGCCATAAAAGGAAGTTTGTTGGTATGTAATTCATATATTAAAACACCTAGTGCCCAGTAATCAGCTGCGCAAGTTATTTCTTCATTTTTAATTGCTTCAGGGGCCATATAGTTCTCTGTTCCTATAATTTTTTTGGAACGATTGGAAGAGATTTCTTCATCAATGAAATCTGAATCAGGATCGAAATCAGACAAGGCAAATTTATTCTCTGTTAGACCTAATTCGGATATCCCAAAGTCAGTTAATTTTATATGACCTTCCTTAGAGATGACAATGTTCTCTGGCTTTAGGTCTCTGTGAACTATGTTAATTGAGTGTAAATATTCAAGTGCAAGAACCACTTCAGCTACTATTAGTCTTACTGTCTATAAAACATAATATAAGAAAAATTTTATTACATCTGGTTTTAATATAAGATGATTTAATAAAGAAAGAAGATCTCCTCCAGCCATATATTCCATTACGAAATAATAATTTTTACTGTCGGAAAATATATAGAAGCATTTGACAATATAGTCATTATCTACTTCATGAAGTATTAAAGTTTCCTTTTTAAGAAATACATCAACATTTTTCTTTTTCTATAAAATGATCATTTTTATAAAATCAATCTTACCATCGCATTTATATTTACTGTCTTAATTGCGAATATATCTCCTGTTGAAATCTTTTTATAAATGTCAACTCGACCGTACCCTCCTTTAGAAATAGGTTTTATGAATTGGAAATCTGATATTTTAAGCTGTTCTTTAGGTTTCTGATCTTTTTCAACTGAAACAATTGAATTAGAAGAATCATTTTCCATTTCATCTTGTATTTCAGTCATATTCAACTTTTTTTCCTTTATATCATCCTTGGATTGTTCTAATTCGTCCATTAGATCAATTATCTCGTCATATTGTGAATCAGTTTCAAATTTATTGTTAGGGTCCATAGAATTCGGGTCGTCGATATTTTCAGGAATATAATTCCCTATATTATCAGAATCATTTAAATTAAAATAATTCAGTTCCTTATTTTTTTCTCTATTATTAACATTTTCGTCAACCTCAAACGAAGCATCTTGATTTGTATTTTTCTCATTAAAATAAACATAGTTTGTTGTTATTGCGTTTCTTCCTGGAGATAATAAAACCGATTTAGAAGCTGAAAATTTCGAACTTTTATTATTTATCTTTTGAAAAACTGATTTTTTACAGGAGGTATGATTGTTGTTGTTATCTGTGCTTGAATGATCCCTGACATTATTAGATGAATTCTTGGCAGAATTATCTGATGTTTTTTCACCAGATTTAAATGAAGTGTAATTAATTTCATTTTCTTTATCTTTGAAAAATTCATTAGAACCCGTACTAAGAGTATTCACAGGGCTTTCTCCTAAGGAAGAATCCAATTCAGTCGCAACATTATCTGTCGTTACACTAAATGAATTTTGAGATAGAGATTGTTTGTAATCAGCACCAAGCTTAAGTTTGTTTCTTACTTCCTTGATTCTGTTTGCAGTAATGTCGATCTTGTTTGAGGTTTCAGGCTTTGTTAGGTTTGATAGCTGAGATAGGACTTCCCTAGGCTGCTGTTTGAATAGAATTGCATTCAAGTTGCTATTCATCGTGGGAGTTTTTCTAAGGTTTGTATTTGAATTTGAGTGTTTTCTGAATTTTATTAATTTTTCATCGACTAGTTTAGACAAATTTTTTGCTGAACCATTTTTAGAGTTGCTTCCATTATTAACGACTGAATTCAGAGAATTTTCTTTATCAGGAGTATCACATTTCGTTAAAACAAATTTAGACTGAACTCCGATATAAGGACTTTCAGTTCCGGCAGTTAATTTTCTTTGTTTGATGTCATTAGTCTTGTTAATTACTTTATCTTTATTGTCATTAAATGTAAGAACATTTTCTATCATCTTTAGTTTGTTCATCAGAATTATAAGTAGATTTGAAAATATTCCATTAATTTCAGGAGAAAATGCGTTGCTTCTGAGATTTTGATTAAATATAATCACAGTAAAATTAATCATAGAAATTAATTGAATTAAACGATTCGAATTTTTTTCATATTCGAAATCACTTTGATCTCTTTCCTTTTTTAGGTTCACCATCAGTGTATTCAATAACTCGACTTCAGCTTCTTTTTTTTTAGAACCCAAGGAATTCTTTCCAAATAACTTAGGAGTTTTTTCAATCAAATGCATTCTGAATCTTTGATTAAGCTCACTTAAGGGAGAGAAGAAAATATCAGTAGTCCTATTACCATCTATCAGGTCTTTTGTAAGTTTTTCTTTATAAAGTTTTAGTTCCTCACATATTTTAGCCAAATTGCAATTTAGTTCACTGATCTTTTTAGAATAATATTTTTGATATTTACAGTTGAATACATGAAGCATATACTCATCGAAACTGAAAGTTTTTTCACACATGCGACAAACTTCTGCCTTTTCTCCTTGTACAGAAATGTATTTCCAAACAGCCATTTTAGATGTAAAGTACAATTTAAAAACCTTACACAGCTTGTTGTCATTATTAGAAAACATCAGCCTTTTATTTTCTTTATTATGAAAAGATGAGATACATCTCCATGAAAACTCTGTGTTACTCTTTCGATTTCTTCGTTTAGAAGGACTGTTATTTTCTAATAAAGGAGACTCTAGAATCTTATCCTTCTTTTTAAGGTTTATGGAATATTCTCCTGAGGAGACACTGTCTAAAATAACGAACAAATTATTAAAAAAATAAAGACCAAAAGAGTTAAACTTGTTATAGGTAAATTTAGAGATTATGAAAAGCTCAGTGTTTTCTATCTCGGTACTTGTTGATGTGATCCCATTTTGACAGAATTCTTTTATAAATTCTTTCTTCAATTTTATAAATTTATAAATTAAATCAAGATACTTCGAAACAGTCACACTGGGATTGCTTTCAAATTTATGTGCCTTTTCCAAGTAAGTTATGTAAAATCTTTGTAACTTATCAACTGCACTATGAGAAGAAATTGAATAAAAGTCGAGTAAAAATGAAAATTTGGAAATAATAAAAAGAGAAGTGTCAGAAATTGCAGAAAACTCTATAAGCTCCGAATGCTTGTTGTTTAACTGAAGGAAATTTTCAATTTCTAAGGAAGTTTTATAGTACTCGTTGATCATCATGGTTTTTACTTCACGAAATAATTCATCAGCTGAGCTTCTTATGAAAATTTGCAAAACATTTTCGATTTTTTCGAATTTCTCTTTTAAAGAAGTCACTTGGTTGTTATTGTCAATGTTTCCATCGTAGGTGCTGATTGAAAGAGGTGATTCATATATCGAACTAATTAATTCATCGAATGAATTTTTCCTAATTTCTTGCAGATAAATTTTCAAATTGTTCTCCTTAAGGGCATTTATCCTAGCTAAGAGAATCTCGAGTTGAATATTTAGAAAGATCTTTTTATAATAAACATCCTTATTTAAATATTGCTTCTTTAGATCATAACGAAAAATACATATGGATTTTAAAAAAATTTTGAACGCTTCTTCAGTTACTTCCTCTTTTAAAACAACTGAATATGAATCGTGTATGTTTTCTGTTACTGGATAGACACTGGTCGATTTGGCTTCGAAAAAACTTTTGTCTTTCTCCCTACAATGATTTAACAGTAATTTTGAGGAATTATTTTTCCTTTTTATTTTAGTCATAGGTGCATTAACATTAGTGGATCGACTATCTGCTCTGGATAGTTTGAGATAATTTAATTTCTTTATATTTTCATTTATAAGATTTAGATTAGACTTGTCTGAATAAAAATCGGTGTCAGATTTAGTTCTAACTAATTGTTTCATTAAAGAAATTTTATTTATAATTTTTAATAAATATTTTTATAATAATATATCATTTAAGAATTTTCATTGATTATATTAGTGATATTAACTTGATTCTGATCTGTTCCTTTTTTTATTCAATTTCTTGTCAAGATGTTTGTGATGTAATTTTTCAGTAGACGAAGATGAATCAGATGAGGAAGAGGAAGAGGAAGAAGCCTCAGAATCTGAGGATTTCTTTTTACCTGAATCACTGTCTGAGTAATAATCAGAAGAAGATGAAGATTCGCTTGAATTAGAAACGCTAGAAGAACGAGATCTTCGTCTGTTGTCATTTTGGTGTTTTCTTTTCTGGTCTTTGGCTGATCTTTTTCTGTCATTAGATGGTCTTTTGTTCTCTACTCTTTCCTTATTCCTTTCTCTTTTTTCTTCTATATTGTGTCTAGGTTCCTTTTTATCTTTTTTATCACCCGTGTCTTTAAAGCTTGAATCTTTTTTTCTCCAATCCTG
>Ga0169931_10014795_pt1 | contig 10519 bp, 12 predicted proteins | sample Kivu_15m_20L_FD_129675 | JGI IMG/M metagenome (GOLD analysis project Ga0169931, IMG submission 129675) | Freshwater microbial communities from Lake Kivu, Western Province, Rwanda to study Microbial Dark Matter (Phase II) - Kivu_15m_20L... | ecosystem: Environmental > Aquatic > Freshwater > Lake... | reverse complement strand
GACGTAACCAATCTGGTCCGCCGCAATGCCTGCATCTTCGAGTGCGCCCCGCATGGCATTGTGCATCTGCTCCCAATCGGGCTGGGTAACATGCAGACCATCGGAGTTGGTGGCGTAACCGATCACCTCGGCAAGGATGTTGGCGCCACGTGCGCGCGCATGTTCGTACTCTTCGAGGATCAACGTTGCGGCGCCCTCACCGATGACCAGGCCGTCGCGATCGCGATCAAAAGGTCGTGGAGTGCTTTCCGGAGACTGGTTTTTGGTGCTGGTGGCAAAGAGTGTGTCGAACACGGCAGCCTCCGTAGGGCAGAGTTCTTCACCTCCACCGGCAATCATCGCCACCTGGCGGCCATAACGGATGGCTTCGAACGCATATCCGATCCCTTGGCTGCCGGACGTACAGGCACTCGATGTCGTGTGAATCCGCCCCCGGGCGCCAAAGAACACGCCGATATTCACCGCCGTCGTGTGCGGCATCATCTTGATGTAGGTGGTGGCGCTGATGTTGCTCGTGTCCTGATCTGTGAGCATCGCGTGAAAATCGGCGATGGCTGACGTGGAGCCGGTTGAAGACCCGTAGGACACACCCATCTGCCCGGAGTGCAACAAATCCGAATCACGAAGCCCCGCCTCGATCAGCGCAAGTTCCGATGCACGGGTTGCCATGAGCGCTACCCGTCCCATGCTGCGGATCTGTTTACGGTTGTAGTGGGCTGGCACGGCAAAATCCGCCACCGGTGCCGCCAGACGGGTATTCAGCGTACTGAACCGGTCCCAGTCCGCCATGTACGTGACGCCACTCTGCCGCTTCTCAAGACGCGCACGCACGGTTGACCAGTCCTGGCCGATCGGCGTGATCGCCGCCATCCCCGTTACCACTACCCGTTTCATGTTTGTCGTTTTCCCACCATCACTTTAACTGTCGCTCACCCCGGAGGGTTCAGAACAAGCCGCCGTTGACGCTGATCACCTGACGGGTGACATATGCGGCAGCATCCGACATGAGGAAGGCTACGACCGCAGCGACTTCTTCCGGGCGGCCCATCCGGCGCAGCGGAATCATGTCCTGCAATCTCTCCATCGGCACATCCGCCGTCATTTCCGTTTCTATCAGTCCCGGCGCGACACAATTCACCGTGATATCGCGTTTCGCGAGTTCGAGTTCGAGTGCGAGCGCCTTGGTTGCGCCGATGATCCCGGCCTTGGCGGCACTGTAGTTGGTTTGCCCACGGTTGCCCATGAGACCGGATACGGATGACAGGGTAACTATCCGCCCCGGCCGGCGGCGTCGCACCATCGGCATGATCACCGGGTGCAGAACGTTGTAGAAGCCGCCGAGATTGGTGTCGATGACAGTGTCCCAGTCTTCACCGGTAAACGCCGGGAAGGCGTTGTCGCGGTGGACACCGGCGTTGCAGACCACCCCGTGATAGGCCCCGTGCGCCTTCATGTCGGTTTCGAGCGCCACACGGGCCGCTTCCCGGTCAGCGATGTCGAACTGCAGTACACGTGCCCTGGCTCCGGTGGACTGCAGTGATGTGGCCACGGCTTCAGCTTCATCGCGGCGGGAGCGACAGTGAACAACCACCCCGAAACCGTCACGACTGAGTTGTTCGGCAATCGCGCGGCCGATTCCACGGCTCGAACCCGTGATCAGTATGTCCCGGTCCGTATCCCCTTTCACGGTACTCATGATCCACTTATGACAGACAATTCGGTCGCCACTCGCGCCTGCTCGTAGTAGTAGCCTGGGTCTTCGGGTGCATAGGCGTTCACCCGGGCCTGACAGAGGATCGTGCAGGTATTGTCCTGCCACGATTCCACACGGCAGCTGAACGAACCCAGGCCCTCTTCCGTCTGCAGATCCCGGATGGCGCTCACATGCAGCACCTCACCACAGCCGAAAGCAGCGACCGAGGTGGCAAAATCCCGGGTACCGGCAAGGAAGCCGAGTCGAACGGCCTTGCCCTGCCGCAGCAGAGTGTGGCCGTTCAGCGCCGACATGGCTTGCGCCATGTACTCGAGCCCGACCCATGCCGGCACCTTGCCGCCGGCATCAAACAAACCATCAGCCCGGACGGTCAGACGGGTGATGATGTGGTCATCGTCGAGTTCTACCACGGTATCGAGCAGCAACATCGTCGAACGGTGGCTGACGAGCGAACTGACTGTCGGCAGCTCTTCACAAAACGACATGTTGCACTCAGCGGGTCTTGATGATGTCCCCGGTCAAGGCGACATGCGCAATCGTCGCACCGGAGATACACCGGTAATGCGTCGGGCTTTCCGTGGTCTTGCCCCGGGTCGCTGAGACCAGGTTGACGATGGCGTCAGCGCCATCCTTTTTGGCACTTTCCTGCAGGGCAATCAGGGCGGACAGGAAAGCGACATCGCAGCTCGTCTTGTCCGTGCGCATCACGCCACGGGTTGACCGCTCCTGCGTCCAGGTCCCAAGACTCTGGGTGGCTTCCGGCGCACCTTCCTGACCCTTCATGTAGAACGGCACTTCGAGCAGGCGGGTCCTGCCAAGTTTGGAAGTCACCGCCTGGGAGACTTCAAAAAAATGCTCCGTTTCCCGGGCTGATGTGTGGGGAGCGACTGCCAGCAAGAGCCAGGAAACCACAACTGCGGCCAGAACCGGGGGCCGAATTAAAGAGACTACCGTGGCATGTTTCATCGGGAGTTGTTCCAGCAGATAGGCTTTTGTAGGTTGCTGAAAAAGTCCATTCCTGGACTTTTTCATCTGTCTTTTCTTCAAAGTGGGGGTTACGCCCACTCGCCTCAAATCCAGCATCTTCATGCTGGATTTGCGGGCCATCCATCCATGGATGGCCTACCAGGCTACTTTTCAGCAGCCTGGTAGCACACAGCGGCGACTATATCGGCGCACCTGATCGACCGCTACGTTGCAGGCAAAGCGGACGCATGTTTCCATCCAGGCTCGAAACCCTGGCAAAGACTCTTCCATGAACACCGCCATCTTCTGTACCGGTGCACTCGGCATCCTGCTGTTTGGCCTGAGCTTCGCCGTCTCCATGGTGCGGATGAACACCAAGGTCGGCATTGGCACTGATGGATCTTCCACCAGCATCGTGACCCGATCAGTTCGCGCCCAGGGCAATGCCGCGGAGTACATTGCCGCATTCATGGTGCTGTTCCTCTTTCTCGGTAACCGGGAGCCTGCGGCCTGGATCGAGTGGACAATGATCGCCGCAGTGATTGGCCGGTACCTGCACGCTGCCGGCATGTACATGTCGGCGGACCTGAATCATGAGCAACCGCTCCGGTTCGCCGGCAGTGTTCTGACCTACACCACCGGGCTGCTCCTCTCCGGGGCGGCGGCCGCAGAAGCATTCTCCTGAAGCCACCACTGCCCTGATAAACCCAACGACTGATTCATTCGATCAACCACCCCACCCGGAGGATCGCCCATGACCATCGAAGAACTGCTTGAAATCGAAGCCATCAAGGAAATGCGTCATCTCTATTCCCACTACTACGACGGCAACATGCTCGACGAACTGGTGGATCTCTTCACCGACGACGCGGTGTGTGAATACGGCCCGAATTTTGGTGGCGACTGGGTAGGCAAGGCCCAGATCCGGGCGCGTTATCACGATTTTCTGATTGGCAGCAAACGTGCCGAGCACTCGCAGATGCATGCGATCACCAACCCCTGGATCCGCCTCACCGGCAAAGACGAAGCCTATGGTCGCTGGTACCAGCTCAATCTCAACGTGGCCGAAGGCGCACCAAACCCGATCAATCTCTTCGGCATCTATGACGACGTCTATCGCAAGGTGAATGGCGCCTGGAAGATCCATCGAACACGGATCGACTTCCTGTGGCCGAAGCGCGAGTTTTACGGGCGGCGCATGTAGGCAGAAACAACGGACACAAATCAGAGCGCGCGGTGATCGAAGGTGACGCTCTTGATGAGCGCAAAGACATGAACTCCGGGAGCCAGGCGCAAGTCCACGACGGCATCCCGAGTGATGCGCGCCCGCAGGTGCTGATGGCCGGCATTCAGCAGAACCTCGGCGTAGGGTGAACCTTCCTCCAGCGCCACCTCCAGAACTTCTGCCGGCACCACGTTGCGGATGGAGATACCACGGGGTTTTTCAGTGGCAATGGCCACATCCCGCGAACGGATTCGCAGGCGCACGGAAGTGCCGGGTTCCAGCCGATCCAGCATTGGCATGCTGATAGGTGTTCCAGCAAAACCCATGAGAGTGAGAAAACGGTCGGGATCGTGACGTTCGACCTGCACCGTGATCACCGATCCTCCTTCAAAGCGACCGGTTACGGATTGCACATCCAGCCGTTCGAGCACCGCACCCGTTTCGCCGTGTGCAAGCACCTGCCCATCCGCCAGCACCAGCAGGTGGTCTGCAATCCGGACAAGCTCATCGACGCTGTGGCTCACGTAAATCATCGGTACACGAAACTCGCTCTTGATGCGCACCAGAAACGGCAGGATGTCGATCTTGCGTCCAAGATCCAGTGCGGACAGCGGTTCATCGAGCAACATGAGCGCAGGATCGGAGAGCAGTGCCCGGCCGAGGGCAACCCGCTGGATCTCGCCGCCCGACAATCCGTCTACGCGGCGGTTCAGCAGTGGTCCGAGATCGAGCGCTTCCACCACCCGGTCAAAACCGGGCCTGCCTGCCGTCTTTCCTGACGAGTCGTCGCGCGCTTTCATCCGGCGAAGCGGATATTCAAGATTGCCGCGCACATCCAGATGCGAAAACAGGGCTCCACGCTGGAACACATAGCCGGCGCGTCGCAGGTGCGGCGGCCGGTTAACGCCCTTCGCCGAATCGAACCAGAGATCCTCTCCAAGACGCAGTGAACCTTCGACAGGCTGAAATCCTGCAATCGCTCGAAGCAGCGTGGTTTTTCCCGATCCGCTGCGACCGAAGATGCCGGTGCACCGGTCAGCTGCGATCAACTCCCTGACGGCGAGCTGAAAACCACCCACGCGGCATTGCAGATCGACGTCCAACATCATCCCACCCGCACAGCGGCACGCCGGTTGAATACATAAACACAGGTGAGCACCACGAGGGAAAACCCCACAAGAATCAGCGCCAGTGTGTGCGCCAGATCAAAACGCAGTGTTTCAACGTATTCGTACAACGCAATGGATACCACGCGTGTTTCGCCGGGAATGCTGCCGCCCACCATCAGCACCACGCCAAACTCACCGATGGTATGGGCAAAGGAAAGGATGCCGGCACTGACAAAACCCCGCATTGCAAGCGGACAGGCGACGCTCACAAACACATCGAGGGGCGAAGCGCCAAGGCTCGCTGCAGCTTCCAGAGGCTGTCGGTCGATGGTTTCAAAAGCCGTCTGCAAGGGCTGCACCATGAACGGCAGGGAGTAGATCACGGACGCGATCAGCAAGCCTTCGAAAGAAAACGCCAGCGTCTCCCCGGTCATGGAAACCCAGAAGGATCCGATCGGCGAATCAGGGCTCAGCAGCAGCAACAGATAGAAGCCGAGAACTGTTGGAGGCAAAACCAGCGGCAGCGCAGTAACGGCTTCGATCAGTGGCTTGGCGACATGACGGGTGTTCGCGAGCCACCAGGCGAACGGTGTACCGATCAGAAACAGAACAACCGTCGTCGCCGCGGCAAGCTGTACGGTCAGCCAGAGGGTTGGTCCCAGTTCAAAAAAGAGATCAAAAAAGAGTTCAAAAAGGAGTTCTGCGGGGAGATCCATCAGCCCGTTCCTGGCGTCACTCGCAAGCGACTGAAACCCCGGAATCGCGCGCGCTGCGCTCTCTCGGCTTCAATCACCTGCAGTGAAGTAAAACGCTCGAACAACCGCAGCAGCGCTATGCGTGCTTCGAGCCGCGCCACATTGAGCCCGGCGCAGGTGTGGATACCGCTGCCAAAGGCGAGGTGGGCATTCGGCGAACGCAGGGGATCAAACGTCTCCGGATCGGCAAACACCCGCTCATCCCGGTTGGCGGCGCCAATGCAGAGGGTAAGAACGCTGCCAGCCGGGATCGACTGGCCACCCATTTCCACATCGCAGGTGGTCGTGCGGTTGCCGAGTTGATTGGGGCTTTCGAAACGCAGCACCTCTTCCACAACCGCATGAATGGCCTCCCGCCGGGTACGCAGCAGATCAAGAACGTAGGGGCGGTTCGCGATGAGCGCAGCGCCATTGCCGATCAGGTTGGTGGTGGTCTCATGCCCGGCGTTGAGGAGGAAAATGCACTGGTGGAGGAGTTCGCTCGCCATCAACCCACCGTCCAGGCCTTCGACCCGCAGCAGGCGGGCGAGCAGATCGTCATCGGCATCCGCGATGCGTGAGCGTCTTTCGCCAATGAACGTTTCGAGGAAACGAAGGAAGTCACTTACAGCGCGATTGCCACGTTCCAGGCCTTTTGCGTCCACTCCAAACTCAAGCGCTCCAAGAATGCTGAGGGACCATCCACGAAGCGGCTCACGAAGGTCTTGCGGGATGCCAAGCAGGCTGGAGATGACCTCAATCGGGATGGCGGCCGCGTACGCTTCAATCAGATCGAACTCATCAAGGCCGCGTACTCCATCCAGAAGATTGGCAACCACACGCTCCACGGCAGGTATCAGCGCAGCCACATTCTTTGGCGACAGTGCATCACCAATGGCACGTCGCACCCGTGTGTGCAGCGGCGGATCGTTGAATACGAGACTCGTGGTGTGATGTTCAAAGAGCGCGGACTGGGTACCGAAGATCGGTGCGAACTGGAGGCGTTTGTCCGAACTGAACCGGCGCGTATCGCGGTAGACCTCAAGGCAATCCGCATGACGGGTGAGAAACCAGGTGCCATCCGGACAACGCAGTACCGGTGCCTCATGGCGCAACCGTCTCCACGTGGGATACGGATCTTCGTAGAACACTCCGGGCAAGCGGCGCGGATCGAACACCGCCGGTGAAATCGCCTCGGTCATACGCCGTATCGTTCGTGCGCCGGTACCGGACGCAGCGGCGGATACCACGGACTTCGTAGCGGATCGCCAGGTTTCAGCCGCAACGAAAGCCCCGGAGTGAGCGGTACTGTCGGCATCGACGGCGGGCGGGTCGCGAAGACCACATCATCGCCGAACATGCGGATGGCCAGCGCCCGCCTGCGGCCATCCACGCGAGTTGGGCCACCGCCATGAATGATGCTTGGGCTGGAGATGATGATGTCACCCGGTTCAATCGCCCAGGAAACAATGGGAAAGCCGCTTCGGTTGGCTTCGATATCCGGCAACTTCGGCAAACCCTGCTCGTAGTAGCTTGCTGACGGGTCGCCGGGATTACGCGGGTCAAAACCGTCGTACATGGTCGCTGCATGGGACCCGCGCACGAATTCAAGACATTCGTCTGCGCGCAACCGGTCAAGCGAAATCCAGACGGATGCAAGCTGGGTGCCAGCGACAGGAAAATAGGGTGTGTCCTGGTGCCAGGGCGTGCGTTTGGCGCCACCGCTGTTCTTGATGAAAAATTCGTCCGAGTAGTACCAGACACCGTTTGAGCCCATGCAGCGGCCGAGCATGTCGCCAAGGGGTGAGTCATACATCAGCCGGCGGATTTCGACTGATGCATCAAAGTTGCGCACGGTCTCCTGCAACTCGCCGGCTTCACCACCATAGAAGCGGTGTTTGGTCACGGACGCATCGCCGAGCACCCGGTTGAGCCCCATTTCGATGAGCATGAGCCACTGCGGATCGAGTGCCTTGCGGACGCAGACTACACCCTCGTTGCGGAACTCCTGCACCACTTCAGGGGTGATGAGATCGACGGGATCCAACTTCACAGTGCTGGCCATGTTTCTCCTCCCGCTTTAGGTGCCGCTTCAGGTGCCGCTTCAGATCCCGCCTCTGGTCCGGCTGCTGATCCCGCTTGAGGTCCAGTGCCTGCCATCATGCCGAGACAGTGCGGCCGCGGACAAGGTGGCAGGCACGCCGTCAGGCACGCCGCAAGCGACTGACCTGCAGACATCGCGGCGCGCCACAGTGATCGCGAAACGTCGCGGTCGAGAACACTTCACCACACACCGAACACTGCCTTTCGACCACTCCGTTGTACACCGTTCCGCCTTGCCGCGCTTCCAGTACCCGGGCGAGCAGCGCGTCGGCTTCCACCAGGCGGCGAAACTCGGTGTCGCCGATTTCGAGCAGTTCCAGCACGTCACTCACCGACCAGCGCGGTGAACGCAACAGCAACGTCGCCGCCTCCGCGATCGGGTCATGCTGGGCTTCGGATGCGGGGGTACTCATGGAAGCGCGACCATACCAGCCCGGTTTCGGGCTGTCTCTGAACCGCTTGGCACCGGTAGACTGACACCGGGACCAAGGCGGCAGAGCCAAGACGGAAGAGAAAGGAGGGGCAACCGTGGGCGTATTGGTCAGACTGGTGAAATTTTTGCTGACGGCGGTGATCGGTATCGCGATTCTTGCCGCTGTTGTGGTGTTGGTACTGCGTTTCGGTGATGGTCCTACGGCGATCATCGCAGGTGGTGCGTTCACGAGTGGTGAAACCTCGTCCGGAGACGAACCGGACTGGGCTTTTCTCAAGGACCGGCAGGAGGTTGAATTCCAGCTGCTCGATCCTGAGCGGTCGCGCACCACCTGGATCGTTGAACACGAGGGCCGTATCTACATTCCTTCCGGTTACATGAAGACCACGCTCGGCAAACTGTGGAAGCAGTGGCCAGCCGAAGCGGAAAAAGACGGACGGGCGCTTCTGCGAGTGGATGGCATGATCTATCCACGCACTCTGGTCCGGGTGAAAGAGTCGCTGGCTCTACCTGTCATCGTCAGTGAGCTCGAACGAAAGTACCTGTCGCAAATCCCGGATGCCCCCGCCAATGAAGCCGGCCGTCAGGCCATGCGGGAAGGCGCACTTGCGCAAATCGCCAACGACGAGCTGTGGATTTTCGAACTGACCCCGCGCTGAATCGCTGGCGCTCCATTCACAACGTCCGGCGCAGACGCCGGATCCGTCGCCGGAGTCGCTGGATCAGGGAGCGCTTCGGCGTCTGCCAAGCACTGAAGTCCACGTTGATGAAGTTGACTGGCAGCCTCGAGCCTGCCTGCTGGTGCATTGGCAACTCTTCGGGATCACACGCGAACGTATCGTATTCGAACCATCGATAGTCGTCGTAGGGCCACGTCCAGCAGTCGGTACGCCGATACAGCGCTTCGATCCGAGCAGCAACTTCAGGTCGGGTCGGGAGTGATACATGCTGATATTGCGTACGTGTGATGGAACGCGCCATCAGTACTGCGGAGCGATCACTCGCGTAGGTGTCGAACCACACCTCGTAATTCAACTCCCGGCGCAACTCGGAGACGGCTCGATACACCTGGACGTGTTCTTCGTGCCCGTATTCTCCCCAGGGATTGTGGGTAAACACCCTGGATGAACCCGACAACAGAGGACGCAGCCGCTCAAGCAGCAATAGGTAGTTCTGCCTGTATCGCGACGCACTGAATCCGGGAAGCGGCGGCATCTCGCGTTGGGAAACGTCGAGTTCAAGGCCGAAGGGAGACGGCAGCGGATCAGCCCAATTGGCCTGTTTGAAGGCCACAGATTCCACCAGGCCGAGGAACTCTGTATTGCCCAGTGGAAACTGTCGGGCAGCCTCAGCGCGCCCCTTGGTCCACTCGTCCTGTTCCGGGACATCGAGGTAACAGATGATGATCTTGCCCAACTGTTCAACGATCGAGCTGAACCACAGAATCTCGTCGTCAGGGTGGGCTACGACCAGTGTTGCCTCAGCCAGTGGCTCGATATCAGGCATCTCAGCTGGCGCGCTTATAACCCGTCAGTTCCATCGCCGGTGCGAATGCTTCCTCGATGCGTTTCAGGCTGCGCGCGCTGAGTTCGTCCCGCCATCCTTCAACTTCGCCCTTGCGCATGAAAAAACCTCTGCTGCCCTTTTCACCCGGGAATGCCTCCGCGCCATGCTCGACTTCCTGCTTGCGCATTTCCGAAAAGCTGCCTTTGCGAACGGCGGTTTCCAGAAGGGTGCTCTCCGTTGGCAAGCCGCAGAATGACGCCACCTTGTGCAGCTCGGCCAGACAGTCCGACTTCAGATCCTCATAACGCACGATATGCACCGCCTGCCGGCTCTTGCGCTCATGCCAGTCAAGCACCTGCCGATCCCAGCGCACCAAAAATGGCTCAAGGCTGCGGATGCATCCATATTCGAGCATCTCGTCGACAAAATCGTCCAGCGACCAGGCCTGATTGCCCGTGTCGTGCTTGCAGTGATGGTAGTAAGAGACGAGCGCAGACCGTGGATCCCTGACGATGTAGAGCGTTCGCGGGTATACGTCCGGAAACTGCGGTCCTTCGTTGCGGAATATCCTGGGCGTGGCGAGTTTCGGAAAGCTGTCGACATCGGCATCTCTCGCGTGTATCACCGGAATGAACTGCCCCACTGTGGCGGTGGTTACAGTCTCCGGATCATGTCGCTGATGCAGCACCGCCAGCATGTAAGCCATCCAGGTGTTGCCGGACTTGGGGT
>Ga0169931_10014794_pt1 | contig 10519 bp, 14 predicted proteins | sample Kivu_15m_20L_FD_129675 | JGI IMG/M metagenome (GOLD analysis project Ga0169931, IMG submission 129675) | Freshwater microbial communities from Lake Kivu, Western Province, Rwanda to study Microbial Dark Matter (Phase II) - Kivu_15m_20L... | ecosystem: Environmental > Aquatic > Freshwater > Lake... | reverse complement strand
TATGTTTTTTAAAAATATACACTTTTTGAACAAAAATACAAATTTTACCTTTTTAGATTAATTTATTTTAACTTTTATGTTCATCATATTATAGTCTATTTTCTTAATTCTTTTGGTTATATTTGAAAAATATATAATTAGGGGAAGAATGATTAAATTTATGATGTATTTGCATCATAACACAATTTTATCAATAATTATAATAATTACTTAAAGAAAAAAACTATAATTATAATAAAAAATAAAAACATACATTTACAAATATTTCGAAAAATATGTAATTTAAATTGTAAAAAATAAATAATGCCAATTGTAAATATTTATATTTATATTTGCAATCAATAAAAAAACAATTAATGTAATTAGCAGATTATGGCAGTTGACTTGGTTATATTCAGATGTCCAAAATACAAAACCTTTAAATCCCAGTCCCATTTATAAACATTCAACAACAAATAATTAATAAAATAAACTCATTAAATGATCAATCGTCGTATTATAATACTTATGCTCAAACATATCAACAAGAAATTGTTATGATTCGCGAGACAATTAAAAATATGACGAATAATAATAAGGTTAATTGTAGTGTAACCGATGTAAAACATAATTTTGATTCAAATGAATTGACAATTGATTTGTCAAATATTGATAAATATTATGAAAATGTTAATGATTTGAAATTTGATAAATTAGTATCAAATATACGAGTTATTGAGATGTAATTATTATTTTATATATCAATATATGATTTATGCAATGAATGATTGAATAATATTTTAGTAGAATTGAATATTTATAAAAATATAATTATTTATCATAAATTGTACATTATTTTATTAATTTCAATTTCTTAAGACAATTGTATAAAAAAAATATATGTTGCATTGTATATGAGGAAATATAAATTAGTTATAGAAGATAATTTTATAATTTCTGCAAAAAATAATGTTAGCTCAATAATACAATCAAATTTAGTTAATTTACTTAATATACAAAAAATAGGAGGTAGTGATGACAAAGCAGGTGTTTTATTATACGATAACATAAATAAGAAAATACTAACGGTAAGCAATGAAGATGACCATGATATAGGTATTCCAAAAGGAAGTGTTAACAAAGGAGAATCATCATTAGAAGCAGGATTTCGTGAATTAAAAGAAGAAACAGGTATTATATTTCAAGATTTGCCAAAAATAGTTGACACTTTTGAATTTAAATTTAATAAATCGAATATTATAATATATGTTGTACTATTTCCAAATGGTAGTACTATTGATCATCATTATATTGCACCAAGTGAACATATTTATAATGTCAAATGGAGAACAAAAACAGACATTATTACAAATATTGAACATGTAAATACAACAATTCGTAAAAAAAATTATCTTTCTGATCGAATAATAAAACTATTTGATACTAATTATACAGATACAATACTTCCTTTGGTTACACTTGTAAATCATGAGCTTGATATTAATGATCCAAATTTAAATGCTTTTGTTAGTGTTGAAACAAAATACGTATAAATATTAAATAATTATTTTTTAAATCAAATCTAACATATCATTAACAGAATAAACATTTTGTTTAGATCGTACAGAATCTATTATAAACGGTACTCTTTTATATACTTGTAAATTATTAACATGAGTTCCAAATCGATTAAAATTATTTTGATAATTATTTATTAAAATCTATATTGTCTGTATTAATTTTAGTTGCAAAGTTAACACTGTCATCTTTTATCTTGTCAAGATCTTTGGCAACTATGCGGGTATTTATTTTCTTTCGTTTAATTTTATTCTTTTTAAGAATTCTAGATATAGATGTTATTGATATTTCTTTGTTTAAATGTAAATGAATATCATTCAAAGAACATCCGACATTATTATCTACATAATTAACAATGATTTTATCATAATTATGAATTTTTGAAGATTTGTGAACATTTTTATTTTCTTTAACAATTTCAGTGGTTACTTGTATATTGTTGTCAAAATAATATCTGTATATTCTAAACCATTGATACAAAGTACCAATAGAAATATCTAAAATTTTAGATATTTCAGTCATACTTTTTTCGCTATTATAATTTTCAATAACTACATTAATTATGTCTACACTAAGTCATTAAAATAATAATATATAAATATATTATTATTTTTCGGGTATTTTTAAAATTTTTTTTGAAAATTACTGTATATGGTTTTGTAATAGCAAGTTTATGGTTTTATTGTAGATTATTTTTATTTGGATATCTTTTATTAATGTCGTATAAATTTTATACAATAACAACAAATGGAAATCTATTAATAGTTTGTTCATTATTACTATATTATATAAACATACAATGGTTTTTTCTATTATTAAAAAATCAATTAACATATGGAATAATTAAATTATTTCTTTATTCTATTAAAAATTGAAAAAATAAATTGATCAAATAAATAAAATATTTATTTGATCAATTCACATATAGTTTATCAAAATGAATATTATTGATGATCCTGATTGGGATATTGTGCCAGAACCAAGTGATTTTGGTGATTGGAATGACGATTATAATGATTATCAATCGACATGTTATTTAAGTGAAACAGAATCATATATTGCATCAGAATTAACAGAGTATGATTATGAGTATATGTTATTTGATTGTAAATTTTATAATTATAAAATAATTATAAAATTTTTTTTATAAATTAAGTTACTTTATAAAAAATTGAAAAAATAAATTACTAATTTTGCTAAAATAATTAGGATTAGTACCGTAGCCATTTTGGCTCAAGACGCTTGATGGTTCTCCATCTTGTTGTTCTTGCTTTACAACGATGGACTTTTTCCGTCGTGGTTTGACCGTGATCCGCAAACGGTCCAGAGGAGAACGAGCGCCGTCATCTCCAGGCAGAAGTGATCAGCATAATGCAGAAATTTTGCGATGTTTGATCAACGCCTTCCTCATTGATGCACAGGAGCAACATCCGTCGTATGAAGGCTTTCGGCCAGCGACAATGTACCGTGTCACATTGAGCAATTTGTGCACACGTGCACATATGCTTGGATTGTGGATGATACAAGATAAATGTCGCAGTATGCCACAGCCGAGGACGGTTCGCAATTTCATCATCGCCCGCCAGCATGTGCAGTGTATGAAACACTTTTTGCGTATTGATCCAATCACGCAGGAAGTAACACTTGTACAAGGCGATGCGAAGCGACCGTTAATGGTACCGATGGATTTCGATGCCAATTCGTTGCGTGGCAATGCATCAAATGAAAGTGAGAATGAAGACTCAAACGACGACGATAATTGGTACGACGAAGTACCAGAATATGAAAGTGTTGTCTCGTCTGATGATGAAGAGTATGACGAGTTGTCATCAAATGGCAATGAATCGGACGGAGATACATTTCATGATGTTTGAGTCGTCGTGTGTCAAGACGCCCGTTGGTTGTTTCATATTAGTATTTACCCAAAAATGGGTTGTTTGTCTTTTTACCTTAAGACTCCAGTGTTCTTTTATTAAAAACAAAAAAACAAAAAAACAAAAAAACAAAAAAACAAAAAAACAAAAAAACAAAAAAACAAAAAAAATAGAATTAATAAAATTATAGACTCTATAATATTGACAACATATCGATTTTATATAAGATTTGTTTATAAAAAAGGTCTAAATTATTCCTAAAAATAATAGACAAATTATTTTTTAATTATCTATATAAAAAAATTGAAAAAATAATTTAATCAAATGCTAGATTAATTTGTATTAATATCGATGCCTTTTTGGCATAAATTATACCCTAAAATGGGTTCCCCTAAAGTGGGTTAAAAAAAAAATTCCCTATAATGGGTTCCCTAAAGTGGGTAAAAAAAATTCCCTATAATGGGTTCCCTAAAGTGGGTTTAAAAAAAAGGATTCCCTATAATGGGTTCCCTAAAGTGGGTAAAAAAAAATTCCCTATAATGGGTTCCCTAAAGTGGGTTAAAAAAAGGATTCCCTATAATGGGTTCCCTAAAGTGGGTTTAAAAAAAAATGGGTTCCCTAAAGTGGGTTAAAAAAAGGTTTCCCTATAATGGGTTCCCTAAAGTGGGTTAAAAAAAGGATTCCCTATAATGGGTTCCCTAAAGTGGGTTAAAAAAAGGATTCCCTATAATGGGTTCCCTAAAGTGGGTTTAAAAAAAATGGGTTCCCTAAAGTGGGTTAAAAAAAGGATTCCCTATAATGGGTTAAAAAAAGGATTCCCTATAATGGGTTCCCTAAAGTGGGTTTAAAAAAAATGGGTTCCCTAAAGTGGGTTAAAAAAAGGATTCCCTATAATGGGTTCCCTAAAGTGGGTTAAAAAAGGATTCCCTATAATGGGTTCCCTAAAGTGGGTTAAAAAAAGGATTCCCTAAAGTGGGTTAAAAAAAAAAAGGATTTCCTATAATGGGTTCCCTAAAGTGGGTTTAAAAAAAAAGGATTCCCTATAATGGGTTCCAAATAAAAAGTTTTTTTATTCGACTAATCCATCTGCTTGTTCAAATTCATGTTCAATAAATGTTCCTCTGGCTATAATTGGATCATAGGACATTAATATTTTTTCCCCACGTGCTCTTTTTTCTGCCATTCTAAGTAAATATTCGCGTGTAAATTCTGTAGTTTTTCCTTTGCAAGACAAAATAAATTCTTGATATAATGTTTTATCGAGTACAGTTTTATTGTTAGCTTTAAGATAATTATTTCTACTGGTTAGTAGTGAATTAATAAAATTTCGATCACTAAAATAAAATCCCATATTATTTATTTGTTCATAATGATATCCAACAAAAAAGTAATTAAATATAACCAAAAAAGAACCTATTTTAATTGGTAATTCAGTATTATTTAATTTAATTTTACTATCAATTACAGGAACACAACGATTTGCATTTCCTAACACGGTGAATATTGGTTTGTCTTGATAATATATTATTGTACGATTGTCCCAATACTGAAAAAATCTTGTATATTTTACCGTTTTAAAATATTCATCATATTTATGAAACTCGTTTTTTTTATTATTGCTCATCCATTTATATGTAAGATCAATAATAAATTTTGAAACATTATTTAAATCATCAGTAATAATTTCAATTTGATGGAATTGGTTAGATTCGATTGATTTATTAGGATTTGTATAGATAAGATAAGGTAGTTGTCCAGTAAAAACGATATCATTAAATTCATTTATTAATTTTGGTACAATATATTCAATAATTGTATTATTTTCTTTTTCTTGTTTTTCTTGTAGAAATGAAATTGGTTTTGCTTCGACAAAATCAAATGGAAAATGTTTCATTAATAATTTCATTCTTTTGAATACTTTACTAAATCGCCATGCACTTGTAATTGGATCATTATACATTCTAAAAATATCAATTAAAATATATTCTGGATGAATATATCGTAAACCGTCGATTTCAATATATTTAATTTTATTAAATATATTATCAGGCATATATGACATATCACAATATTGTAAAAAATTTGCAAAAACGGTAAAAGTTTCATCATGTTGTGCTTGACGACCAATGACATATTTAATTCCTGTATAGCTTATTCTATTACATATCATTACTAAATCACGAATTGGTCTAGGAGAATAAAATTCAATATCATATCTTTCCCAATCTGGATAAATACGTTTATCGCTATCTTTATCCAAACGATAATGTTGAATTATTGCATGATATGCGGATCCCCCGTATACAATTCTTTTTTGTTCTTTTATAAATTCAATAATTATATTTTTTACTTTAGCATATTCATCATTATTTGGATCTAAAGTTTGATATTTGATTTTCAGAGCATATGTTTCAATATTATCAAGATTATCATCTATTTGTTGTAAATCGATATCTGTATAAAAATTCAATTGAGACATTACAATAATATAATATAAAAATGCTAAATAAAATAATTAATCAAAATAATAATTAAATTATTATTTTAGTTTTTATAAAAAAATTTAATGATATGTATCTTAGATTACATTTGAGATTGTTCCTCGATTTTCAAAAAAGTTTGATACTGCAGACATTTTTATACTATAAAACGCTGTAATATTCTTGATGTACTTTTCATCATCGGGAGACACAAAATTAATAACCGAACCAGTTTTACCAAATCTACCAGTTCTTCCCGATCTATGGACGAATTCAGTAACATCTCGAGGAATATCAAAATTAACAACAAGATCAACTATTGTATCTATTCCTCTAGCAGCAACATCTGAACAAACCAATACTTTAATTTCTCCACGTTTAAATTTATCCATATTTGCATTTCTGACATCTGCTTCAATATCACTATGTAATACTTCAACTGTAATTCCTAGACCACTGATAAAGTTTTTCACATGATCTGCCATAAATTTTCTATTAGCAAATACCATAACTTGACCAACTCCAGATGAACCAAAAATATTTACTAACATTTGTTCTTTTTTATCTGGACTATCTGTTTTGACAAGATATTGTACTTGATTATCAAGTACAACATTTTCAGTTGCAACTGAAATATATACAGGTTTGACCATAAATTGAGTTGTGATTTCTCTAATTTCATGACTCAAAGTTGCTGAATACAATGCAATATTAATTGCATCTGGAACTCTGGAAAATAAATCGATAATATTCTTCATGAATCCGTGATCAAGAATTTTATCGGCTTCATCAAGAACCATTAATTTGATTTCTGAAGTGTCGATATTACCATTTGTAACTAACTTTAACAACTTACCAGGTGTTCCAATGACAAGTTGTTCACTATACATTGGAACTGAATATGTCATTAGTTCTTCATTATCTGGTTTCACATTATGCATATAATCTACTCCACGTTCATCAAGTTTTCTTTCTTGACGACGACGTAAAATATTATCTCCACTATCTTTTTTCCCACGATCATTTTTATCTCCTTCAGCATCTTTTTTGATTGGAATGGCTGTACCTGTATGACATGCGATAGTGATATTTAAGAATGTTGCTAATTGACACGCAACATCATAAATTTGTATTGCTAATTCCCTTGTTGGAGCTAATACAATAGATTGACATTTACGTACTGCAATGTTTTCAGTAATTTTATGTAAAATTGCAATTAAATAAGTTCCCGTTTTACCAGTACCTGTTTGTGATTGACAAAACAAATCATTTCCATTGATCAATGGTGAAATACCAACTGATTGAATAGGACTTGGTAATTCCCATTTTAATACTGTTTGAATTGATTGTATCAATTCAAGTGATAATCCCATTTCTACAAAACTCATACAAGCTGTGCCACTATGTCCAACAACATCAATAGTATTGCCTAATTTTTGATACATACCATAGATTGTACTGTCTTTTTTAACACCCTCTGGTGGTTGAATACAAAACTTGTTTTTTATTTGTTGTATTGGCTTTGATGTAACAACTGTATTAGTAGGAATTACTTCTTTTTCCTTGGTGTCTTTACTATCATCTTTTTTAGATAATTTATTATTGGTTACTGTTTTAACCACATTAACTGTTGGTTCAGGTAATACTGAAGAATCAGTATTAGCAGAACTAATTTCTGCACCGACTTTTTGGTCGGAATTAACACTAGTTTTTTGCACGGCATTCGCAGTCCTGCGTTGCCCTCTGATTTTCGTAATTGACGACATTGTATAATAATATTAATCTTATACATATCTTTAGGTTAAATTAAAAAAATCAATTTTTTTCATATATACTTTATGTATCGATATTATTATATAATATTGATATTATGAAGTCTAATATAACAATATTACTATTGTCCATACTAACCCTGTATTTATGTATATATTTATTTATTAATTTTAATAATTATAAAAATAGTACCAATTTTAAAATAACCGATAAAGTATTACTATCAGATAATACTGTTGTATGTAGAGATATTGATAATAAAGTTGATTGTCAATCTATTATTACTCAAAATAAACTCATTAAATATGATAATTACAAAAATAATGTATATCACAATAAAAATGCATTAATATGTCAAGATGTTGACAATATAAATTCATGTATATGTCTACAAAATGGTTGTAATTACTATAAGAATTTATTTGAACCTACACAAAAAACAACATTAATTGACGGACTAATGACATTTTCTCCAAATAGTTCTATTTATTATACTGGTAGATCATTACCAACATTAAACACCGGTACAAATTCATTTGCATTATCTTTTTTTCTTAAAATTGACAAAATAGATTGTAATTTTATAAGAACTATTGTAGAATGGGATAATTTAAAATTATCTATTATGCCTTATAAAACTCCTTGTTCAACTAAATTATATTTACAATTATATAGTTTATATGAAGATGGAATATTTTCAAATAGTTGTATTGCAGATATGACTTATTATGAATGGAATCATTTTATAATACAAGGCAATAATAATACAATACAATATTATTTTAATGGAGAACCAAGTGATTCCGTACAATTATATAAAAATTATTCACTTGGTGATATCGATAAATATTTTATTATTGGAAACAATTGCCCAGGAATAAGTGTGTACAATATGTATTGGTTTAATAATATTTTAAATATTGATCAAATAAAATATTTACAATTAGAATTAAATGTCAAATGATTACAATGTTTTCATAATATTGTAAATGTAAAAGTAGTTTGATATCCCATGTTATATCAGACGTTTGACTACTTGTAAATATTTATATAACTTCTTATTTTTCATATTTAAAAAAAACATTATTTATTCAAAAAAAAAATAATTGTCCCATCATCCATCGTGCTCGTTGTATTCTCATTTGAAATAAATTTTGTGGAAATGTTCCGTAAGATATAATATTACTTATAAATTTACCATTATAACCATTTGTCTGAACATAGCAACTTAAATCAACATCTTCACCAACACCAAAAGTTGGAAATCCGCCACAAAAATTTAAAACATCACGTTTAATCAACAAATTTGTACCATGAATTGTGTCTAACTGATATATATTGATTACATATTTACTTGTTTTAATATCAATATTTGATGAATAAGGATCAAATAACAAGTCATTTGAAATATCATGATAATATTGTATTCCTGCAACATATGCCAGTTTTTTATTTTTGTAAAGTGATGAATACAATATCTTTAGTCCATTTGGTTGTATTATGTTGTCCGCATCCATAAATAAAATATAATCTGATGGATTTATATTAAGATTTGACATGTACAAATAATTATTTACATTTCCTGCTTTAGCGTATTTTTTGATTTTCCTAGTTATATGGATAATATTACATTTTTTTATAATCATTTACTAAGTTGATACGATCTTCTAGATTTAATTCGTCTAACAGATATATTGTATATTTATCTGTTGGATAATCCATTGAAATGTATGAATTTAATCTATTTGTTATAATATCAATAGATTCTTTGTATACTGGTAACACAATGTCAATACTTGGTAAATCCTCGTTATTTAAATTAATAATGTCATCTTCCTTTATTGTCCGCATAATATTTATTGTAAATATATGATACAAATAATATATAGGAGCAAAAGTTTGGACATGGAATTATATTCAAATTACTCCTAAATTAAAAAATTTATTTAATCATCATAAACAAAAAATACAAGTAAATAAACTTTTTATTGCGCTCTTAGATAAACTATCAACAAGAAATTCATATGACAAATATGAATTTAACTAACATAAAATTAAAGGAGTTACATTAAGATATTTCAATAATAAACTAAAGTAATAGTTGTTTGATGTGATACATTATATCAGTAGTTTAAGCAATTATAATTTATTTTAGATTATTTATTTTAAATTTATATTGAAAATTAACACTTACATTTGTTTTTACTGCAAGTACAATGATTCTTTAACTAATTCATTTTTGCAACGCACATATTTATTGTATATATACAAAATTTTGAATGAAATTAAACTACTGATATAATGTATCAGTAGTTTAAGCGATTATAACTTATTTTAGATTATTTATTTTAAATTTATATTGAAAATTAATACTTACATTTGTTTTTACTGCAGGTATAATGATTTTTTTACTAATTCTTTTTTGCGACGCACATATTTATTGTATAGATACAAAATTTTGAATGAAATTAAACTACTGATATAATCTATCACACCAAACTACTATTACCTATTATATATATATATACATTTTATTTAATGTTTCTGGATATTGTTGTTGATCTACATTAGTCAATGTCTATATTTCTTATAACATTTAACACATTTAATACAAAATTTTTTATTAACTACTTCGAATTTTTTACTCAATTTACCAACTAATTCAGTTAATCTTTCAATAGAGTCATTTAATTTGTTTAAACTTTCATTTACTTTGTTTTTGTTTTTGTTTTTGTTTTTGTTTTTGTTTTTGTTTTTGTTTTTGTTTTTGTTTTTGTTTTTGTTTTTGTTTTTGTTTTTGTTTTTGTTTTTGTTTTTGTTTTTGTTTTTGTTTTT
>Ga0169931_10014792_pt1 | contig 10522 bp, 10 predicted proteins | sample Kivu_15m_20L_FD_129675 | JGI IMG/M metagenome (GOLD analysis project Ga0169931, IMG submission 129675) | Freshwater microbial communities from Lake Kivu, Western Province, Rwanda to study Microbial Dark Matter (Phase II) - Kivu_15m_20L... | ecosystem: Environmental > Aquatic > Freshwater > Lake... | reverse complement strand
TATGTTTTGATGTATATCCATAAACCATATAGGGTCGAGAAAACACACTCAAAAGATTTAAACATTTAGAAATTATCCATCCTAGAGGGGATAGATATATAATTTTTCTAAAATTCATTTTATTATTTTTTAATAATTAACTCTTGTGCTTGAATATTAAAGACCTTTCAACTAATTCCATAAATTGTGTAAATTTATTCAGCTGTTTCTTTTGATCAAAAAAACTACCCAATTCAAAAGACTTTTCTTTCATTAATGCTAAATTATCGCTATTTATAATCAATTGTAATTTATCAATAAAAGATTCCAAATTTGATGCTTGATAATTATAGCCTATTCCAAACTTTTCAACAAAATCCTTTACCTCTCCCTGTAATGAATTTAATACTACTAAACCTGCTCCAGTATAATCATAAAATTTATCAGACATCTCCACATTTGAATATACTCCATAGGTATTTAAACCAATGTCACATTTACTATATAAATATGGCAAAGAATTTTTTGACATTTTTCCTATGTACTTTACATTATTCAATTCATTTTCCTTTATAAAATTTTCAACATAAGTTCTTTCACTTCCATCACCAGCAATAATTAGTTTACATTTATTATTTAAATTTAAAAATCCATGAAGCATCGTTTCTAAATCGTACGAAGGCCCTAAGGTCCCAGCAAAGATAAACCAGATTTCATCAACAGATTTATTTCCTAATTTTTTATCAATATTAGGGTCAACAATTGTCATCTGTAATCTAAACTCATCCACATCGATACCATTATAAATTACAGCATTTGGTTTATTAACTATACTTCTAGATATGGACATGGGAATATCTAAGTATTTTTTTGCTAATGAAATAAAACCAAAACAGTTATCGAATACCTTTTTCCTAATTTGATATATTGGAAAACAAAAAATTTCAACAAAAGGCCTTATTCCTGCAGGAAATGATTTAACAATTAATTCCGGCCATAGATCCATTTGATCTACAATGTAGGGTATATTATTTTTTCTACAATACCAATAACTAGGATAATAAAATAATACAGGTGAATCACCTACAAAAAAAGCACCAGGACATGGATAATCATTTTTTAATATTTCCATTAAATTGAAACCATAAGTTAAATCTCTTAAAATCCTACCAAAGGATAAATTTTTACTATAAGGTCTTGATTTAATTAAATGAATTTTAAAATTATCTGATATAGAAATAATCTTAGACTCTTTAGATCTCTCTATCTTAAAATGATGAGAAAAAGTAGATGTAAACCACACAACTTCATGCCCTTTTAATTCTAACGCCTTAGCTAAAAGAAAAAATCTGTATTCTCTCCACTCTTCACCCGGTATTGTTCCATATGGATTTGATAAGTAAACTTTCATACATTATCTATCTTAATCTTAAATCATAAACGCACTTTTCTTCCAAAAAAGCAAAATGATGAATTCCTTTGTATTTCAATGCATCAACTTTAATTTCATACATTAATTCAAATTGACCATTATAATACAACTTACATGCACTTATTGATCTACCGTAAAACGGGAATGGATTCTGACAATAATTTATAAAATGATTATCTTCTAATTTAAGAAATCCAGCACTTCGACTAATATAAGGATCTGTAATAGGTTGAAAATCATGTACTTCTAAAAATTTCGACAATATTAAATCTTCAGAATAATATAAACGCTTTTCTTCATTAAAACGAGAGTCAACACTTGTTGTTAACAAATAAAAACCTTTATCTGTATTGATTAATAAAGAATCCACAAAACGACCTATGAGTAAATCTTTAATAAATATCAGTTTATTGTTACATAGTTCATATAACTTCACAGCATTACCTCCTAATGACTCAGGTATAACAAAAATTTTATTATTATATTTAAGCACAGATGGATGACTTAAATGAAACGATTCTTCCAATAGAGTTGTTTCTACTTTAGTTTCAATATCAACACTCACTAAAATACCTTTTTTTAGTTTACTTAGATATTTTTCAACTATTATTTTACCTGAATCCAGAAAAAAAGGGTCAGCATACCAATCACTGCTAAGGGGTTGATAAAACAAACGCTTATGATTGATTTCAACACAGACAACCCATTTTTGGTTCAAATTTTTTATCTTTTGAAAAAGATTTTGTACAACAATTAAATAATAATGTAAAATATTAAAAAAATCAGGAATTGAGAGTAATAAAGGAGTGAAAAAAATTGGTTTTAATTTTTGACAATTATATTTGAAATAAATATCGAATACCCTACTTGAAACTGAATAGAGGTTATCTTGATTGAGTACAAATGAATAAGGAATTGTTTTACAGCTATATTGGTACAGTATATCTCCTTTATCAAGACTATTTGTCAGCCTTTGCAAGGATACTTCAGATTGTTGTTGTCTAAAAAATATTTCCCAAAAACCTGCTGGCCCCCCTCTATTCAGGTACATATTTCCATGGTGCAATGACAGAATTGGAGTGCTAAACATTTCAGGAATAACTAATATTCCTACACCATTAATTCTTACTATATAATCAAATTGTCCTTCAATTGAATCAAAATTTAAAATAGTTTTAACACCGTTCTGGCATCCAAAAATTTCAAATTTCTTAACGTCTAATTTTAAGGAATCTACTTTATCTAAAAAACTAATTTTCTTAAAGAACCTAAGTATACTATATTCTACTTTGTGCGCGAATACATAAGGTAAATTTTTAAACTTATTCTTTAAAGAATTCTTCCTAGGCTTTATTGTAAGATTTAAATCAAGTAATGTAACATCATAAAAATCATCACCCAGAAAATAATTTAATAAATCCAGTTCCCAGTTTTTAATGGAGTCTAAATTACATAACAATCCAACTTTAACTCTTTGTCTCATAATCTTTTAAAAACAAATTACGCAATGTGAATTCAAGCAATAATTTTATTATTTGAAGTATTAAAAAAAATATCAAACTTACTTTACCGAGTACAATAATGAAAATAAAATACAAAAGAGTTGGAGAAACCGATGCCAAGAAATACTTAAAATACCCTGTTTCCTTGGGTACTAGCATCATAAAACTATTTGATGCATTCAATAAAATTGCACAAGCATAAATTACATAGTAAACATTAAATATTATGTAGTGATCAAACAAGTAGGCCATTACAACATAAATAAAACAAAATATCAATATAGTAATCGGTAGAAAGGTTTTGAAAAAATTACCTTTATTTATTGGTGTCATTGATTTATTAAAGGCAACGATTGGAATCATAATATTTACTGCTGATAACGAGTATGATAAAGATTCATTAAGAACAACGAAATCTTTATTACTTAAAACTGTGTCAGAAAAAAAATATTTATCTAGTACATTGCCAAAAAAATAAATAATATTTACCAAAAGAAAAAATAATTGAGACCGAGAAATAGAAAAAGTTTTAAAATTAATTAAAGTTTGTAAATCTCTGAAATAATACAAAACAATTGAAAAATGTAATAATCCATAGATATATCCGAACATTTTTAAATCACTTGAAAAAAAGAATGCTACATACAAGATAAATATATGTAGTATTCTAATTACTATACTTTTATTTGGTTTATCCGCTACTTCACTTGCATATTTAAAATAGCTCAAAATATGTGAAATTGTAGAGATAAAAGCCAAAATTAAGCTATCAAAAAAAGTAAATTTAATTAAATAAAAAATTAATAAATAACCAATAAATGTATAGACTAAGTAAGACTGAATAAATTTTTCACCAGTTCTAACCAAGTTCCTTTGGAATCCAAAATCGAAAGAATAAAAAACGGTAAAACAATAAAATAATTGATAATAATTAGTGTGATTTAAATTAAATGTATCAAATGATCTCGGAAATAACACGTATTGAATTACTAGAGCAACTATAACTAATAAAAAATATTGCCATCGGCCTAATAAGAAATCAAATAAATTTTTATAATTTTTAAAGAACTTCATAAATCCAAAATAGTCGTAAATACTTTAATTAGAGATTAAATTAATGAAAGAAAAAACAATATATAATCACAAAAACAACAAATCATTATACAACTGTTTATATGCATGTGTCCAGTCAATTAGGGGTAAGTACTCTAATTATTTAGAATATTACTTCAAGATAATGTATTATTTTTTTGACTTATTAATAAATAATAACCATTATGGGTTGATAATATTAATATAGTGCACAATACCAGGATCATTGGCAAATAATAATCTAAATCTTGATACATTAATGAGAATAAGAAACATAAGAGTAATTGTAATGACAAAACGTTGTTTATTGAATTGATGAAATCTCGAATTAAGTTGATGAACAGTAGACAAAAAAAACAGATGAATGCAACAAAACTCAACAAACCGTAATCAAATAAAATATGTATAAACGTGTTGTGTGCCCCCAAATTTTCCTCAGCTCCAAATAATTTACCGCCTGCAACATCAGTTGTTCCAAAACCATTACCAAAAATACTTATATCCAGGGTATTAAAAATCTTAATTGGGTAATAAAACCCCCCTCTCTCAATTTCAGCAGTTGATTCAGTATTAACTGTATCAGTAAATAATCGATTATAAAATAATTCCTCTAACGAAATGCCAGCAATTTCGAAATCAAGAAAAAAATCTTTGACAACAAAAAATATAAAGGGAATAAAAAAAGAAATAATCAAAATATTACGTGCTGCAGATTTCAAGTCAATATTGTGGATTTTAATCACTTTCAATACAAATTTAGATATAAAATAAATTACTAGAACCATCCAAGAAGTACGAGTTAATGACAACAAAATGGCTGTAATTAGAACTAGAATCGAAATCCAAAATAAAAATGTATTTATCTTATCTTTAAACTCAATAAGTAAAACAACTATAAACGATTTAAATAATGCACTTACAGTTAAGTTATAAAATCCTTGATACCTTAAACTTGGATAGAAAGATTTAAATCCTTCAAGTTGGGAAATACCAAAATAAAAAAAAAGGAGAAAAGCAATAATATCTAATAGAACAATAGATTTAACAGCTCTAGAAAAAAATATATTTCCAAAACTTACAATAAAAGAGCGATTCGTTAGAATGAAGTATGATAATATAACAACAGCCAGAGGTCTAACAGTTTTGTATAATTCAATTTCAGAAGCATTAGTAATAATCGAAATTATAACGAAAAGATTGTAGGTATAAAATAATTTTATCATCAAACTCGTTTCTGAGAACAACTTTTTAAAGTTTATAAATGGCAATAAAAGAAAAGTCAGAACTGAAGAAACATCAAATCCATCTAAAGAAAACAAAAGGGATACAATTACTAAAGAAAAGAAAAATGATTTCAAACTTTTATATTTAAATTGTTTAAAAATTTATTTAACTTTTGTGTATCGAATTGTAAAAAATTCCTGTCTATTTTTGTGTTCTCCTTGTAGTGATTCATCAATTTTTGATTACAACACAATAGATTTATATTAACTACAATATCCTCAAGCGAACATACAATACCTCCTTTAAAAATTGATATACTACCAACATTGGTTGAAACGAATGGAATTCCATTGAAAATTGCATCAATTACCACAATAGGCTGAGCCTCAGTCCTAGATAAAACTAAAATAATGTCTATGTTATGTTTAAGAAACTCATTAATACCAATTCTATCGATTCCTTTATGAAACATAACACGCTCGCTCAATGAAGATTTTTTTTTGTGTAACTGATTGGAGTATTTATTTTCTGCAGGATAAAAAAAATGAACATTTATTGTCTCATTAAGCTGATTAAATTTTTCAATGATATAAGCCTGATTCTTGTTATGTGACATTTCTCCAATGATAGCTATGTTGAAGCCGGTTGTTGATTTTAATTTGTATCGTAACTCGCTACCAGAAACTTCTTCAATATTCCTATTCGGAATAACTATGCTTTTAATTGAATATTTAGTAACATATTCAAAATCCTTAAAACGTTTGTTATCTTTATAATCAGAAAGGAGTATCAATCCATCAACTTTATTCAAAATTCTAGGCATTTTGAACCAATCATAAATGTAATAGCCAAGTCTTCTCAAAAAAGAAGTATAATTATAAATATCATAATCTCCAGAACCATGACTAAAGACAATCTTAACATAAAAATTGGGCAATTTTGTCAATAAATAAGTGCCCCAATTATACCACCCTTCAACGAAAATGTAATCCGGTTCTATATCCTTTATTTTATCTATTACTTCTAATATAGGCCCCCTCACTGGACTCCATAATAATCCAGAACCATATATTGGATATTTAAAACACTCTATGTTATGTAAACCATAATTTTTGAATGATTCACTATCAGGACAATCATTTGAAATAATAGTCACCTCCAATCCTATATCACTTAACATTCTCGCATGTCCTATAGTTGCATAGGACATACCATTAAGCTTTGGAAGAAAAGAAGGTGTTAATATTATGGCTTTTTTCATTTAATCTCTATAAAAATGGGTAATACTAAATAGCTATTGTAATAAAGAGTCATAATTAATAACAACAGCTTCTCCGCTAAGCAAGTTGCAATTTTGCAAATAATAAGACGCATCGTATTTTTTTGGCCAAGAAACTTCAATCTTTGGAACAAATGAAATTTCAATAATATCAGGCTGTCCGAAATCATTCAATGAAAGTTCATTTACACTTAAGTTTACTATTGAAAAATCTAATTGTCGAACAAATTTTTCAAGTAACCTTGCATTATCTGATTTACTTAAATCATGGAATTCAATACAAATACCTTCAATTTTGTTCTTTTTAGTAACAATTGAATCTAACAGATCATACTCAAAACCTTCTATGTCCAACTTTAAAAAAAATCGCCCCGCTATTTGTAAATCATCGCATACAGAGTCTATTGTATATTGTTTTCCAAGATATTTATAAATATTTGTCGCATGATTGTTGATTTGCAAATAGTTAAAAAATTCACTCAAGCTATAATAACCACTTTGACCTTTCTTAAAAAAATGATAAATAGCTCTAATAAACATTCTAATTTTTGATGTTGTTGGATCTATAAACACTAGTTTGACATCCTTATTAATCAATTTAAAATCTGACTCAAAACGAACGTTACTTCCAACTCCACCAGATATTAAATAATTCGACGATAGGACAGAACGGTAATCCACAACATAAGAACCATCAGTATATCCACCTAACTTAGCTAAATACTTTGAATCAGCTTTAAAGAATTCTTTAATAAATGATAATGAATTTGGAATATCTATTTTCATGATTTTAAATTAATTTATTTTAAAGTATTCTTGTCAATTTGACACGAATATTTTCATTAGTTGATCCAAGTATTTACAATTTTTAACAACATAGTGCTCTTGAGGCAAGCTGGAATTCCAAGTAAGAGTTGATCCCCCTAAAATAGATCCCCAGAACAAGAAAGTACTGCCGTTATACCAAATTTTCTCGTATTTTGCAACTAACCTCAGCAGTTCTATGCTAGAAAAATTAGCTGTTGATAAAATATTACAATATTTTACTTTATTATAATACTTATTGCGTAAGCAGTCAAGCAACAAGTCTTCATCATTTGTAATAATGTCTACCTCTTCGTCTACTTGATCAAAAGTATTGTTCAAAAATAAATCTCTCTCTTTATTCGAAACAAAAAAATCACCCAATCTAACGTGTAACAATGTTTTCTTACATCTATTTTTTTCAATATCAAAAATCCGTCTCCAATATTGAATACTCTGCTCAATATCTTGACTACAGAATAATTCATAATTAGATTTTTCCAAAAAATACCCATCCACAATTATTAAACTCCCTATTCGGACATACTCCTTATTCCTGATTTTAAAATATGTCATTAAACGGGGTATACGTAATAGTAGAAGTAAAAGATAAAATCCTCGTGCTGATCGAAAATTAAGTATATCTAATTCCCATCGCGCAACCCTATCATAATTTTCTGAATGTAGATGATAAATATTTGCGCTCTTGTATTTATCTGCTAGTAATACGGCAAAATTTGATTGGAATAGTTGATTTCCTATTCCTCCACATGTCCTTAATAAAATAGTCAAAATATAAAATTTTCTATTTGCTTAATTATATCTTCATTAAACTTATATAACAAGAAATGATTTTAAAATGCAGATTAAATATACACTGGTTTTCGTTATACATTATTCCTGATTTTGTAATTTAGTATATTCTTCTATCGTTTGTCTTATCCCGTCTCTTAAAGTTATATTAGCGTTCCACCCAAAGCAATTCATTTTGCTAACATCCATGAGTTTTCTTGTTGTGCCATCGGGTTTAGTCGCATCAAATACTAGTTGACCTTTATATCCAACTTCTGCAACTATTAGCTCTGCTAATTCTTTAATAGAAATATCTGTGCCACAACCAATATTTACCAAGCCCTGCTCATCATAATTCTTTAATAAAAAATAGCAAGCATCGGCTAGATCATCAACATGTAAAAACTCTCTTCGTGGTGTTCCTGTGCCCCAAATAGTTACGGTGGGTTCATTATTATTTTTTGCTAAAACAATTCTTCTGATTAAAGCAGGAAGTACGTGAGAATTTTCTGGGTGATAATTATCATTTGTGCCATACAAATTGGTAGGCATAGCAGAAATGAAATTACAACCATACTGAGCTCTATAAGAATCACAAAGCTCAATCCCCGCAATTTTAGCAATAGCGTATGGCTGATTAGTTGGCTCTAAATACCCACTTAATAAATACTCTTCTTTCAAAGGTTGCTGAGATATTTTGGGGTATATACAAGAAGATCCTAAAAACAATAATTTAGTAACCTTATTCAAATATGCGGCATGATTAACGTTTGCTTCAATCATTAAATTATCATAAATAAACTCTGCTCTGTAAGTATTGTTAGCATGAATACCTCCTACTTTTGCTGCAGCAAGTATTACATATTCAGGTTTTTCTTTTTCAAAAAAATCATTTACAGCTTGTTGGTTTCTTAAATCTAATTCACTTGAAGTTCTTGTAACAATATTATTATACCCTTCTTTTCTAAGTTTACGTTCTAATCCAGAACCTACCATTCCTCTGTGACCAGCAATATATATTTTAGCGGTTTGCTCCATTATTACAATCCACTTTGTTTAATGTGTAATTCTTTTTTGAATAAAGTAACATCACTAGCTACCATTTCTTTTACAAGTGCTGCTAAATCATACTTTGGCTTCCATCCTAATTGAGTCATTGCTTTAGTTGGATCTCCAATTAATAAATCAACTTCAGTTGGTCTATAATATTTAGGATCTACTTTCACAACAACTTGGCCTTCATCTAATTTGTATTCTCCCGAATTTTTAACAACATATCCTTCTTCATTTTCATCTTTCCCTCTAAATCCTAATTCAATTTCCAACTCTGCAAAACTCATTTTAACAAAATCACGAATGGAGGTAGTAATCCCTGTTGCTAAAACAAAATCTTCAGGTTTTTCTTGTTGCAATATCAAATACATTCCTTCAATATAATCTTTCGCATGACCCCAATCTCTTTTGGCATCCAAATTTCCTAAGTACAAACAAGTGTCCATACCTAATGCAATTTTTGCAGTGGCTCTTGTAATTTTTCTTGTCACAAAAGTTTCACCCCTTTGTGGTGATTCGTGATTAAACAATATACCATTACAAGCATACATGTTATAAGCCTCTCTATAGTTTACTGTAATCCAGTAGGCATATAGCTTTGCAACAGCATAAGGAGAACGTGGATAAAATGGAGTCGTTTCGGATTGAGGCACTGCTTGTACTAACCCATATAGTTCTGAAGTAGATGCTTGATATATTTTAGTTTTCTTAGTTAAGCCTAATAAACGAACTGCTTCTAAAATTCTAAGTGTACCTATACCATCTGCATTTGCCGTATATTCAGGTTCTTCAAAACTCACTGCAACGTGACTCATTGCAGCCAAGTTGTAAATTTCATCTGGCTGAACTTCCTGTATAATCCGTATTAGATTAGTGCTGTCAGTCAGATCTCCATAGTGCAAGTGAAGATGCCTATCAGGAATATGTGGATCTTCGTAAATATGATCTATTCGTTGAGTGTTAAATAAAGAAGATCTTCTTTTTATACCATGTACTTCATATCCTTTTTTCAATAAGAACTCAGCCAAATAAGCTCCATCTTGACCAGTAATTCCAGTTATAATTGCTTTTTTCAAAGTATTAAAATATTTAATTATTAATATATATCTAGCACACCAAACTGCGCACCAAAACCTCTTTTTTTGAAGATAATCTTTACTCTCAAATTTTAAATAAAACTATTTAAAGCCTGAAAATGAATTAATTAATGATTTACGTATATCCGTGAATACGAATCGGCCGAATGGACCACACTAATAATTTTAGACAATTATTTGACTTTTATAAAAATCAAATAGTGAATTAAAATTCAATAAACAATCAACTTCCTCATGTTCACTAATATCTCCAATAAACACAGTTTTC
>Ga0169931_10014791_pt1 | contig 10523 bp, 7 predicted proteins | sample Kivu_15m_20L_FD_129675 | JGI IMG/M metagenome (GOLD analysis project Ga0169931, IMG submission 129675) | Freshwater microbial communities from Lake Kivu, Western Province, Rwanda to study Microbial Dark Matter (Phase II) - Kivu_15m_20L... | ecosystem: Environmental > Aquatic > Freshwater > Lake ... | reverse complement strand
GGCATGTACGCCGCGTAGAAGCCCTCGCGCGCACTGCGCAGGCGGATGTCGCGGATGACCGGCGCGAGCACCTCCCGATTGGGTGCCTCGCCCCAGAACTCCCTGGCGTACTCCTCCTCGAGCGGCCGGATCTCGCGGTCGAGGAAACTGGCGAAGGACTGGCGGAGCGCGATGAGCTCGTCGGGGATGCGGAAGTCCATGGAGGGATCCTGCCCCACCCCCGGGCAGCCTGCTCGCGGTAGCGTCCGGGGCATGTCTTCGCCACTCATTCCCGGCATCGACCCCGGGGCCGTGACCCCTGTCCCCTTCCTCGGCGGCTGGACCTCCGGCAGCGAATCGGCCGAGGTGCGTGCGCCCTACGACGATGCCCTGCTCGGCAGCGTGCCCGTCCTCGCTCCCGCCGACGTCGACGCCGCCGTGGCCTACGCTAAGGCCGCGCTGCATGCTGAGCCGCTGCCGCAGTGGAAGCGCGCCGAGATCCTCGACCGCGCCGCAGAGTTGCTGCTCGAGCGCCGTGATCAGTTCGGTCGCTGCATCGCACTCGAGGCCGCCAAGCCGATCAAGACGGCGCGCGTCGAAGCAGAGCGTGCGGCGAGCACGCTGCAGTTCTCGGCCGCGGTCGCGCGCACGCTCACCGGCGAGACCGTGCCCCTTGAGGCGTCCTCCGCGGGCGAGGGCAAGATCGGCTTCGTCCTGCGCGTGCCGATCGGCGTCGTCGGAGCGATCTCGCCCTTCAACTTCCCGCTCAATCTCGTCGCCCACAAGCTCGGTCCGGCCATCGCCGCGGGCTGCCCCGTGGTGCTCAAGCCGGCCATGCAGACGCCCTTCTCGTCGATTCTTCTTGCTCGGATGCTCATCGAGGAGTGCGGGCTGCCAGCGGCCTACCTCCAGATCGTCACGGGCGGGGGCACGACGGTCGGCGGGGCGCTCGTGGACAACCCCGACGTCGCTCTCATCACCTTCACGGGATCGCCGGAGGTCGGCTGGAGCATCCGGGCCAAGGCACCGCGCAAGCGCGTCGGCCTCGAGTTGGGCAACAACGCGCCGGTCATCATCGATGCCGATGGCGACTGGCAGACGGCGGTCGCGAAGATCAAGACCGCCGGCTTCTCCCACGCTGGCCAGTCGTGCATCTCGACCCAGCGCATCTTCGTGCACGAGTCGCTCGTCGAGCCGGTGTCCGCCGCGCTCGTCGACGCGGTGAAGACACTGGTCGTGGGCGACCCGATGGATGAGGCCACCGATGTCTCGGCGCTGATCTCCACGGGCGAGCGCGATCGCGTGAAGGCGTGGATCGACGAGGCCGTCGCCGACGGTGGCCGAGTCGCGTGCGGCGGCGAGATCGGCGCGGACGGCGTGCTCCAGCCAACCGTGATCGTCGATGCCACGCCCGAGATGAACGTCTGCGCGCTCGAGGTCTTCGGCCCGGTCGTGGCGATCCAGTCCTTCGCCGACTTCGACGAGGCTCTCGCGCGTGCCAATGACACGCGCTACGGCCTTCAGGCGGGCGTCTTCACCGCTGATGTGTCCAAGGCGATCAAGGCGGCCCGCACGCTGGACTTCGGTGGTGTGCTCATCAACGAGGTCCCGACGTGGCGTGCCGACCAGATGCCCTACGGCGGGCTGCGCGACTCGGGCAACACCCGCGAAGGGCCTGCCTACTCCGTGCGGGAGATGACCGAAGAACGCCTCGTCATCCTCAACGGCTAGGCGGCTCGGGCGCCCTCGAGCTCGCCCATCTCCTCCAGCGAGACCCCCTTCGTCTCGCGGATGTACTTCATGACGAAGGGGATGGAGAGTACGGCGAAGGCCGTGAAGATGCCGTAGGCCAGCCCGAGGGAGATGCCGGCCAACTCGGGGAAGCTCGTCGAGACGATGAAGTTTGCGATCCACTGGGCAGACGCCGCGACGGCGAGGGCTGTCGCGCGGATGCGGTTGGGGAACATCTCGCCGAGGAGCACCCACACGATGGGTCCCCAGGTCGCTGCGAAGAAGGCAACGTAGGCATTGAAGGCGATGAGCGCGACCACGTCCGGGCCATCGGCAAGCATGGGCTGGCCATCGGCGTTGGTGGCGGCGGTGCCGAAGACCCATGTCAGCGTCGCCAGCGTCAGGACCATGCCGGCGGAGCCGATGAGGAGCAGCGGCTTGCGGCCGACGCGATCGACCAGGGCGATGGCCACAATGGTGAAGAGGACGTTGATGCCGGTCGTGATGAGCGAGGTCTGGAATGCCTGCGACTCGGAGAAGCCCACGGACTCCCAGATGGTGTTGGAGTAGTAGAAGACGGCGTTGATGCCGACGAACTGCTGGAAGGCGCTGAGCAGGATGCCGATCCAGACGATGGGCATGAGGCCGAGCGTGCGCCCCCGGATATCGGAGAAGCGCGGCTTGTGGTCACCGCGCAGGGACGCCTCGATGTCGTCGACCATGGGCGTGACGTCGACGGTGTAGATCGTGCCGAGGACCTGGGCTGCCTTGGCCGGCTCGCCGACGGCGACGAGGTAGCGCGGCGACTCCGGGATGCGCAGGACGAGGAGGCCGTAGATGACGGCCGGAATGATCATGCTGAGGAACATCCACTGCCATGCCTCGAGGCCGAGGAGCCAGGTGTTGCGGGCGTTGCCCCCGGCGGCCTGCAGGACGAGGTAGTTGACCAGGCCCGTCGCGAAGATGCCGATGACGATCGCGAACTGCTGCAGGGCCCCCATCCGGCCTCGGATCTGAGCCGGTGCGATCTCGGCGATGTACATCGGCGCCATGACGCTGGCGACTCCGATGCCGGCGCCCCCGATGAATCTCCAGAGCATGAGGTCGAAGACGCCGAAGGGGAAGGCTTGTCCGACGGCTGCGACGAGGAAGAGCGCGGCAGCGACCAGCATGACGCGGCGACGACCGAAGCGGTCGGCGAGGGATCCCGCAAACCAGGCGCCGATGGCTGAGCCGATGAGCGCGATCGACACGACGAAGCCGATGGCGATGTCGCTCAGGTCGAAGAGCGACTTGATGGCGCCGGTGGCTCCGTTGATGACTGCGGAGTCGTAGCCGAAGAGGAAGCCACCCAGAGCAGCGGTCGATGCGAGTCCGACGACGCGGCCGGTGCGGTAGTCCTTGCCCAGAGCCTGCGGGGTCATTGCCATGGCGCCTCCCAAAGGTGGTGGCAGCACGCTAGGGCGAGGGAGAGGCCCGGCGGGTGGGTTTGGCGAGGTTGCTAAGCGCCGGACTGCCGCAGGGAGCTCCCGGCAGCAGGAGTGGGGCCGGGCACGACCTCGATGCGGTCGTGGACCCACTCCTTCATCTCGGCGACGTGGCTGATGACACCCACCACCCTGCCGCGTGCCCGCAGGGCGTCGAGCTGATCGAGGACGATGCTCAGGGTGTCGGCATCGAGGGAGCCGAATCCCTCATCGACGAAGAGTGTCTCCAACGTGACACCGCCGCTCTCCTCCCGGACGACGTCGGCCAGGCCGAGTGCCAGGGCAAGGGAGGCGTAGAAGGTCTCGCCACCCGACAGGGTTGCGGGATCGCGCGTCTGGCCACTCCAGGCATCGGCGATGTCGATTCCCAGGCCCGCTTGCGCGTTGCCCGATGCAGTCTCGTCGAGGGCGAAGGAGTACTTGCCGCTGCTCATGCGCTCTAGATGGACGGATGCGGCTTCGAGGACGGCGCGGAATCGTCGCTGCACCGCGTAGGCCTGGAGTGTGAGCTTGCGGATGTTGGCATTGCTGCGTGCCGTGACGAGGGCGCCGAGCTGGATCGTCGCCGCCGTCCTCGACGCGGTTGCCTCCGCTCGTTGCACGGCTTCCTGCCACGCCGCACGCAGCGTCGAGAGCGCCGTGAGTGCCTCGGCGGCACGGATGGCCCGCTGCTGGGCGGCGAGGTGGTCGCGCTCGACCGCGGTGAGCGCCTCGGCTGCCTCTGCGGCCACGCGGGCCGCCGCGGCGGGATCGAGCCCGCCGCTCGTATCCCCGGCTCGTGAGCGTGCCTGGAGCAGGTCTTCGATGGCTGACCGCTGGCTGTCGATGTGCTCGATCGCCGCGTGCGCGGTCTCAGCGTCGCCGCGCTCGGCGAGGTAGCGCGCGGTCTCGGTGCGCACACGCTCGTCGAAGGCCTCGACCGCGGCACGCTCGGCGGCAGCCTGGTCGACGAGAGACTCGATCGAGGCGACCAGGTCCTCCTGCGCGCGGGCGAGGGCGGAGTCGTGCTCCACGAGAGCATCCAGGCCCTCGGCGGCCTCGCGTGCCTCGCGGGCAGCTGTGCGTGCTTGCTCGAGGGACGCCGCGAGGTCTGCGGACGTCGTGTCGCCGACCTGAGCGGCGACGGCGGCCAGGTCCTTGTCGACAGTGACGGTGGTCTGCTGTGCGTCCCGATATGACTTGTCGGCGGCAGCCTCGGCAGCATCTGCCGTGCGCACCGCCGCGTCAGCAATCGAGACGTCCTCGTCACTCACGAGCGGCTCCGTGTCGGCGGTGGCCGGATGAGGGTGCTCTGCGGCTCCGCAGACAGGACATGCCTCGCCGTCAACGAGGAGGGTGGCGAGGTGGGCGGCTCGCTGGTCGAGCTGCCGCCGCAGGAGGTCGGCCGCCGCCCTGCGCGCGTCATGGGTGGCGTGGCGCGCTCGCTGAAGCGCCTCGGCCGCAACGGTCTCCTCCGTGCGGGCCGCCGCCAGCGAGGCGGCGAGGCCGTCACGTTGCGCGAGCAGGTCGGCGATGCCCTCCCAGCGGGCGACCTCACTATCGAGGGTGGCGAGGCTGGCCGCCGCTCCACGAGCCTGGGCGACCTCCGCTGCCAGGGCTCGACGCTGCTCGGGGATGCGCTCGACATCGGTGCGCGCCTGGTCGAGAGCGCCCTGGACCCGCGCGGCAGCTGCGCGCACGAGTTGGCCTTCTCGCTCTCGGTCGGTGGCGAGGGACTCCCAGGCGGCGAGCGGCTCCAGTCGCGTGCGCTGGGCGATGAGCTCAGACGCGCGAGCCCGAAGCCCGGCGTCGTCGAGGGCTGCATCGCGGGGATCCAGGCCGGCACTCGCGCGGGCAATCGCCTGGCGTGCCTGCTGTGCGGATTCGGCAGCAGCCAGGCCCTGGCGTGCAGCCGCCTCGGACTGGCGCGCGGCATCGAGCGCCGGCGCGAGTGCGGCCAGGTGTGCGGATGCCTCCGCTGCGTCTCCCTCGAGCACGGTGACGAGGGCATCGGGGTCGGCGTCGTCAATCGACTCCGGGTCGAGGACCTCGGCCGCGCGCTGCCGCCCCATGTCGAGCAGCTGCTCAACGCGCGCCGACGCGGCGTCACGGGCCTGGGCAGCATCGTCGGCGGCGCGTTTGAGGTCGTCTTGGACACGCTCAAGGAGACGATCGTCGATGAGGCTCGACAGCGTGCGGTAGCGATCAGCCGGCTTCGCGCGCAGCAGCGAGTCGAACTCGCCCTGCGGGAGGACCACGAGCCGGCGGAACTGTTCGACGGTGAGGCCGAGGCGCTGCTGGAGATAGACGCCGATTTCCCTGGCCTCGCGCATCGGGGGCGTGATGTCGTCGTGGACGACCAGCGACTGCCGGGCACGCTCGGGGGTGGTGCCGGCTCCGCGCGCCTTGAGCCGCTCGTAAGCCGGATGGCGCGTGATCGTGTGGCGCACCCCGTCGATGCTGAAGGTCAAGGTGATCTCGGTTGGCTCATCCGGACCGCACAGGTGACTGCGCAGACGCCCGGTGTCGGACTCGGCGCCGGACAGAGAGCCATAGAGGGCGAAGACGATGGCATCAATGATCGTGGTCTTGCCCGAGCCGGTCGGGCCTTCGATGAGGAAGAGGCCGGATGCGGTCAGGGTGTCGAAGTCGATTGTCTGCGAGTGCCGGAACGGTCCGATGCCGCAGAGCTCCATCATGTGCAGTCTCACTCGGGCACGCCTCCGATGCGAACGCGCTCAACCGCCTCGCGCAAGAGCCCTCGCTCGATGTCGTCCGGTGGCAGAGACGTGACGTGCTCGACGAATGCCTCGGCGACGGTCAGGGGATCGCTGGTGGGCACCCCGTCGGAGTCGAGGGCCGCGACGCCGACCGGGTCGGTGCGCTCGAAGGTGAGCTCTACGGCGTGGGGCAGCACGGCGCGCAGCCGCCCCATGGGGTCATCGGGCCGGCGCGCGTCGGTGAGTCGCACCCGCACCCAGTGATCGGCGTACGCCTCGGTGGCCGGATCGTCCAGGATGGACTCCAGGGTGCCGGTGAGTGTGATGAGCGGGCGCGGCACCGGTACGGGGATCACGGTGATGGCGATGGGGCCCTGCGCGGGGATGTCAACGATCGTCACCGACTTCACGTGATCCTGCTCCGAGAAGGAGAAGGCAAGGGGCGACCCGCTGTAGCGCACGGTGGAATCCACGACCGACTGTGCGCCGTGGAGGTGCCCGAGGGCGACGTAGTCGACCCCGTTGAGCACGGCTGCGGGTGCGTCGCCGATGCCACCCACGCGCAGGTCGCGCTCCGAGTCGCTGACGATCGCGTCACCACCCGCGGTGATGAAGGCGTGAGCGGCGACGAGTGAGCGGACACCCTCACGCGAGGCGAGGTCGTCGCGGACACGCTGCATGGCCGCGTGAAGGACTGCCGCGTGGGAGCGCTCGGCGCCCAGTGGCTCGCGATGCAGGTCGGGCTCGAGGTAGGGCAGGCCGTAGGCCGCGAGTTCGACTCCGTCCTTGCCGGTGACCAGGAGGGGATCACTCATCGCGGCGAGGCTCGTGCGCAGGTGCAGCCCGGAGTTGGCCAGGAGTGCTCCGGCGAAGCCCAGGCGCGTGGGGGAGTCGTGGTTGCCGGACGTGACGAGGACGGGGCAGGTGCGCGTGAGGTCGATGACGGCTTCTTCCCAGACGGATACGGCTGCCAGCGATGGCACCGCACGGTCGTAGACATCTCCCGCCACGACGACGAGGTCGACCGCCTCGGTCACGACAAGGTCAGCGAGCCAGGTGACGAAGGCCCGCTGATGGTCGAGGATGTCGACCCCGTGGAAGGATCGGCCCAGGTGCCAGTCTGAGGTGTGAAGCACGCGCATCGGGGCAGGCTAGCCGCCCGCCCCGACACCGGGGCTACCCTCGACGACGTGCCGGCGTACCGCGACATCACCACGGTCATCGATGGGGCGTGGCAGGTGCCTCCCGGCTGGGCGCAAGGACGCGGTGCCTGGGGCGGCCTCGGTGTCGGTATGGCCGTGCGCGCAGCGGAGCAGGCGGACCGTCTCCTCGAGCACGAAGGCGATGCGCCGGCCCGTGTCGTGCGCGAGGTGAGCGTCGACATGCTCGCGCCCGTGCCGGTGGGCGCTTCTCTCGTGCGCGAGGCGCCGCTGCGCATCGGATCAGGCACCTCGGCCTGGCGCGTGGTCGTCGGCGCCGAGCCCGACGTGCTCGTGTCGGCGAGCGTCGTGCTGGGTCGCGCGCGCAGTGGGGATCAGCCGACGATGCTCGACGCGCGACTCACGCCTCCGGCATCACCGCCGTGGACCGACGTGGCTGCCGTGCCGCTCGCCCCTCCGCTCGCACCCGAGTTCACCCAGCGGCTGGAGTTCCGCCCGCTCGCCGGCCTGCCCTACCAGGGGCGCACCGAGGACGTCGTGTGCTGGGTGCGCATGCCGGAGCCCGAGCCCGTCGATGCTGCGCTCGCGCTCGGCATGGTCGATGCGCTGTGGCCGGGGACTCTGGTCACGCTGAGTGAGCCGCGGCCGATGGCGACGCTCACCTTCGCCGCGAGCCTGCTGGTGGACCCCGCGACTATCGATCCCGCAGCGCCGCTGCTGCACCGCGGCCGCCTCTTCTCGCGCCGCGAGGGCTATGCCACCGAGACGCGGGAGCTGTGGACTCCCGATGGCCGGCTCGCCGTCTTCAACACCCAGGTCATGGTGGTGATCAAGTGAGCGGGCCGCTGGCCGGCATGAGATTCGTCGAGATGGCGGGCATCGGCCCCGCCCCCTTCGCAGCCATGGTCCTCGCCGACCTCGGGGCTGGAGGGATCCGCATCGAGTCGCCGCGACCGGGGCTGATGCTGGGCGATCCGATGCGTGACGTCACGCGCCGCGGACGCGCGGGCGTCGTCGTCGACGTACGCGCCGACGCGGGTCGCGAACTCGTGCTCGACCTCGTCGCGCAGTCGCATGTCCTCATCGAGGGATTCCGGCCCGGTGTCATGGAGCGACTCGGCCTGTCGCCCGATGCCTGCCTGGCGCGTCGGCCGTCCCTGGTCTTCGGGCGCATGACCGGCTGGGGCCAGGAGGGGCCGTGGGCACGCACGGCGGGCCACGACCTCGACTACATCGCCGTCGCGGGAGTGCTCGCGCATATCGCGCGGCGTGATCAGCCGCCAACGCCGCCGCTCAACCTGGTGGGCGACTACGGCGGCGGTGCCATGCTCCTGCTCGTGGGCGTGCTCGCTGCGCTCTGGCACGCCGAGCGCACGGGCCAGGGGCAGGTCGTGGATGCCGCGATGGTCGACGGTGCCGCCTTGCTCATGTCGCTCTTCCACTCGATGTCGGCGACAGGCATGTGGCGCGAGGAAGCCGGGGTCAACCTGCTCGACTCGGGCACGCCCTTCTACGACGCCTACCGCACCCGTGATGGCAAGTGGATCGCCATCGGTTGCCTCGAGCCGCAGTTCTACGCCGAATGGCTGCGCCTGGCCGGGCTCGACGGTGAGGACCTCCCGGGGCAGTTCGACCTGGAGGGTTGGCCCGTGCTGCGTCAGCGCTTCGCCGAGGTGGTCGGCACGCGCACGCGTGACGAGTGGGCCGCGCTGGCCGACGGCACCGACGCTTGCGTGGCGCCCGTGCTCACGATGGCCGAGGCACCGCAGCATCCGCACCTTGCGCAGCGGGGAACCTTCGTCGAGGTTGATGGCGTCATGCAGGCGGCCCCCGCGCCGCGCTTCTCCCTCACCCCCGCGGGGGACCCGGGGAGGGTGAGGGCATCGGATCGCGGCGCGCTGGCCGACTGGGGCGTCGACTCGACTCGGATCGCTGCGCTCGCGGACCTCGGCGTACTCCCCGACTGAGCCGGGGTTCGCGCGGCACACGCATCGCGCGGCGAACGTGCGAGCGGATATTCGCTCCATGTGGCGGCCATAGACGCTCGTGCGTTCGTCTCGTGCTCCCCGACTGAGTGGCTACTGCATCCACGCATCGAGGCGCGGGAGCAACTGGGCGATCTGGGCATCGATGTCACGCGCGCAGCGCACGAAGTCATCGACGTCGCCTCCGGCCGGATCACCCACCTCGGCCCATGCGCGCGGATCCTCGGCAGCCAGGGAGACGCCGGGCCAATCCGGGACGAGCAGACGAGGAAGGGTGGCGACCCGCTCGGCGCCTTCCGGCGACATGCGTCGTACATGCCTGACGTGCTCGGCCTCGAACCCCACCACGAGATCGGCCGCGGCCAGGTGGTCGGGCGTGAGCGTCGTGCTCCGATGCCCGGGCGCGCTCACTCCGACGGACTCGAGCGCGGCCAGAGTGCGGCGACTGGAGGGCAGGCCCGGGATTGCCCAGGTGCCGGCGGAGTCGACCGTCCACGCCGGGCGGTCCCGTCGGACGAGGGCTGCGGCGATGACCGAGCGTGTGGCGTTGCCGGTGCAGACGAAGAGGACGCGCGGTGTGGCCACACCCTCGTCCTATCACGTCGACCTCCATCGCTAGCCTCGCCGTCGAGGAAAGGGAGGACCCATGTCGGGCATTTGCGAGGGGCGCGTCGTCATCATCACCGGAGGCGGTCGCGGCATCGGCCGTGAGCACGCGCTTGCCTTCGCGCGTGAGGGGGCGCGGGTCGTCGTCAACGACCTCGGTGGCTCCGTCGACGGCGCGGGAGAGGATGCGAGCCCCGCGCAGCAGGTCGTCGATGAGATCCGCGCGATGGGCGGCGAGGCGATCTCCAACACCGACAGTGTCACCGACTACGCAGGGGCCGGTCGCATCGTCCAGGCGGCTATCGACGCGTTCGGTGGGCTTGACGTCGTGGTTAATAACGCCGGCATCCTGCGCGACCGGATGTTTGTCAACATGACCGAGGATGAATTCGACTCCGTTATCGCGGTCCATCTGCGCGGCACATTCGCCGTGACCCGCCATGCGGTCGACTACTGGCGCGCACGGGCCAAGGCGGGGGAGGTCAATGATGCGCGCATCATCTCGACGTCATCGCCGTCGGGAATCTTCGGCAACATCGGTCAGGCCAACTACGCGGCCGCCAAGGCCGGCATCGCCGCGATGACCATCGTGCTCGCGGATGAGCTCGGTCGGCTCGGGGTCACCGCTAACGCGATCGCCCCCGTCGCCCTCACGCGCATGACCGAGGGGCTGCCGCTCTTTGCCGAGATGAGCGGCATCGAGGCCAATGACCAGGGGTATCACCCCATGGATCCAGCCAATATCTCGCCGCTCGTCGTGTGGCTCGGCTCGCCCCTATCCGCGGGTGTTAGCGGACGCATCTTCACGGTCACCGGCAACGAGATCGGCGTCGCTGAGCCCTGGGTCAAGGGACCGGTTGTGACGAAGGACGGCGC
>Ga0169931_10014790_pt1 | contig 10524 bp, 11 predicted proteins | sample Kivu_15m_20L_FD_129675 | JGI IMG/M metagenome (GOLD analysis project Ga0169931, IMG submission 129675) | Freshwater microbial communities from Lake Kivu, Western Province, Rwanda to study Microbial Dark Matter (Phase II) - Kivu_15m_20L... | ecosystem: Environmental > Aquatic > Freshwater > Lake... | reverse complement strand
TCTTCCATTTGATAAACAGGATATTGCGCCGCAATGCGTAACCAAAGGTGGGTATCTTCCCAAAGCCTGTAGCGCACATCAAATCGATCATTTTCGAGCACGGAACGGTGCGCGCAAACTTGGGTTGGGATTAAAAATTTACTACCAATTTCTTCTAAACTATTCTTTTGTAGTTCTAAAAAAGCTTTATGTTTTGTTGTCTGTCCTTCTCGGATAATTAAACCTGTAGCAATCAAGCCGGGTAAAGGCTTATGAACCTCGATGAATTGAACTAATTCCTGCAGATGTTCGGGTTGATATTCATCATCGCTATCAAGGAAACAAATCCATTCCCCTTTTGCATGTTCGATGCCGTTATTTCTTGCGGCGCTGCGTTCGGCATTTTCTTGATATATATACCTGATACGTGCATCAGTATATCTTTTGATTACAGTAGCTGTTTCATCCTCTGAGCCATCATCAACAATAATTAATTCCCAATTTTGATAGGTTTGAAGTAATAAACTGTCAACACATAACGATATGAGATGTGCACGGTTGAAAGTCGGTAAAACAACTGTGATCAACATTTTCACTTTTTTCTGAGGTAAATACTTCCCCCTTGACCATCATGAAATGCTGGGTTAATTTCTCTAAACCAATCCTCATTCGTTCTCACCATATAATCATTCCAGAAAATTATTTCATAATGATCGTTGTTCATTAAAAAGGTTCTCAAAAGGTAGGATTCATTATAACAAAGTCCCTTTTTCAACCATTCTGCAGGATATTCGAAGGGGAAGAAGATGTCATGGAAATGTATGAGGACACCAGATTTCAAAGTAGGCAGTATTTCGAAGAAGATGAAATTTAAATCACTTCCAGTTTTAACGATGTGTGAGGAGTCAATAAAGAGGATATCATTTGCTTCCAAATCAGAATAAATCTGTGTTCCTAATTTTTGAACAGGCGTTCGAACAAAATTGATTTCTAAAAAATCCTTTTTTCCTAATAATTCATCTACACGAGAAGTATATGGATCAATGAAAGTTAATTCTACATTCATCATTTTTTCTTCACATGTATCAACCATTAAAGCTGATGAATAGCCGGAACCAACTTCTATAATCTTTTTTGGTTGGAATAAATTCAATACCCCATATAGTATGACCCCATCATTATATATGAACATTTTATTTTTAAAGTAGTACCGGTATGTCTGATTTTTTTGTTCACTGAATGGAAAACTGACTAACCAGGGTTTCATATCTTGAAGAAGATTAAATTGGTAATCGGTATTTAATTTAATGTCTTTAATTTTCGAACCCAAACTTGTGTTGTAATAACCATTATCACTTATTTCTTCCCATGTTACAATAGGACTATTGTACTGACCAGGTTCTGCATGCAGAGCAAAATATTTCTCTGAATACGACTTCCACGTACCAATAATAGGAATAGATTTAATCAAGTGGATTATTAATTTCTTCATTTGATATGAGTTAGTTTTAATGGTTTTTTGAAAGTGTTAAATGCTATTGTCAAGAACTTACCACTTAAACCCCAAAAATATTTCTGGCTTCTAATAAAATCAGATCTATAAGCAGAGTCCAATTTCCACATTAACCGCGCATTGGTAACTAAATAAACAAAATGCAATGCTAAGTACAGGAATAGTCCTAATGTTCCGTGTGTCTTTTTGAACAAAAGTGATCCGGATAAATATCGCTGTTTAGTGTTCCAATCTTTACTGATGCTGCTACGTTCCTCAAGATGATGTACTTTGATATCATCATAATATTTTAAAGCAAGGCCACTTTTTCGAATACGATAACACCATTCAAATTCCTCGGCGTAAAGGAAAAAATCAGGATCGAAATAACCAACAGACTCTAATCTTGATTTCTCGAATAAAGGAAATGCACCATCAAGTGCTTTGATCTCTTTTTCACGGGAGGATTTTATGTTAGTCACAATCTCACGGGTGTGATCGGTTGAACCATCATCAATTATGATTAACTCAAAATCTATAAAAGACTGATTTAATACGCTATGTATCGCATTTTTAATGAATTTAGCTCTATTGTAAGTTGGAAGAATGACTGAAAATTCCATTTTAACTCAATTTTTCAGCCGGAAAAGTTGAAAAAGACAATAATAAAAAACAACTTTGGGAACAGATATGATTCTACCGATTAAACTGACATTGACTTTTTGTAAAGTGTTATAAAGGCGAAATAGATTATATTCAAACCTAATGTAATAATAATCCCTTAAATTGTAATTCCATTGATTATTGCTTCTTAATATTTGATTAAAAAATTCTTTATAAGAAGGTGTTAAGCCATGAGGCAAAGAATATTTGTAAGGAGGTTGGACATATTTATAATTTAGTTCATTGAAATATGGTCTTAGTTGCGACATATGAACATGAATTGTTTTTACAGAAAGTGAAGGATTAATGATTTTTTTTCCAGCTTGATCCAATTCAAAAAGTAATCTGTTGTCACAACCATGTTGTCCAATGAAATAATCACCAATATTAGGATTTATTTTATCACTAAAAATCCAAACATCCTGACTTAAATACTTATTATAAAATTTCAATGAGTTATCATTTTGTAAATCCCAACGAGTTAATGTAATTACTTTGTTTTCAATGGCTAGTTCATTAAGAAGTGATAGTGTTTCATCAAAGAAAATATCGGAATTTGCTATTATAAATCTTGTATCCTCATTGTTGAGATGGTTCGTGAAATTGAAAAAATCTGAAAATTTTGGTCTTTTGTTAATAGGTACATATTCTATTTTATTTTTCGAATCAGAGATTTCTGGTTTTTCTTGGTTCTGTAAAAACAAGAAGATCCTACTTATAATATCCAAATTGTAATTTTCTTTCAGACATCTAAAATTTTCATCATTTCTTTCCTGATCTTCAGAAATATAATATGTTGTAAACAAGTAATACTTCATTAGTTGGAAAATTCAAATCGCTTTATTATTTGAGAGATGATGTCATATATATTATATCGATAGTCCCAATTTGGATAGTGTTTTTTATATTTAGAGACGTCTGATATCCACCAAATATGATCGCCAATTCGATTATCTTCAGAAACTTTAAAGTTTAATCTTATACCGCTTATTTCCTCTATAATATCAATTGCTTCTAAAATTGAGCAATTTGAGTGTCTTCCACCTCCAGCATTATATACTTCCCCTTGCTTAGGATTTTGATAGAAATGCCAAAACATATTCACCAGGTCAAAGGAATGAATGTTGTCTCTGACTTGTTTACCGGAATATCCAAAAATTGTATAAGGAGTATCTGTCATTGCGCACTTTACAAGGTATGATAAAAATCCATGTAGTTGGGTGCCGGCATGATTAGGTCCCGTTAAGCAGCCTCCTCTAAATATTCCTGTTTTCAAACCAAAATACTTACCATATTCCTGAACCATTACGTCGGCTGCAACTTTAGATGCTCCAAATAATGAATGTTTAGTTTGATCAATTGACATCGTTTCATCAATACCGAATTTAAAGTAATGATGGTCTTGATCAATTTCCCATCGCTTTTCATATTGGATTAAAGGAAGGTAATTCGGAGTGTCACCGTAAACTTTATTAGTTGAGGTAAAAATGAAGACCGCTTCTTCACAAAAATTTCTCGTTAATTCCAACAAATTTAATGTGCCAATGGCATTGACGTTGAAATCTGTGAATGGTTCTCGAGCAGCCCAGTCATGACTTGGTTGAGCGGCAGTGTGTATGATCATTTTTATACTATTACCATATTTTTTAAAAATAGGCTCTAAATCTCCATAATTTCTTATATCAACAGACTCATGGCGGTAATTTTCTATTGAATTAATAAGATTTTTGGTTGTTTGATCAGTAGATGCATTTTCACCAAAAAAGTAGGCTCTCATGTTATTGTCAATACCTACAATCAGATCGAATTTATCTTTAAAAAAATTTACCGATTCACTTCCAATTAGGCCAGATGACCCTGTTATAATTAAAACTTCCATTTAAGATTATATTCGTTCTCTTTTCCAATTTATATTCTCTTTAATCGTTTTCGATGGAATGCCGCCCGATATTACATTAACTGGAACGTTTGAAGTAACAATCGCACCTGTGGCAATAATTGAATTATCACCTATCTCCACACCTTTGAGAATAATTGCTCTATTTCCTATCCATACATGGTTTCCAATAAGAATGTTCTTAGCGTGATTTATTCTTTGGAATTTATAATCAATAATCGAATGAGAATCACCGGTTCGTATTTCAACCTCTTTAGCTATCATACAGTCATTTCCAATTTTAATTTCTTTACCATCCTCTGTTACTGCTATATGTGCTTTTTCTATCGTTGTATTTGAACCTATCCAAATTTTAGTTGCATCATCCTCTAACCATAGATCACCGCCTTTAATGGAAACACTATTGCCAATATATAATTTTATATTATTTCCTTTTATGTAAATGTTGACTCCTCTAAGTATGGAATTTCCCCCAATCTCAATTGAGTTATGATTCCCAAATATCTCAATCACCGTTCCATATAAAGAGCCTTGGTTAAGAATTTGATTGTTTTTACCAATAACTTTTTTTGAATTTAGTTTGTTGATTCTGAATCGAATAGCATATATAATCTTACTTAACATTCTCAATTAAATAATATCAATTGTTTCCAAAATTCATTATCCTTATCAAAAGCGTGGCAACCAAAAGGCAGCTTGAAGGATGCCATTTCGAATGATAATTCAGGTTGATTATCAAATGAAAAACTTAAAGCTTCATTAACCGACGCCACAGTGTACCAATTAAATAATTTGGGACAAATAAGTGCCCAAAAATAATCTTCATTTCTATCATACCTGTTTAGTTTTTCCAGAGTATTGTTACCCGTTAAATAAAATTTCATTGCTTTAAAAAAACCTATTAATCGACCATTTGAAGCAATATTCGCCTTTAATAAGTCTTTCAATGAATAAATAAATCGAAAAGACGACAATACACGTAGGGCACTATTTATTTTTCTTAATGAAAATCCACCATTTAAGGTAGCAATATCAATTTTTTGCGAAAAATTATCCAAAATAAAATTGTGTACTGGAGCGCCAATATAATCATAATCTTTTTCGCACCAATCCAATAATTCATCTCGGAAAACGTAGGCATCAAGTTGATAAATTAACATGAATTCATACTCTTTAAAACTCCTGTAAAAATTAACTGACAACAATAACCTATTGTAACTAAGTGTGTTTTGAAAAAAAACCGAGTTAAATCTAATCACGTCTAATTGGTTAAATCGATGTGTGTAAGCCGATATATCTAAGTTCAAGGGTGCAACAATTGAAATTGGATGATCACCCAAGATTTTAATGCATTGATTTAATGAAATCAATTCAATTTCTGTGGGAATCGCTTTATAAATTGGAATTACAACTACAACTTTCTTCATCTATTCGCGAATAATTTAAACAAGTGTTTGAAGTTTTTTCTCTTGATAAAAAAAAACATTATTTTTCTTTTTTCTTCAAGTCTTAACTTCTGATTATTAAAAATATACCTTAACCGATCTGAAACTTCTGCCGAGTAGCCAATGCTATCAAGAAAATGAGCTACTCTTACATATTCAAGTAATGCGTTCATCGATTCTTTGTTTCTCACATTTTGTGAATGAACTCTAAATTTATTTAGAGGTATAGCACAATAATATATTTTCGATTGCATTGATAAAAGTATCCAAAACATCCAGTCACCATTTAATTTAAAATCTTTTATTTTTTGAAATATGCCACTGTTTAGTAGCTTTCTATTGAAAATAACAGCACTTGCATTCGGTATAGAATTTTCTTTAATTAAATAATTTTTTATGAATTCTACACCCGAAGTGTTAACTATTTCTTCAGGTAAATTTGAGGGCACAATAAATTCTGATATTATGTCATCATTTTCATTAATTACATAACTTGCCGAATACCTAATTTTTGATATATAGGCAGCCTCATTTAACATTAGAGACTCTAAAAAAATTGGTTCAGCAACATCATCGCTTTCCGCAATCCAAATCCAATCACCCTGAGCAATCTTAATTCCTTTTTCCCACTGCTTGAAGGTGCTACCGCTGTTTTTTGTGTTATACTCGATGTGACTGATTTTCTCATGTCCGCGATAGCTATCTATGATTTTCCGGCTGCTGTCGGTTGAGCAGTCGTCCAACAAAATCACCTCGAAGTTTCTGTACGTTTGATTTATCACAGAATCGATGCGCTGCTTCAAAAAAGGCGCGTGGTTGTAATTCGGAATGATTACGCTAACTAGGGGATAACAATTCATTATACTTTTTATCAAATTGCGAATAAGAAAAATTTGCCATTGCATATTCCCTGTTGTAATCTGAAATTTTGATCAGCAATTCAGAATTATTTTTCAATAATCCTAAGTATTCTTGAACTTTTAAAATAGTTTCTGTGTTATTTGTCTTAAAAATATATCCGTTTTTTTCGGACACATGATCTTTAATTGATCCAACATCTGTTGTAATAATTACAGCCCCATTGGCCATTGCTTCTGCAATAGAACGCGGAAATCCTTCGCTCAACGATGTTAAAAGAAAAACATGGCATTTTTTGTACAAGCTTGCCATTTTATCTTGATCCTTAATCTCGCCATAAAAAGTTGCATTTTTCAATTTTTGATATTTTTCTGGATTTGGTCCTACAAAATGAAAATGAATATGCTCAATTGAACAGGTTACGGCAATTTCATAAGCCAAACTGAATTGTTTTTCATAAGAGTCTCTTGCGGCAAATAAGACATCTAAACGATTTTTTTCTTTGTGTACAAATGTTTTAGGAATTGTTACAGCATTATAAATGATAACTTCCTTTACGTTGTTAACTTTATTTTGCTTGTTGTATGTTTTGTCGATAATATCTGACAACGAATCAGTTATTAAAATCCTCATAGAGATTTGATCGCTCATATCAAGGTCAAGATATTTAGCAATGCCATCATCACTTTCAAGTTCAGCATAGGCATTATGAGTTACGATAAAAAGTTTAAATTTTATTTTGGTTTTCGCAATCATTTTTTTGAAGTCTGAATCTCCATTTCTGATTATTACAATTTTATCTTTTTTGTTTATGCGTTTAAATAAAAAGCCTTGATAAAATCTCTTATTCCAGTTCTCAAATCGTCCTTTTATTTTATCCTCAAAAAACCAGAATACCCCCTGATTTTTAAATTCTGCTTCTAGAACATAATCTTTAGAAGATCGGCCTTTCATCCATGGATTGTGTCGATACCAAATAATAATCTCTTTTTTCTTATTTTTAGTTGCCTTGATAATATCTAAGTGAACTAACTCTGCTCCACCAATAGATGAAAGAGGAAAAATAAAAAAGAGTTGATTTTCATTGGTATGAAAAGTTCCATATATTTTTCCTGCCAAGTGGTAAATCTCTCCAATAAGATGTATAATATACTTCTTCAATATTTATACTTTAGAAAAATGCGTTTAATACGGTCTTTGACGATCACCGACAACTCACTTAAACTTAAATGTTTTAAAAGGGATGGATCTACATTTTGACTAATGAAGTTTCGACTATTTCCAGCGAATAGTTTATTAATTTCTTTTCCGTTCATTTGATTTTGAACAACTTTGCCCGAGAAAATATTCTTAGGCTCACGAAGAAAAAGTTCATGTGTAGTCATGTTTGACCACATTGGGGTGAGGTAAACACAATCTTCAAAATAATAATGCGTGACCTGTGACCATCTTGTTTTGGAAACATCAAGCACTTTTTTACCCCCATGTAAAAGATTAGCAGACCAAATCAGAACATCTCCTTTGCTCAAATGAAGTTCTTTTTCTTGATAGCCTTTGACACTGATTAATTTTTCTATAAATTCCTCGTATTTTTCGTAGTTAGTGTAACCACCTCCTTTTTTCAATCCATCACCATCTCCGGGATTATCTGTAGATATTCCAATGTCTTGATAACTGTAAATAGGCTCTTTATGAGATTTAGGATAGTACAGTAAAGGTCCATTCTCAGAATTGGTATCCTCTAAGGCAACCCATACACCGCACATAAATCTTTCTGGTAAGCTACTAAAATGAATACTATCAGAGTGAATTTTTTGTTGCGAACCATATTTAAAGTTTAGAGTTTGAAAAGGAAAAGATTCTCTTCCGTACAATAACTTTAGTATTGAACGGATTTTTGGATGGCATGCTAAATCATTTACGGAAGAAACACTTGTCCACAAATCTTGATTCCGATTAGTTTCAAAACTTATTTCTTTTGGAAAGTATGAGTCAATTGATAAAACAATTGCATCCGCATTCTCATTTGAAATTAAATTCTTTAAAATAATAAATCCATTTTCATTGTAATTACGACAAAAGGTTGTTTCTTCATTATTCAATTTCTTATCACTTAAGGTTGACTCAAAAAAAGGACTTTCTATCCAAGGTAAATTCATAATTCAAAAAGTATTAAGGAATAAAGATAGTTTTATGAAAATTCGCAGAATTTACTCTCTCGCTAATTCTGTCTTTATTTAGGTTTTGAAAAACATATTCATCTGAAAATGTGTTATTATTATTCATAGATTCTTTCATTTTTTCAAGGTACGAAGAAGTGGTTGAAATCTGTTGTGCAGGATTACCACCAAAAACGGTATCATCAGGAACATCCTTTATAACAACGCTGCCTGCTGCTATAATCACATTATCTCCAACCTTTACTCCCGGTAGTATTAACGAACCAGCACCAACGAATACATTATTCCCTATTGTCGTATTTTTCACCTTAGTGTATCCTATAAATTTTTTCGTGCTTGCATCGTGTGCTAATACATGAACATTGGGAGCGAAAGTTACATTGTTGCCAATCTTAATATGAAAACAGTGGTCCGGGTCGATAATACAATTATCCAAAATGTCAACATTTTCTCCGATAGATGCACCCCTTCGCCGAAGTTCATACAAATTTGATAACTGAGATTGATTTAAAAATGGCTGTGAATCTACTTTTTTTGAAATTTTATAACCACACTTACTAAGTAGTTGATGAATAATCCTTTTCATTTTTCAATAAGTTGATTAAACATATTCTTCCAGTTCTTGACCTGGACTTCCACCCCCAATTTCTCAATGTAGTCTTTTCTGATACATGCTTTCATACTTCTCAAAACTTTCGGATTATCAATGAGGAATGCGATTTTTGAAGAGATATCTTTTACATTCCTTTCACAAAAAAGGCCATTCTCTCCGTCGCGTACAAGGTATGCAGGCATACCAATACGCGTGCTTATACTAGGCACACCACAAAGGCTAGCTTCCATAAACATAGATGGACCGGCATCGGCCTCTGAGGCGATTATAGCAAGATCAACATCCTGCCAGAAAATAGCCAGTGATTCAATACTGCCTTCAAACTGAGTTTTTAAGACTACCGGATAGCCTTCCTTTTGTAATTTATCGACAACCGGAAGAATAACAGAATGAAACCCTTTGAATTCCCTGTTCGGGTTACCTGTCCAACCAACAACAAAATCGGTTTTTTCTGAACGATTCATCGGTTTGAAAACAGATTCATTATAGGCCATATTGGCAAAAAAAAACGGGATATTAGCGTATTTTTTATACAACGCTGCAATAGATGGAGCACCAGTAACAATCGCATCTGCATCATTCAAATACTGACTGCAGAACTCGGCTATATTAATTGATGCCAATAGTTGAATTCCTTTAGGCGGAAATCCATCTGTAAAAATGCCTCTGATTTTTTTGTTATATCGAAGATGATCAAAATCAGCATCCTTGTCCATATAAAAATCTAAGTAAACAACAAGATCATATTTGTTATCCTTTCGCACTTTCCTCGTTCTACCTTCTTCATCAAATGAAAGAAATCCGAATTTATTTAAATATCGAATGCAATAATAAATAAACGCCCTTAATATTGGAATACGTTGAAGCGGAATAGCTTTTCTGTAATTATTACCATGATAATGATTATACTCAATTAGTAATATGTCAGAATTAACTTGTGAGTCTATTCGAGGGTTATAGATTGTATAGTCGTAATAAAAATTAAATTCACCTTTTAACTGAGTGTAAACAAATTTTATAATATTGTCAAATGCCCATCCTGGCATGTCTCCGATTAGCAATATTTTCTTGCGACGGATTTTCATTTCGCTGGTACCCCTTTAACTGTAACTCCCGCAGGAACATCTTTGGTTACCACCGCGCCTGCCCCAACGATGGCATGATCTCCGATGCTGATTCCAGGCAAAACAAGGGCTCCCATCCCAACAAATACCTCGTTTCCTATAGTGCAAGCTCCGGCAATTGAAACGCCGATGCATATTTCACAAAAGTCCCCCACCACGGTTTCGTGATGGATACTTGATTTTGCATTAATCAAGGTCCCCTTACCTATACGAACTTCTGGTCCAATAAATACGCCGTGCATGATGTTTAACCCTTCTTCAAGAACTACCCCC
>Ga0169931_10014789_pt1 | contig 10524 bp, 2 predicted proteins | sample Kivu_15m_20L_FD_129675 | JGI IMG/M metagenome (GOLD analysis project Ga0169931, IMG submission 129675) | Freshwater microbial communities from Lake Kivu, Western Province, Rwanda to study Microbial Dark Matter (Phase II) - Kivu_15m_20L... | ecosystem: Environmental > Aquatic > Freshwater > Lake ... | reverse complement strand
CCTGGACGGCGGGAGAAATGTGTTCGAGGCGGCCAGAGCGGCGGAAGGCCGGCCGCGCGTCGTTTTCGCGAGCAGCGTGGCCTGCTACGGCGGCCTGGACATGGCGCAGATGATGTCGGACACGACGAAACAGCTTCCGCAGACGACCTACGGCATGACGAAGGCGATGTGCGAGATGATGGTGAACGATCACACACGCAAAGGCCACTTCGACGGCCGCAGCGTGCGCCTGCCGACGGTGATCGTCCGTCCCGGCAAGCCGAACGCGGCTGCATCGAGCTGGGCGAGCGGCATGTTCCGCGAACCGTTGAATGGCGAGGCCTGCAACCTGCCGATCCGTCGCGATCAACCGCATCCGATGACCGGTTATCGCACCGTGATCGAGTCATTCATCGCCTTGAGCGAGGTTTCGGAGGACAAGCTCGGCAAAGATCGCGCCTACGTACTGCCCGCGCATCGCGTGACGCCGCAGATTGCCGAAAAAGTCATCGCCGAGGTCGCGGCGGAGCGTGGGATCACGCTGGGGCCGATTGTGGATGCCTTCGATGCACGGATTCAGGGCATCGTCGATAACTGGCCGCAGCAGGTGGACGGCTCGCGTGCTATCGAGATCGGTGTCCCGCGTCCGCCGGAGCTGAAGGTGATCGTGGAGCAGTTTGTCGCGGATTTTCTCGGGCGCTGAAACGGCGCGGATGCGGCCTTGCTGCGTGCGCATGATGCGGTAGCCTCACGGCATGGCCACTTTACGTCCACCTCCCCTGCCCGGCCCCGTCCGCGTCAACATCAATCTCGATGCCCGGAAGATTCTGATCGGAGGGGTCGTTCTCTTCGCTCTCATCGGCGTCTTTTCAGGCATCTACCAGGTGCCCGCGAACTCGGTGGCCGTGATCCAGCGTTTCGGCGGTTATCTGCGCACCGCGCCACCCGGGCTGCACTTCAAGCTGCCTTGGGGCATCGACTCCGCGACGATCGTGGAGGTGCAGCGGCAGCAGAAGCTCGAGTTCGGCACGGCCACACGTGGCGCGACGAACTTCTACCAATTCACCGACTACGAGGAGCAGCAGCAGGAGAAAAACATGGTCACCGGCGACCTGAACGCCGTGCTCGTCGAGTGGGAGGTCCAGTATCACGTGGAGGATCCCGTGGCGTACTCCTTCAATTTCCGCGAACCGCTGGCCACGCTGCGTGATTTGGCGGAGGCGGTGATGCGTGAGGTGGTGGGCGACCGCACCGTCGATGAGGTGCTGACCATCGGCCGCCAGGAGATGGAGCAGAAGGCGTTGGAGCGCCTGCGCACGCTGGTGGATGGCCTGAACATGGGTCTGCGCATCGACTTGATCCAGCTCGGCAACGTGAACCCACCCGCGATGGTGAAGGCCAGCTTCAACGAGGTAAACAGCGCCCAGCAGGAGAAGGAGTCCGCCATCAACCAGGCGAGCGGCGAGTACAACCGCGTCGTGCCGAAGGCGAAGGGCGAGGCCGTGCAAAAGGTCAGCGCTGCCGAAGGTTACGCCACCAAGCGCATCAACGAGGCGCAGGGCGATGCCACGCGCTTCAACGCCTTGCTGACCGAATACCAGAAGGCACCCGACGTCACCAAGAAGCGCATGTACCTCGAGACGCTGGGCGAGATCCTGCCCACCGTGCCCGGGAAAATCATCCTGGATGAAAACGCCTCCTCCTTCCTCCCGCTCATGAACCTGCGCCAGTCTGCGGCGCCGAAATCGCCAGCCCCTGCCTCCCGATGAAATCCAGCCTCTTTCTCCTTGTCGCTCTCGTGCTCATGCTCGTGCTGAGCTCCGGACTTTACACCGTGAATGAAACCGAGCAGGTCATCGTGACCCAGTTTGGCAAGCCCGTGGGCGATCCGGTCACCCAGGCCGGCCTGCATTGGAAGACGCCGTTCATCCAGGTGGTCAACCGTATCGAGAAACGCGTGCTGGAGTGGGATGGCGATCCCACACCCATGACCACGAAGAACAAGGTCTTCGTCATGATCGACGCCTTTGCGCGCTGGGAAATCGCCGATCCGCTGGTCTTCTACCGCCAGCTCACAGACGAAACACGCGCCCTTTCGCGGCTGAATGGCATCATCGGCAGCGAGATGCGCATCGTCGTCGCCAAGCACGACTTCATCGAGGCGGTGCGCACCACCAAGGACCGCAAGGTCGTGCGGGACGTGCCCGCACCGGAGGCAGGCGCGGCCATTTCCACGGCTGAGGCGCGCATCGGCGTGCTGCCCTCCATCAGCAAAGGCCGTGGCGAGCTGGAGGCGGAGATTTTTGCGAATGCCGCGCCCAAGGTGAAGGATCTGGGCATCAGCCTGCTCGATGTGCGCCTCAAGCGCATCGACTACGACGCCTCGGTCAGCCAGTCCATCTACCAGCGCATGATCAGCGAGCGCCAGCAGATCGCCGACCGCTACCGCGCCGAGGGTGCGGGCGAGGCCGCGAAGATCAATGGCGAACGCGAACGCGACCTGGCCACCATCGAGTCCGAGGCCTACCGCAAGGTGCAGGAGCTGGAGGGCACCGCCGATGCGAAGGCCACGGAGATCTATGCCAAGGCCTACAACCAAACGCCCGAGGCCGTGGAGCTGTTCGAGTTCAAGCAGACGATGGAGGCTTACAAGAAGCTCATCACCGGCGACACCACGATGATCTTCACGACTGACAGCGAGCTTTTTCGTTTCTTGAAATCGAGCAAGCCCGCCGCAGCTCCCGGCAGCAGCAGCCCCACCGGATTCACTCCGTTGAACAAGCTGCCGACGCTGCTGGACGTGGCACGGTGAACGGCGAAGCGAGTTTCAAGTTTAAGGTTTCAAGTTGAAAGGGGCAGCGAGATGCCAAAGTGGAAACTCAACCCCGAGTTTCAAGTTGAAAGGCCTGACAGCCAGCAGCTTGCCGGGCGAATGGGACTCACCTCACTTTTGGAGAGAGCTCACTGCATCACCCAAAACTCCGGCCCAGAGAACCTGGAACCTGAAACTTGATACTTGCAACTTGTGTCCAGGATCAACGACGGCGCTGATCCGATGAAGCAGGCGCTCCTGTCTGCTTCTGACCATGCCTCACGTCTGCATGATTTGTGATTTCAAGATGTGACCCGGAGCTGATTTTACCGCTTATATGACGCTAACAGGACGCTGATAAACAAGGCCACCAGCGTCAGATTAGCGGTTCATGAATTTCGCAAAAAGTGATGACGCGGAGTATAACTTGGGAGCGTTTCGGGGAAGTCTCACGACTTCCTCTACGCGGCTGGAGCGCGGTGGCTTTTGTAGAGGCAAGGAGAGTTCACTGCATCACGCAAACCTCTGATTTAGAGAACCTGAAACCTTTAACTTGAAACTTGAAACCCGAATTTAGGGTGAAGGTTTCTAACGCGAATCGAAGCCGAATGGGCCGCGAATGACCCCGAATAGGGGTGTGGCGTTCCTTCGCGGCCATTCGCGGGTCATTCAGTTTTTATTCGTGTTGAATGGACTTGGGGTCCAGGACTCGCGCATGAAGTGAAGAAGGGGTGATGGTTTCTAACACGAATCCAAGCCGAATGGGCCACGAATAGCCACGAATAAACGTGTATCGCTTCATTTGCGGTCATTCGCGGATCATTCGGTGTTCATTCGTGTTGAATCGAATGCGGTTTGTTGCCCCTGGCGGTCTTCGAGAGCAGAATTCGCCTTCGGAATGAATGATTCTCCGTGATTTTGGTGCGTAAGCCCTGCTTGGGGTCTTCGAGAGCACGTTGCGCCTTTGAATGGAATGCTTCTCCATGATTTGGGTGCGCCAGCCCGGGCATCACGCAAAACTTCGGCTCAGAGAACTTGGAACCTGAAACCTGAAACTTGAAACTTGGTTCTAGGTTCAACGACGGCACTGATCAAGTGAAGCAGGCACTCTTGCCTGCTCTGGTTCGGACATCGGCAGCGTTGTGGGAGCTTGGTTGCGGGCAGGAGTGCCCGCATCACTAGCTGGTAACGCACGGAGTGGCGTCTTAGCGCACTGAGGACAGACAGGAGTGTCTGTCTCACCGACGAAAAGCAATCAACGACGGCGGCGGCGCATCAGAAGGCCGAGCAGGCCGAGCATGAGGAACAGGGCGCGGGAAGGCTCAGGGACCACCACCAAGATGCCGTGGCTGTTGAACACACTTGTGTCCCAGGCAAGACCGCCTGTCAGCGCCTCAAGCAGCAGGTTGTCGGCGATATTGAAGCTTCCGTCTCCTGACATCGCGAAAAGACTTGTGCCATCCTTGGTTCCCAGCGTGCTCCAGTCGAGCAGGTTGAAAATACTGCCTTGGGTGAGTCCTGTGGCACTGTTCAGGGAAACCGCGATCCGCTTGTCAGTGGTGGCTGAACTACCAAGGACAATCGTGCCTGCGGCGGAAATGTAGTCGTGATTACCCGTCGGAGTGTTGTTCCAAGTGGTGTCAGCAATGCCATTGGTCAGTGTGGCCAAGTAGGCGGCTGCAGTTCCGCCATTCTCGTTGAACCATGTGGCAAAACTACCATCAATGGAATCCGCCGTGGTCACGCCCAACTGGATCTGCGCGGTGTCGGCGGCGCTGATGGAGGTCGTGGCGGCGGTGAAGGTCAGTGTTTTGTTGCTGGTGGCGGTGTTGCCCTCACCCGGAGCCAGAATGGTGCCGCTGCCGAGGATCGTGCTGCCCGCGATGCTGCCGGAGCCGGCCAGCGTGGTGCCGGTGTTGCTAAGGGTGACACTGCCGGTGCCGGTGCCGGAACCCGTGGTGTTGTTGACTTCGAGGGTGCCAGCCGAAACGGTGGTGCCCCCTGTATAGGTGTTGGCGGCATTCAGGATGGTCGAGCCGGTGCCCGATTGAGCGAATGCACCGTCACCAGTGATTGCGGCGCTGCTGAAGTCCGTCCCCTGAGTCACCGTGTTGCTGCGGTTGACCGCAAAGGTGGCTCCAGAGCCCACGCTGACGGTGCTGGCAGCGTTCAGGGAACCCGTGGTGCCGCCGGTGCCGAGCTGTAGAGTGCCGGCATTGACCATCGTCGCCCCGTCATAAGTGTTGGCACCCGAGAGTGCAAGGATGCCGGCCCCACCGGTCTTGGTCAACGTGCCACCCGTGCTGGTAAGCGCAGTCGCATAGGTCACGTTTTGGCCATTGGTGTCGATGCTGACCGCCTGACTGCCAGCGGTGCTAAAGCGGGCGGAATAGTCAGTCGTGTCATTGGCGGTGTGTTGCAGGGTGCCACCGCCGAAGCTGACCGTGCCAGTGGTGCCCAGTGAGTTGCCGCCAGCGCTGTTCACCCGGAGAATACCGCCGTTGATCGCGGTGCCACCTGTGTAGGCGTTGGTGCCCTCAAGAGTCAGGGTGCCAGCTGTGGTCTTGGTGAGCACTCCGCCGTTGTTGAGCTGGGCGAGGTTTTGCAGGGTGCCGGACTGGGCGTTCAAGGTGACGGTAAGGGCACCAGCACCCCCGATGTTGTTGCCACTCATGTTCAGGGTGCCGCCATCCAGGGTGACGGTGGCTGAGCCTGCGCCCGTCGTCGAACCTTTGATGATGTTCCCGGAGACGGTAACGTTGCTGGTGCCGGTGATGCTCAGAACGCCGTTGGTGGTGAGGGAGTCAGCGCCTGGGGCGATGGTGTTGTGAGCGAGCCGTACCGCCGCACCGAGGCCGGTGCTGTGGGCAATGGTGACGGTGCCGCCGCTGATGTTCACGTTGCCGGCGATCGTGTCGGAGCCCGTGACGGCGGTGTCGCCCCTGGCAATCTCCAAGCCGCCGGTGCCAATGATAGTCGAGCCACCGGAGATGTTCAGGTTGGAGGTCCAGGTATTGCTTGCGGCTGTTCCGTTTGCGGTGCCGCCGTTGTCGCCCACTACCACCGTGGTGGCGTCCAGTGTGCCCGTAGCGAAAGTCAAGGTGTCCGTGCGGTTGGTGTTCCGGTTCTGGCCGCCGATGGTCAGCGTGCTGAGGTTCAGAGTCGCGTTCACGTTCGTCAAATCCACAACATTGCCCCCGGAAGCTGCAACGCCGGTATTGGATGTGCCAGTGCCGATATTGAACGCGGCGCGTCCGGTGCCCGCCTTGTCGGTAATCGCAAGCGTGCCTCCCCCACCTCCTATGAAGCCAGCGTCGCGGGATCCTGTGCCGACATTGATGGTGTCCGCCTGGATGGTGGTGGCTGTGGAGCCGAGATAGAGTTCGTTGCGCTGGCCCGCTTGGCCGTTGTTTGTCGGACCGCCACCCACCGTGAGGGTTGTCGCCGTGAGGGTGCTGGTGGCCGCCAGCCGCAGGGTGGCGTCCAAGTTGTTCACATTGGTGGTGCCTGAAGTGATGTTCGGATTGACGGTGATGACGCTGGTGGCACCGGAGAGGTTCACATTCATGGTGGTCAGTCCGCTAAAGTCCGCTTCAGCAATGCTTCCGACGCCGCCGGTAGAGTTGGTTCCGCCGACGGTGAAGGCACCAGAAGTGGCGGTGTTCGTCACATTGAAGGCACCCAGGCCGCTAACTGCCAGACGAGTCGTGGTGTTGCTGCCCGAACTGCTGCCGACGGTCACGTTGCCGTTCACCGTGAGCGACTGGCCGGTGCCGATGGTGATGGTGTTGGCGGTGGCATTGTTGGTCTGCACGAGCAGGGCTCCGGCAAAGCTGGCGGAACCGCCGTTGAGATTGAGCGTGCTCAGATCGGTATCGGTGTTGTTGACTCCGATGGTAAGCGCTCCAGCCAAAGCAGCGTTGGTCGTGATGGTGGTGGTGCCACCGGTGAGGATGGTGGTGCCGGAATAATTGTTCGCGGCCGTGCTGCTGAGCCCTGAGAGAACGAGGGTGCCGGCACCGTCCTTGGTGAAACCGAAGGACCCATCAATAACGCCGCCGACGGTAAGCGTGCTGCCGGAGACAATGACGGTGGGCGTGGCGTTCAAGGTGACGGCACCGGTGCCAAGGTCCAGAGCATTCGCGCCGGTGAAGGTGAAGCCGCTGTTCCAGGTCTGCGCGTTGTTGCCCGCGTTGGTGACGGCTGAACCGCTGGTGTTGTTGATGGTGCCACCGTTGATGGTCAGGGTGCCTGTGCCAAGGGCGTTGTTATGGTTGATGTTCAGGGTGGCTCCTGAGGCCAGGGTCACGCCGCCCGCAGCGCCGCTGTTGTCACCCGCCAGGGTGAGGACGCCTGCGGAGACGGTGGTGAGGCCATCGTAGCCGTTGTCGCCATTGAGGACCAGGGTGCCTGCTCCCGCTTTGGTCAGCGTGTAGGTGGAGGCACCGTCGTCAACACCACCACCCACGGTCAGGGTGCTCGCGCTGACGGTGGAGGTGAGGTTGTTGCCCATGGTGACGGCCCCCGTGCCGAGATTGAGCGCCTGGGTGCCGGTGAAGGTGTAGCTACCGCTCCAGGTTTGAGTGTTGTTGGCGGTGAGGGTGATGGCTCCAGCGGTGCTGTTGTCGATGGTGGTGCCGGTGCCGATGGTGAAAGTGCCTGTGCCGAGCGCGGTTGCGCTGTTGATGTTCAAGGTGCCATCCACGAGGTTCACGCCGCCTGCGCCCGCGTTGGTGCCGCTGATGGTGAGCATGCCTGCACCGGTTTTGTTGACGCTGCCGGTGAAGGTGACGTCCCCGGACACGGCCAAGGACGATCCATTGGCTCCGCCACCGATGACTTCCCAGGTTTGATTGGCTCCTGCGACCACGGGGGCGCTGATGGTGACGGCGCCGGCATTGGTAGCGACGGAGAGACCATTGTTGGCGCTGACAGGACTGATGGTCAGTGTGCCGCTGGTGCCTTGAGCGATGGTGACGGCGTTGACGCCAGTCGGGTTGGTGGTGAACTGGATACTATCGACCGTGAAGTTGCCATCCAGCGTGGTGCTGATGGCAGGGCCGGTCGCATTGGTCGTGCTGAAGACGAGGGTGTCCGTAGCGACGGGTAGGGCACCGAGGTCGGTGGTTCCGGCCGAGTCGGTGGCCCAGTTGGTAGCACCAGCGGTGTTTTCACTCCAGGAGCCGTTCACATCCCCCTGCCAGTAGCGAAGGGAGAGCACGCTGGCGGTCAGACGCAGCGTTTGGTTCGAGTTGATGGTGCTGAAGTTGTAGTTGAAGCCCGAGGGGGCCAGGCCGAGCGCGAAATCGGCCACATTGAGGCTGCCAGCCGAGATGGTGAGCAGGTCGTAGGTGTTGCCGCCTGCGAGGCCGCCCAAGTTGTTGAAGTTCAACGACACGGTGGAGGTGATGGTTGGCGTGCCGGTGAGGTTCAGGAAGTCATTCACGCCGGTGCCATTGAGATCAAAGCCGAGGGAACTGCCACTGCCGAGGGTGAGGCCGGTCAGGGCTGAGGTGAGGGTGTTGGTATCATAGAGGTTCAAGGTCGCGCCACTAGCGACGCTGAGCGCTCCGATGCCACTGGCGGACAGGCCGGAGACCATGGTGCCAGCGCTGACGGTGAGATTGCCGCCATTGAGGTTGAGGGCACCCGTATTGGTCAAGGTGCCGAGGCCGGTCTTGGTCAGGTTGGCCGAGCCAGAGGTGGAAAAACCGCCGCTGACCTGGAGGTTGCCGGTGCCGCTGGAGACTTCGACCGTGCTGGAGGTGCCGGTGGTGAGGGTGATGACGCGGTTGGCCGTGAGATCGACCGCGCCTGCGGCAGTGTAGTTCAAAGTGCCGCCACCGAGCGTGACGGTGTTTGTGGCGGAGGCATCGCCCAGATTGCCACTGGTGGCGAAGGCGAGCTTACCGCCGTTCACGACGGTGGAGCCGGAATAGGTGTTAGCCTGGTTCAGGGTGGCGAGACCACTGAAACCGCTACCGAGGGTGAGGGAAGCGGCTGCCGTGCTGGCGATGGCACCTGTCTGGGCGAAGTCGCCATTGCCGGTGAGGGTGACGGAATTGGCTCCGCCCGTGACGGCCCCCAGGCTGAACAGGGTGGTGCCGCCACCGGTGGGGTCGGTGATGTTGAAGGTGACATCTCCATTGAGGGTGGTGGCTCCGGCCGTGATGCCAGCGACCCCGCTGTTCACATTGCTGCCGCCTTGCACGTTGAGGGTGAGGCCGCCGGTGTTCACCGTGAGGGCATTGAGGCGCTGAGTGATGCCTGCGCCCGCCGTCGCCACATTGCTGACGACGGTGCTGTTGGCCTGCAACACGGTGCCGATGGCAGCGTTCACGATGTTAGTCGTATCCGTGTCGTAACTGACGGTGCCACCGTTGAGCCTGAGCGCCACGGTGGCTGGAGTGGCGTCACCAAGCACGGCGGTGTTGTTGCCCGCAAGACTCAGCGTTCCTTGCGTGACCACCCAGCCGCCATCGCCATCGAAGAAGCCATTGCCGCCGCTGAGACGCAGGGTGCCAGTGCCAGTCTTGACCACACTCGCGCCGGGGCCGCCAGTGCCGCCATCGGTATTGAAGCCATTGGTAGCGCTGCTGGTGGGGCCACCCTGAATATCGACGAGCTTGCCGGAATCGACTTCAATCGTCGCAGCGACTCCCGAGGTGCGGAAATACTGATCGGCGCCGAAGGTGGCGTTGTCCGTGAAGTGCAGCGTGCCGGGACCCGTGCTGAAAAGGATGTTGTTGGTATTGGCCCCAAGAGCGGCGGCCCCATTCACGCGCAGGATACCGCCCTGGATGGTGATGTTGTCATCCGCACCGAAGGTGTTCACGCCGGTGAGCACCAGCGTGCCGGCTCCAGCCTTGGTGAGGCCGAAATCTCCACCCGCATCACCGATGATCCCTGGGACAGTCAGCGTTCCCGCGGTCACGGTCACAGTGCGGTTGGCAGTCAAGTCGATGGCTCCGGTGCCCATGTTGAGGTCATGGGTGCCCGTGAAGGTGAAATTCCCGGCCCAGGACTGCGCAGGGTTACCCGTGAGCGTCAGGGCACTGCCGGTGGTGTTGTCAATGGTGCTCGTTCCGGAGACGGTAAAGGTGCCAGTGCCAAGGGCGCTGGCATGACCGATGTTCAGGGTGCCTGCGGCCAAATTGGTGCCGCCGGTGTGAACAGCCGCCGCATTGAGGGTCAGAGCGCCTGCACCCGCTTTGCGCAGGATGCCCGTGGTGCCGCCCGTGGTGCCCACGGCATTGGCAAAGGTGACATTGTTGGCACCCGTATCCACCGTGCCGGTGATGGCATCGGTGATGAAGAGCCGGGAGGAGAGGTCATCCGTGTTCGTGCCGTTCCAGAGCAAGGTGGAAGCGCCCGTGAAGGTGATGTTTCCCGTGGAGCCGAGGGTGTTGCCAGCGTTGAAGCCCAGCGTGCCGGCGGCGATGTTGGTGCCGCCCGTGTAGTTGTTTGCGGTGTTGGTGAGGATCCACCGGCCTGCGCCGGTCTTGGCCAGCGTCGTGGCACCGCCCGTGCCATCACCGATCTGGGGAGCGAAGGTGTTATCCCCCGTGTTGGCACCACCCAGAGTGAAGGTGCGAGCACCACTGCCAGTGTAGGCGATGGAGTTGGTGTTGGTCCAATTCATCAAGTTGGCCGCCGTGCCGTTGTTTGAGTCAAGCTGACCGCCGTTCTGAGTGAGGGTGAACAAACGGTCCGTGGACTGGACGGAACCGATG
>Ga0169931_10014788_pt1 | contig 10524 bp, 8 predicted proteins | sample Kivu_15m_20L_FD_129675 | JGI IMG/M metagenome (GOLD analysis project Ga0169931, IMG submission 129675) | Freshwater microbial communities from Lake Kivu, Western Province, Rwanda to study Microbial Dark Matter (Phase II) - Kivu_15m_20L... | ecosystem: Environmental > Aquatic > Freshwater > Lake ... | reverse complement strand
TAGGCCTAATAAAATTTATTCAACACACTCCATCATCAATAATCTACCTATATATTCCCAAAAAACAATAGCTTAAAAAAATTAGATTATTCTCCATTTATACACAAAAAAAATATATAAGCTTTTGATTTTTCCCTTAATTAACTTTTGAACACAAATGTGTGACTTTAAAAAAAAAATATGTGAAAGGTACAAAAAAATCTTTAATTTTGATAATAAACATCTGAAAATATTTTAGGGGAGGTAGTATTATATAATTTGAATGTAGGAAAATACGAATGTTTAGCAACTGCTTGCGCAACGAAAGATGCAACTAAAGGCATTGCAATAGAAGTGTGATCTTCAAGGAGTATTCTGCTTGTTATGTAGAAAAAGATAAAATTGTTCCGCAAATAAAATGAGTAGCTCAAAAATACTATGATCCGACAGACTCAGATCGACACTTCGCTCTTGCTTTCCAGCAAAGAACTTTCGGATGCTAATGGAAAACTATAGTCAGCCATCAATGATATCTCCAGAAAGCTATAAATCGATCTGACTTCTTAAACGATTACACATACCACATCTCTCAAACCGATTGCTACGCTTATCACTATTCATAATACTACTGTAACTGAAGAAACATCAGAACTCGACATGGCTCAGCAACAACTCACAGACGACGATGTAATGCCCTTGCAGCCCTTCAAAAACATAAAATCATTGCTTTTGGGCGAAAATAGTCTTTCCGACAAGTCAGTTTCGATGATAACTGAGCACATGACAGGGCTTAACAAGCTGCAGTTAAATACTAACGCTTTTACATCGTAGGCCCTCAGACCTATCATTAACCTGAAATCTTTAAAGGTTCTTGATATTGGAAACAACAAGCTAGGAAACTCCTGCGCACAGTTCATCGCCTGCTTGGTACAGCTTCAGTAGCTATCGATCTCAAAAAATAGCATATCAGATGAAGGAGTAAGGTAGATTGGCAAAATCTCTAGTCTGAACTACTTAGATTTGACAACAAACAGCGTCACAGATAATGGAGTGCAGCACTTAATGACCTTGAAAAGAATCACTCATCTATATTTGATGAGCAATCCGATCACTTAAAAGGCAGTTTTTCTTATTTTCTAACAACTGCTAGTTATATAGGTTCTCGACGTCAGGTTTAACATCAACGATCAATCCAAAAAAGAGTCCTTAAGGGCCAACAAACCATCTAAACTTCAACTGTTCTGCTGATTTTAATAATCTGCTGTTTTTTTAAGAATTTATTCAATAAATCATTTGCCTAGTTTGATTCTCAAATTGCTTATCATCACATCAACTAAGGCCTCAAGATCGAACTTGTGCTTCCAGCCCCAGTCCTTGCGCGCCTAGCTGTCGTCTAACGAATCAGGCCAAGAATTAGCAATAGCTTGTCTCTTGTCTGGCTTGTAGCTCACTTAAACTGGAATCTTTTTGTTTATTTATTTGGCCAGTTCTTCCGCTGTGAAGCTGATAGCTGCTAAGTTGTAGCTTGTTCTGACTTTAATTGTGGAGCTGTCTGCCTGCATAAGTTGAAGAGTGGCATTTACTGCATCTTCCATGTACATCATGGGCAACTTTGTTTGAGGACCCACAAAACATTCAAAAGTGCCTTTCTCAAGAGCATCATAGAAAATACCTACTGCATAGTCTGTCGTACCTCCTCCTGGTAGTTCCTTCCAGCTTATAATGCCTGGATAACGCAGACTTCTCACATCAAGACCGTATTTGTGAAAGTAATACTGACCAAGTAGCTATCCAGTATATTTAGTGATACCGTACATAGTGCTAGGTTAGATCGAAGTATGCTGAGGGGTTTGATCCTTTGGAGATGTCGGCCCGAAAACTGCCATCGAACTAGCCCAGAAAAACTTGCTTATTTTCAACTCCATGCTCAAATCCAGCAATACTTTTAAACCCAATAAATTGACTTCCCAAGCCTTGTCGGGGTACTGTTATCCTGTAGCAGACAGCAGAGCTGCCAAGTGATAAATCTGCGTAATTTTGTGCCTTAGAATGATTTCTCGGATCTGAGCAGGGTCATTTATGTCAGCCTTTTCGAGAACTCCGTCGAAGTCAGCTGGAATTTTCGAGTGTCCCAGAGCTACCACGTTTTATTTACCATGCAACTTTTGAAGCTAAGGCACCAACTAAGATCCTATCTGTCCAAAAGGACCTGTCACTAAAATCTTCTCCATTTAGATACGCTATTAATAACTAATGAGGACAGCTAAAAACTAGAATTTAAGCTTCAAAATCTTTTTTAAAAAATCCAATCATAAATAATTTGCAAAGAAAACTAGTTTCGAATAGAAAAAATTGCTTTGTAAGTTTTAATCTAAAATTTTACTTTGATTACTATTTGAATTATTTTTAAAATGAGCTACGAAGAAAGAGTGGCAAGAGCTTTACGTGAAAACAGCGAACAGCAACTTATTAATCTGATCGGATAAGAAATCGCCGCTGACGACACTAACGCCAAGGCAAAGGAGCAAGCGATTGGAGGACTTGCTCAGCTGTACGTTGATCTGAATACTCCTGAAAAAATACAGTCGATTGCTGTCAATTTCTCCTCAAAACTCAATATCTTCTCCAAGCCGAGACTAGCTAAAATCACCAAAGGACTCGTAGATTACGTTGCTAAAGTTCCAGGCTCATAGAGACTGCAAATCGAACTCTGTAAATGGATGGTCGAATGGTGCATAAGTGAAAAGAGAACATATTTAAAGCACAGAATTGAGTTACGACTCGCTGCACTGTATCTAGACGTTGGAGAACCCTAGAAAGCTACTAAAATCATTGATCCGATTCTGGTGTAGGTACGAAAGGCTGATGACAAACTTTTGCTAGTGTAGCTCTACTTGCTTGAGAGCAAGATTAACTACAAAGTGCGTAACTTCGCAAAAGCCAAGGCATCGCTGACTGCCTCACGAGCCAACGCTAATAATGTTTACTGCCAGCCTAGCATAATTGCTGAAATCGATTTAATGTCAGGCATTCTTTACGCTCAGGACCAAGATTACAAGACCTCCTACTCGTATTTCTACTAAGCACTCTAGCCGATGATGTAAATGTATATGAATTCAGTGCTTCCAAGGACAGCAGAGCAGTTTTATGCTTCAAGTATATGCTCATGTGCAAGGTCATGAGCAACAACAAAGAGGATTTCCAGGCGCTACTCAGTGGCAAATTTGGACTCAAATATGCGCCTGAGTCTCACGTCGATGCCATCAAAGCAGTCGCTTAGGCTCACTTTGGATCATCAATTGTAGCTCTGAGTGCCGTCTTTCAAAAGTACACAAGATAGATCCAAAACGATGAAGTAGTTAAAAATCATACAAAACTGCTTTACGACAACCTTCTTGAAAAAAATTTGTTTAAAATAATAGATTCTTACACTCGTGTGGACATCGAATACATAGCCTTCAAACTTTCACTCGATCAAATAGTCATTTAACGCAAACTATCAGAAATGTACTCTTGTATGTATTCAGGATTCTTGATAAGAAAATTTTGGGAACCCTCGACCAGTCCAGAGGTTGCCTCATAATTTACCACGAGAAAAAGAAAGACAAACTGTACTCTAAATCCACTTTTGCTATAGATAACATCCTGAGCGTGGTGGGAAAACTCAACGAGGCCACTGCTTCTCTCAAGCATAGAAGCTGATTCACTGCCATAACATTAGTATTCAATCATTATAAGCTGTTAAAGTAGTAAATCTGAAAAATAAATGCTGGTTTTTTCTTGTGGTTTAAAAAAGGAAAGATCATGAAAAATGGAAGTCTTCGGCGCCTTCTTTTTTGGATATGACAAAATAGTTCATAGCTTGCTGGGAAGAAACTGGCTGCTCAAGGACGATGGCTCCTTACCTTTGTTACAAAGTGGCGCCTTTTTCAGTAAGCACGACCATCATGGACCTAGGGTTGCCTTCTGCTTTATCGAGTATTTCTTTGAGGTCTTCTTCGATGAAATAGTTAAGATATTGTTTCTGTTCTACTTCTGCGTAGAGTTGCTACCTGAGTTGTAGTATTTTTTGGTCTAGTTATTAGTTTTTTTGTTCGTATTCTAGTATAGATTAATCTAGATAATTGATTTCTTTATTAATATCGGCATCTCTTGTTCCCCCGATCCACCGCATTTTGTTTTTTTCGATTTTTTAGATATAACCGATACCCTCCAGCACGTTAGTTATGTCGTATATCCTTCGCTTCTGTACTCCCAACGCCAAAGTCGCCTCGTTTATGTCCAGTACCCACTACTCACGCGACTTTATCAATTAGATAAAGCTACGGGTCAGTAGAGTTAAGGTGTTTTAGCGACGCCCCGTTTCTCCTCGTGAGTGGTCTTATGGAACAGCATCTTCTGAAGATGAAGCGGATGGTACTGACCTTAAGGGCTCTACTTGGGGCTATTACTCTTATGATTACTCTACTTTGACTGCGGCTTTTTTTCTGCCCCTGGCCATGCTGTTGATATAATGGTTAAACTGCTAAAAAAGCGATTTAATCTGCTTAAGCCCCACTTTTTTGTTCACTCATACAAATGTTTTTTGCCTGAATCCAGGTATTTTGTTAAAAAGTGAACAGTTGTGAAGACAAATATTAATAATCAGGTCAGCGTTTGGCTGAGTAGGGTCGGTGTTTGCGTGATATGGGCACTGACTGATTCTCTAGGTCGTAGTAAGGGTCCATTCTCGAGTTAGCCATGTTGCTTTTATACTTGCTGTACTCCTGAAAGTTTTTGTTGGAGCTGCTATAGTGCGACTTTGCCGATTGTAGTCTCCTTACTAGCTTCTGAATCAAATTAAGAGTACTTGATTGCCGTCATCAATCTGCCTTTATACTTTGGTTCTGTAGATGGAGTTCAACGACTATTTGAGCAAGCTGTCATGCCTGGGTCGGATGTAGCTGGAACTTTTCATCATTTTTTATACTAAAATGTTGTTATGGTTTTAGATATCCATCTGTCTTTCTAAATCATGATAGTCTTACCATATTTGATTTGTTGAGTCTTGGGGCGACTATAGAGGAAGTCATACTATTTAGGAGCTACGTTGTTTACCATAGATTTGATGTTGTGTAAAGTGCTTACATGCTTACGATATGCTTCCTCTTTGCGTCTTCGGTCGATAAGTCTGTTTCCAGCCATGAGGTTCCACATCGTTAGTTTATATATAACTTACGAAATTATTATAAAAACAAACTGCTTTCTGTTCTTTTTGCTGAAAACATACTGATAGAGCTGGTTTTAGAATTCTAGGTTAATATAAAAATGAAGTTTTATGATGAATGATTGATAAGCGGAACTATCAGAATAGTTTTTTGTTGAAGACGTGGTCTTTTTGATCTTGATATTCACTGCGAGTTATCCACATGTTCTTAAACGATGGGAGACTCGCCAAAATACTACCGCCCTACCAGCACATCGTATCTCTCTTTGAAGGAGCTAAAACTCGCGTTTTCACCTCATTCGGCAGGGCCCTCTTCAGCTCCTTTACGAATCTGTCTGGGAAGCCTTCGAGTAGAGTATTTCCGCCAGAAAGTACGATCTAACTGTAGAGGTTCATTCTCAGATCGATGTCTACCTTTGACAAACTATTCTGTAAAAGTTGGACAACCGCTGCATAGGCTACGACTTACATGGGCACTCGAGACCGACTTTGTCGGGTGAAAACATGATCTACCCAGCTTCTTTCTAGTTATTGCTGAATTAGACGATTTGACCGTCAGGCAAAGTATACTTATCCTTTTTCTATCTTGCCTTCTACAAAGGACTTAGACTGATTGCGCAGTATTTTTCCTTTATGTTGCGGATGAGTTCAAATTATGCACTTGTCGTAAGGTTAATTCCACTTTTTCTCAATAAATTTTGTAGATGAGCAGTCACATCTCGTCCAGCCAGGTCCATTCTTTAACAGGAATGGGCAAGCGAATAACCCTCGAAGACCGGAATGACATGGGTAACTCCATCACCTGAGTCCAGCACTATACCAGTGGATTTGCCCGTTGCGAACCTTAATGAGGTTATTTTTACAGTGATAGAACTCCCTGGACTGCCACGTAGACGGCAGGCACTTGGAATTTTTCAAAAAAAATTTACAACATTTTTCTTCGGTGCTTAGTAGGATTCATGTTGGCTTATGTCAGAAGGACAGGGCACTCGTTAGGGGCTATTTTGAGTAAAGAAAAGGCATGTTTCCACAATAATTCCATATCATCCCAGTGTTCGATGACTCCGTGCGAGAGCGGATACTTGAGTTTGTAGAGTCCTCTCTTGTTGCTGTTAAGTTCATCACCAATATAGGAGTCAAGCTGGTTGGCAGTCGAGGGGATGACAACCTGATACTTAGGTCTGCCGACTCTGCATGAATGGCGGGGTACATAGAAGGGAAAACAAAAGGTCGCTTTTACTATCCGCTGAAGCCCACTTTCATGAGACCACTGCCCTGTTTTAATGCTTAGATACGTTGTCGATGACTACTGGTGATTTTAAAAACGAGTCTGAATCCATTTATTTATACACTCAAACCTATTATTTCTACAGTACACGAAAACCCTCTCATTCACATATCAAAATTTAACACACCAATACAATAGCCTTCAGTAAAATATTCAATCGAAAAATCAATTTTGAATCGTTTTCAGTCATTTCTTTTCGTTTAGTCATATGTAAGATGTTTTTGCCAAAATTTATGTTTATATGTAAAAGATTAAGTATGTGTTTATTTTAATTAGTTAAGTAGCGATGAATTCAAATTTCGGGGAAAACGTTCTGAGCAACTATACTGACCACAAGGCTGTGGGTAAGAATGCACTTACGAAGGCAAAGGCGCATACGGCCACGTTTTCCGTTGCTTCGACAACAAACGCAAAGAAGTAGTGGCCATGAAGAAGGTGTTGCTGGACATGGAGAACTAAGGTTTTCCCAGCACTTCCATAAGAGAAATTTCGCTGCTTAGATAGATAAATCACAAGAATGTTGTGGCGTAAATGTGTTTTTATGCAGACTCAAGGACGTTGTGATCGATCAGAAACAGCTGTATCTCATTTTTGAATACCTCGATAAGGATCTCAAGAGCTACGTGGAATCACTCGGGGACAAGTCTTTCGACCCGATAAAGATCAAAAAGTTTCTCTATCAGATGCTTGCAGGCATATCTGAATGCCATATGAATCGCATCATTCATCGTGATCTCAAACCAGCCAACATTCTTCTTGATAACGCAGGTAGTTGCCAAAACATTCAGATAACCTTAAGCTAGCTGACTTTGGACTAGCCAGAACCTACTCTATTCCTGTGCGACCCTACTCGGAAGAGGTGGTCACTCTATGGTATCGAGCCCCTGAGATTCTTCTGGGTTCGATGGACTACTCGACTCCTATTGACATCTGGTCGATCGGCTGCATATTCGCTTAAATGGTCACTAAAAGACCACTCTTTGCAGGAGATAGTGAACTAGATCAACTCTACAGAATATTCAGAATCCTGGGCACGCCTAACGAAGATTGCTGGCCCGGAGTGACAAAGCTGAGAGACTACAAGACAACTTTCCCTAACTGGCCAGCCAACTCTATCCAGTCAGTCGTCAACGGATTGGTCCTGGATCAGCTAGGCCTAGATCTCCTTAACGTATTTATTGACTAATAAAGAAAATGTTACGATATGATCCTAACACCAGAATTACCGCCAAAGCTGCCCTACAGCATCCCTACTTCCGCGAACTGTTCTAGTGATATGCACAGTCCTCCATAAACAGGTTATAAGACTATAAGATTTCAGTTATTTATCATACTTTTATATAAATTTTCATACATGTATGCTTTAACTATCTACAATTAATGACTTGAATATAAATATTTTATCATTTCTTTAGCTTTTTTGTCAGAGCTTTCATCATCACTTTAAACTACTACCGAGAAATCTATATTAGCATAAGCTTACCTAACCATCGTGATTCACATCAAATTATGAAAGCAAACTATCGTAAATTTATTGAGATATGTTGTTTCCTAACTTCTATCGAATCTATTCGACACTCAGCTTTCCACTTTTATCCTATATTATCAATCGTCTACTGCGTCTATATAATCAAAAGCTATGTCTAAGTTTTATTCGTTCAAAGTCAGCTAAATGTTGGCAGCACACATCACAAATTCTTTATATAAAAGGTTATACCTGAGAAATCGATGGCTCCTGAGTTGTTCAGGTCCACTTTTTTGAATATTTGCAAAGCTATTCCTTCAGCCTTATTCTAGGCGACTCCCATGAACTTGGCTAAACCTTTTTGAAGTTAGTCTAAACTGATAACACCGTCGTGATTGACGTCTAGCGCCTTAAAAGATTTGGCCATTTAAACTTCATCGTGTTTGTCTTTGACAAAGTTTACTATAAAAATGAGGACTCCTTCTTGAAGTGCACTGGCTTCTAGATCCTTGTTTAAGCAAAAATTACCTAAGATCATTTAATGCTTACCTTGTAAATTTGCATATTTTTCAGATGAAGTTTGATGTTTCTTTATTCGTTCTTGTCCAGCTTACGCTTGAGCAGTCGTTCAGTGAACCATACGTCTTCCATGACCATGGCAGCTGAGGGTCGGTCTGGCACTTTTCTTGACAACATACGAGTAATCAAGTTTTTTGCCTGTCCTGATACTTTTTTCCATTGACTGTTGCGGAAACGTAAGGGATCGCCTCTCGCGATGCTTTCCATGACTTTGAAATCATTATCACCCACCCAAGGTGCCTCTCCGACTAATAGCACATACAAGATGACACCTAAAGACCAAATATCGCATTTTTAGTTGTAAGTTCTCAGCAGTACTTAGGGGGCTATGTAGTATGACTATATTCAAGCATATTTACTGTGCCTACACGCTTGCGTTACTTAATATCACTGCTTTAGAAGCGCACTCCGCTCCCAAAATCAATAATTTTGAGATTTTTATTCTTCTAGTCATACATAATGTTCTATGGTTTCAGGTCTCTAGTTCAGAGCAGGACTACCGGTGCATGATGCGATTGGCGTGCATGGCTCTAACCGCTGAAACAATTTAATAAAACAGAAAACACGCATCGTCCTAGCTAAAAAACTTTCTGTCGATTATCACGTCAAACAGCTACTTGCCTGTGCAGTACTCAGTTATTATGTACATGTACTAAGCCTAGTCGTAAACTTAGTATATCTTCAGAATATTCGGGTGGTCCTAATTCAGCTAGTACATACCAAACTTTTCAGCAAAGACACTTCGCTCAGTATCATAGCTTTGGCTCTAGCAAATTTAAGCGTATTTATCTTTTTAACTGCTCTTCTGTTGCCTGTTTACTGATGAACTGCCTCGAATATTTCACCGTAAGTTCCAGCCCCAATCCTCCTAACAAACTTATAGTGATTGGCTATGGAAGATTTCCGTATCTGAATCATTCCTTCGAGTTAGAAAACTCTATCTGTTTTGAGTTGATGTTCGACTGCTCTAATCGACTTGATTCCCATCTCTGATTATGTATAAATATCAAAACACAAAATAAAAAACTGCTTTGTCTTCGATCTATTTTCATTGAACTATTAATAAGAGATTGTTTTTTATTCATGATGGCTTAATCACTTCTTTTTGGATGAGACGAATCCGATTCCCCACATATCAAGCTGGTCGACAAGTCGTGAAAGCATCTGATCTGTGACATTGTCCATGTCGATCTGTACGTTGCCTAGATCGTCGTAAGTGAGGGCCTCACTGTTGTGTTTCTGGGTCAACAGGAAGAGCACTCCTACTTGTTCTGGTGTGCATAGGGGCACAAACATCAGGAATTGTTTACGAGAACGCGCGAACTCTGTTTCCACAACTTCCTACTCTTTGGGTTTTTCGATCTTTTCTTACTGTTTTTGTATATAGTTCTTAGGCTCAGCTTACATGCCTTTGATTGGCGCCTTTTTGTTGACAGTTGCGTTCTTTTGAGGCCCTCTTTTCTTTTCACTCTGACTTTCCATCTTCACGAACGAAGCGTAGTTCTTTATCATCTTTTTCGTCAGCTTCTCAAGCTTCTCCGCTTGCTTGTAAATCCACTAAATGAGATCTATATTACGTTATCGGGGTTGTTATATGTCTTGCAGTTGTCCCAAATAAGTTGTATGTCAGACAGGCAGGACTAGACCGTCGGATAGCTGTTGTTGTTGAGATTATTTCTGACTGTCCCCAGGTCCATAGGTTTTTTAATTATGGAGGGGTAGTCCAATAGTCCATAGGCAAGGTAGTCGACGGGAGTGCGGAATTAGTACGAATCTGGAGAATCGATAAGGTTCTGAAGCAACTGAATGACTTTTTTGTTTTATTCTCTGCCCATGAGAGTGCTGCTCGAGAAAACCTGTCTTGGCTCCATTTTGGTTTATATAAATCATAAGCACAAGGATTAAAATAATACGATTTATTAGCTAAGCATATCAATTCGCATATTTAATTAAACTCACTTCATAATCATTGAAAAAATGCTAGATTTGAATCAAACTTTGCCATCT
>Ga0169931_10014785_pt1 | contig 10526 bp, 9 predicted proteins | sample Kivu_15m_20L_FD_129675 | JGI IMG/M metagenome (GOLD analysis project Ga0169931, IMG submission 129675) | Freshwater microbial communities from Lake Kivu, Western Province, Rwanda to study Microbial Dark Matter (Phase II) - Kivu_15m_20L... | ecosystem: Environmental > Aquatic > Freshwater > Lake ... | reverse complement strand
GTTGCTCCGGTTCGGCGACCTATTCAGGTCGCCTGGAATCCTCGCGCCTTGCGGGGAGCGCCGAACCATCTGACATCTGCAGCGGACTTTCGAATCAACCCACTAGCTTCGCGCGCGCAGCCAGTCCGCAAACGGGCGGCGCGCCTCGGCGGCCAGTTCGAGCGCGTCGACGACGGCCTGGGCCGACTCGAACCGCGGATCGTCGAGGTCGACGTTGCCCTGCTCGAGGATGAGCGGCTCGACGAGCGGATTGGCCGCGCGCGCCGCCTGTAGCCGCTCGGCGAGCTCGTCCGGCGTCGCGTCAGGCCACGCGAACAGGAGCCGCGACCACGCCATCGCGTCGCTGGAGTCCTGATCGAAACGCGCGAGCAACGCTGAAGCGCCGTCTCGGTCGCCGTCCTTGAGCAACAAGCTCAGCAACGCGAACCGCACGTTCATCGAGTCCTCGCGGTCGAGCGTGAGCATGTCTTGCAGCTCGTGGCGCGCCTCGTCGTCGCGGCCCGACTCGCGCAGCGCCAGCGCCAGCGTGCCGCGCGCCCGCAAGTAACCGCGCGCCGTCACCAGGCTGCCGAGCTGCCCTTCGACCGCGCGGAACACTTCGTCGCCGCCCAGGGCTTGCGCGCCGTCCTCGACGATCGAGAACAGAGCCTGGAGAGCCTGTTCGGGCGTCGGCAGCGTCTCGGCGCGCGAGAGCAGCACGCGCCGCGCGTCGCAGTTGAACTCGTCGAGCTCGAGCGCTTCCTCGGCGAGGTCGAGGGCCTCGTCGTCGTCGGGCGTTTCCATCGCGCAGAAGGCGAGCTCCTGCGCCTGCTCGAGCTGGTTCGCCTCGAACTCCTCGGCCGCCACCGCGTGCCAAGGCTGGTCGCCCACCTCGCTCAGCAGCGCGGTGATCTCCTCTTCGGTCCTCGCTCCGCGTGCGAGCACGAGCAGCGCAAAACGCCGCTCGAGCCGCTCCTGCGCGAAGGGCGCGTCGTCCGCCGGGTAATACGGCTCGAACTGCGGCTCGTTGCGCCGCAGGTTGCGTTCCTTGGCGAGGCGCTTGGCGCGCTCGCGCTTCTTGGCCTGTTTGCGTCGGTCGGATCTCTTCATGTGGCGCCCAGAGTTTGGCGCCGCACGGTACTCGTGTCTTGCTTGCGAATTCCGTCGATGTTCTCGCTGGCCTCGTCGCCCCTGGCGGCGTTGCTCCGGTTCGGCGACCTATTCAGGTCGCCTGGAATCCTTGCGCCGCGCGGGTAGCGCCCAATCACCTGACCTCTGCGGCGGGCGTTCGAATCAACCCACTAGTGCGCCGGCACAGCGACCACCGGTCGGTCCGCGCGCCGGAGCACGCCCTGCGTCGTCGAGCCCATCAACATGCGGCTCAATCCCGTGCGTCCGTGGCTCGCCATGCAGATCACGTCGGCCTCCCACTCGGCCGCGAGGCGCACGATCTCGCCGGCGACGTTGTTCGCCAGCAGCACTTCGCGCCGCACCTGCAGGTCGCTGCGGCCCCAGGCGCCGGGGTCGATCGCCGCGAGGTCGTCCTGCGCGCGCTTGACCATTTCGGTTGGACGGTCGCCTTCGATCGGCGTGCACACGTGCACGAGTTGCAGCTGCCCGCCGTGCGCCGCGAGCGAGCAGGCCCAGGGCAACGCGCGGCGCGATGCGTCCGAGAAGTCGAGCGGCACGAGCACGCGCTCGAGCTTCTTGGGGATCTTGCGCGTGAGTTCGATCCCCGGGCGGATCGGCGCCGTGACGACGTTGCGCGTGGTGGCCGCGACGAGGTCGAGCGAAGTCGAGCCGCGCAGGATGCGGTCGAAGGTCGAATAGCGGTGCGTGCCGACGACGAGCAGGTCGGCCTGCTCGCTCGCGCAGGCGTCGAGCAGGTGCGGCGTGACGCGACCGCTGCCCGCGATGAGGCGCGCCCGCGCGTTGCGGATCCGCTCCTGGGCGCCGAGCCGGCGTTCGAGATCCTCGCGCAGGAACTGCTCCTTTTCTGCGACGGCGCTGACGCCGCCCGCGGTTTCGGGGTCGTAGACGTGCAGGGCGACGACATCGAGCGCGCCGGCGGCCGTCCACGAGCCGAGCCAGTCGAGCGCCATGCGCGCCGGCCGCGAGGGGTCGAGCCCGACGGCCACGCGCAGCGGGCGTTCGCCGCGCGCCCAGCTCGCCAAGCTCTGGTCCTCGCGCACGACGAGCGTCGGCGCGGGCGAGCTCTTGATCAGGCGCATCGCGGTGCTGCCCAGCCCGAAGGCGACGCGGCGCCGATCGCCGGTCGCACCGATCACGAGCAGGCCGACCTGCTCGTCTTCGGCGCGCTGCGCGACGACCTCGTCGGGCAGCCCTTCGATCATCTCGACGCGCACCTCGGCGCCGAGCTTCTTCAGCTCCTGCACCTGCGCGTCGAGGCGTTGCCGACGTCGCTCGAGCTCTTCGAGGCTCGGCCGCAGGCTCATGGCCGCCGTGCCCGCGCTCACGCCGGGCAGGTGCACGACGTGCAGCACGACCAGCGGCGCGCGCCACGCCTTGGACAAGTAAGCCGCCGCGCGTCCGGCGGTCTGGGCGGCTTCGGACAGATCAGTCGGATGGAGGATCAACATCGCTCGTGGCCAGTACGTGGTTGCGGTGGGCGGAGTACGACGCCGCAGCGCAAACTAGTCGCTCCTGCGCGCACGTCAGGGGGCTCGAATTCGTACTTGCGCTCCGCAGACTTCGGGGCCGTGCGCGTTCACCACTCGAGCGGCGTGCGATCGCGGAAAAAGCCGCCGCTCGGACCGTCGGAAGGCAACGTCGCGAGCCACACCACGACCTCGGCGCCTTGTTCTGGCGAACGCTCCGCGTCGGCGCCGCCCATGCGTGTGCGCACCCAACCCGGACAGCACTCGTTGACCTTCACGTTGCCGCGCAGCTCGCGCGCGAGCGACACCGTGAGCGCGTTGAGCGCAGCCTTGGTGACCGAATAACTCGCCGGCCCGTCGAGGCCCTCGCTGAACGCGCCCCAGCCCGAGGAGACGTTGACAATGCGGCCGTAACCGCGCGCGAGCATGCCCGGCGCAAACGCGCGGGTCGTCCAGAGTGCGCCGAGCAGGTTGACGTCGACCGCCGCGCGGAACTCGGCGCTCGCGGTGCTCAGCACGCCGCCCTCGAACAGCACGGCGCCGTTGTTCACCAGCACGTCGACCGCGCAGCCCGCCGCGCGCAGCCGCTCGGCGCAGGCCGCTACGGACGCTTCGCTGGCCAGGTCGAGCTCTTCCGCCCTCACCACGACTCCGCGCGCGGCCAACTCGGCCCCGGCTGCGAGCGCAGCGGCCTTTTTTCGCGCGGTCAAAACGACTTCGAGCCTCAGACGCGCCAGTTCCGCGCAGGCGGCGAGGCCGATGCCGCGGTTGCCGCCGGTCACGAGTGCGATTCGAGCGGGGGGGCGCATGTGGTCGATGCTAGAGCGTGCTTCGCGCATTCTTCACGCCCAATTGTCGCCGCGCAGCCGCCCGGACTTGCAAGGCCAGAGCCAGGACTTAGCCTCTTTGCTCTAGCCATGAACATGCCAAGCGTCCTCGCTCAGCCGACGCTCGTGCTCAACGAGTCGTGGGCTGCGATCCACACCGTCACGGTGCGGCACGCGCTTCGCCTGATGTTCACCGGCGCCGCGAAGGCGGTTGCGCCGCAGACGTACGAGGTCCACGGCTTCGAATCGTGGGCCGAACTCTCGGTTCAACCGCACGAGCCGTGCATCGCGACGGTGCGCCTGCGCATCAAGGTGCCGGAGGTGATTCTGCTGACCAACTACAACGGTCTGCCGAGCCCGGCCGCGGTGTTCAGTCGGCGCAACCTGTTCCGGCGCGACCACAACCAATGCCAGTACTGCGGCGTGCGGCCTGGCACCGCCGAGCTCTCGATCGACCACGTCTTCCCGCGCTCGCGCGGCGGGAAGAGCTCGTGGGAGAACTGCGTGCTCGCCTGCATGGACTGCAACCGGCGCAAGCGCGACCGCACGCCGGAGGAAGCGGGCATGCGCATGCTCAAGCGGCCCGAGAAGCCGCGCTGGTCGCCGGTGCTCGAGGTGCCGCTCGGCCGCGTGCGGCAGAGCTGGGAGCGCTTCGTCAGCGAGGCGTACTGGAACGTCAAGCTCAGCGAGTGAGCGCCTGCGGCGGCTCGTCTGTGCGGTCTCGCACTCGGGGCGGCGCAGGGCAAGCGTGCGCGTTACGTGCTCGAGCACGCGATCCTTACTCGGCGCGCCGAAACACTCTTGCACGACCGCGGTAGTTGTGGCGCTCATGCTGTCCACCACCGCCGCCTCGCCGCGCGATTCGATCCTCGACGCCGCACTGCGACTTCTCGCACAGAGCGGCTACCGCAAGACGACCATGGACGACCTGGCGGCGGAATCGGGGGTCCCGCGCCGCTCGATCTACCTGCACTTCGCATCGAAGGAGGAGATCTTCCTCTCGTCCATCGACCGCGTCGTCGACGGCGTGCTCGCCGAGCTGCGGACCATCGCCAGCGAGCGCACGAGCGCCGAGTCGCGTCTGTGGCGCATGCTCGTCGCGCGGGTGATGACGCGCCTGGACGCCGTGCGTCTGTACCGCGAGAGCCTCGACGAGATGCTCGCCGACCTGCGCAGCAGCTACCTCGCGCGCCGCGACCGCTACTTCGAGGCGGAGACGCAGGTCCTGGCCGCAGTCGTCGCCGAAGGCGTGCGGAGCGAAGGCTGGCTGGTCGACGATCCCACGCAGGTCGCCCACGCACTGGTGCAGGCCACCAACTCGCTGCTCCCGTTTTCGCTGCGCTGCACCGAGCTCGGCTCACGCGCGGAAGTCCAAGCGCGCGCCACGGTGCTCGCCGGCCTGCTCCTGCGCGGCGTGTGCGCTCCGTCGGTGCGCCCGGCGCCGATGCGCCCGCGGCGCTGAGCAGCGCGGCGGCTCGCGGAGCACGGCGGGCGCGCGCGGCGCGCAGTTCAAGCGTCTCGCCGGCCGATGACGGGCGCTAACCTTTGCGCCCTCCATGCGCGTCCTTCTCACCTCGCCCGTCTTCCCGCCCGACCTAGGCGGGCCCGCGGTGTACGTGCCGAGCCTCGGCCGATTCTTGGTCGAGCGCGGGCACGACGTACGCGTGGTGGCGTTCTGCTCGGATCCCGAGCCCAAGGGCCACCCGTTCGAGGTGCGCGCCATCACGCGCGGGCCGCTGCCGGTGCGCTACCTCAAGGCGTGCTTCGCCGTCTGGAAGGCGGCGCGCGACGTGGACGTGGTGTACGTCAACGAGCACCTCGCGTTGCTGCACGTGCTCGCGGGCCGGCTCGCCGGCAAGCCCGTGATGATCCGCATCATGGTCGACGGCGCCTGGGAGATCAGCCACCGCAAGGGCTGGATCGACGGCGACGACATCGTGACCTTCGAGGGCAAGAGCTACGGCTGGAAGGTCGGGCTCGTGCGCGCGCTGCAGCGTCGCTGGTGGAGTTGGTGCTCGCGCATCATCGCCTGCTCGGACTTCCTGCGGCGCATTCCGATCGAGCGCTACGGCGTGCCCGAGAGCAAGACGCAGTTGATCTACAACGCCTACCACGGCCCGCTCGCACGCGACGTGGCGGCGACGCAGCGCGAGGCGCGCGAGCGGCTGGGGCTGCGGGTCGAGCCGCGCTACGTGCTGACCATCTGTCGATTGATGGTGTGGAAGGGCGTCGACGGGATCATCGACGCGCTGGCGGGCTTGCCGCAGGACGTCGAGCTGCTCGTCGCGGGCGACGGCGACATGGAGCAGGCCTGGAAGGAGCACGCGGCCAAGCGCGGGCTCGCGGCGCGCGTGCATTTCCTCGGCAACGTGCCCTACAAGAACATTCCGCTGCTGGTGCGGGCCTCCGACGTGTTCGTGCTCAACAGCGAGTACGAAGGCCTGTCCCACACGCTGCTCGAAGTGAGCGCGCTCGGTGCGCCGATCGTGTGCACGGGCGTGTGCGGCAACCCCGAGGTGGTCGAGCACGAAGTCAACGGGCTGCTCGTGCCGCCCAAGGCGCCGGACGCGGTGCGCGACGCGGTGCGCCGCGTGCTCGACGAGCCGGGCCTGGGCGCGCGCTTCGTCGCCGCCGGCCTGGCGCGCATGGATCGTTTTTCGCGTGACAAGACCTTCGGCGAGGTCGAGAGCGCGCTGCAGCGGCTCGCTCGCTGAGCTGGTGCTGGGCGAGCGGTGAAACACGCCGCGGCCGGGTTTTCACTCGAGTCGCGTTCGCCGTGACCGGAATCAAACCGTCGCGTTCTGGGCGGGCGCGTATTCTGAAGCACCCCGTCCGTCAGGGAATCGACCCGCGGCGACCACTTCACGATCCAACTCGGAGCACTTCATGAGCAAGCCTCTCTGCGCGCTCGCTGCGCTTCTCGCCGTCGCCTCCAGCGCGTCGGCGCAGAGCTTCAACTATCCCAACTTCACCAGCACCGCCGGGCTGACGCTCGTCGGCACCGCGGCGGCCTCGAGCGGCAGTCTGGTCGTCGCACCCGCCACGGCTTCGGCGCGCGGCGCGGCTTACCGCTCGACGCGCGTCAACGTCGCGGGTGGCTTCGAGACGACGTTCACCTTCCGCATCGGCTCGGTCGGGCTGGGCGCGGACGGAATGACCTTCATCGTGCACGCCGATCCGCTCGGAAACGCGGCCCTCGGCGGCGACGGCTCGACGATGGGCTACGGCGGCCAGGGCGTGTTCACGCCGATCAACAACGCGCTCGTCATCGAGCTCGACTGCTACGACGCGGGCACTCCCTGGTTCGACCCCAACGACAACCACATCAGCATCCAGACGAACGGCTCGGGAGCTGCGAACGCCTTCCACGCGCAGTCGCTGGGCTTCGCCACGCCGCCGTTCAACATCAACGACAACGGCAGCCACAGCATGAAGATCTCGTACACGCCCGGGACGCTGAGCGTGTTCGTCGACGGCGCCACGACGCCGCTGATCTCGGTGCCCTACAACTTCGCGACCGGCGGCACGTACGCGGCCGGCGGCGCGGCGGCTGGGCTCAACCTGATCAACGGCACCGATGCGTTCGTCGGCTTCACGGCCGCGTGCGGCGGACTGACGCAGACGCACACGGTCACGTCGTGGAGCTTCACGCAAGGCGGCTCGACTCCGGTCGTGTACTGCACGAGCGGCACCTCGACCGCCGGTTGCACGCCGACGATCAGCGCTTCGGGACAGCCCAGCGCCTCCGCGACGAGCGCCTGCACGATCTCGATCGCCGGCGCCGAAGGTCAGCGCCAAGGCCTGATCTTCTACGGCCTCGACAACACCGGCTTCACTCCGTTGCAGTGGTCCGCGACGAGCACGAGCTTCTTGTGCATCAAGTCGCCGACGCAGCGCTCGCTGCCGCAGGTTTCCGGCGGCACGGCCGGCCAATGCAATGGCAGCTACACGCTCGATTGGAACAACTTCCTCGCGACCTTCGTGGTGCTTGGCGAGCCTTTCGCCGCGGGCAACAAGCTCTACGCTCAGGGCTGGTACCGCGACCCGCCGGCGTCGAAGACGACCAACCTCTCCAACGCCGTCGAGCTCACTTTCGCGCCGTGAACTAGGTCGGTGCGGCGATCGCAGCTTGCGAGTTGCCGCTGCCGAGCACGTGCGGGGCCGGCTGCCACCCATGGCGGCCAGCCCCGTTACTTTCGGGGCGCGGCTTGTTGGGGCCGGGTTGCGCGACCGAAGTTTCTGCGTGCTCGCAACTTCTCGACAGCACGTGGCCGGATTGGCTCTGGCGAGTGATAATCAAGCTCTCGGAATCAGGCGTCCTACCTCAATCACCAGAAGAGGCCTCCACATGAAAGCACTGTTCTTCGCCGCGTTGCTGTCGGCTTCCGCGAGCGCCCAAGTGATCGAGGACTTCGAGCACGGCAACGAGAATCTGTACACGGTGATCGGCGGGCTCGACACGATGAACGTTGTCGCAACCTCTGCCCGCAACGGAGTATTCGGCGCCGAATTCACGTCGGGCGCCGGCCCGAGCTGGCGACTGCGCACGGACATTCCCACTGCTCCTGGCAACGTCTACGAGTGCTTCGTGCGAGTGCGCGGCTCCGCAACGACCGGCCGAAGCTACGTCGGCGTGGGTGCGAGCGCGGGCGGCGCGTGGTCCGCGGTTTTCGCTCCGAACACCAGCCAGATCATCTTGCAGAACAATGTTGGCTTTGGATTCGCGCCGGTGGCGACTGCGCCGGTCACCTACGCGACGGACATTTGGTATCGCCTGCGCCTCGACTGGGCCGCGAGTGGCGACATGACGGTCGAGTTGCTCGACGAGAGCGGCGCGAACGTGATCGCCACCATCGGGCCCGTCGCGACCGGCTACACCACGTCCGGAGGCCTCGCGCTGCGCGGCTTTACGTTGACGGGCACGCTCCACGACATCGACACGGTGCGGCGAGTGAACGCGCTGCCGCCGCTGGTCTACTGCACAGCCGGGACATCCACCAATGGCTGCGTTCCCGCGCTGAGCGCGTCAGCGCAACCCAGCGCATCCGCCGCGACGCCGTGCACGTTGAGCGTCGCCAACGTCGAAGGTCAGAAGCAGGGACTGATCTTCTACGGTCTCGACAACAGCGGCTTCTCGCCGCTGCCCTGGTCGGCGACGAGCACGAGCTTCTTCTGCGTGAAGTCGCCCACCCAACGCACCTTGCCGCAGCTTTCGGGCGGAACGCTGGCGCAGTGCGACGGCGCGTTCACGCTCGACTGGAACAACTTCCTCGCGACCTTCGCGGCGCTCGGCGAGCCCTTCGCTGCGGGCGACAAGCTCTACGTGCAGGGCTGGTACCGCGACCCGCCGGCTTCGAAGACGACGAACCTGACCGACGCCGTCGAGCTCACGTTCGTGCCGTGATGGTGAAGGGCTAGTACGCTCCCACGGCGGCCTCCCTCGCGCCGATCGAGTTCCTCACACTGGGTTCTCGATCGGCGTTCGTGTTGGCAGGCCCAGGCGGTTTCCGAGGACGGAGTCGCTCGCTGCGAGCGCGCACGATCGTCGCGCTGTCGCTCCTGCTCGCGATCGCCTCCTGCGGCGGCGGCGGACCAGCGCATGACGAAGATCTCGTGATGCTCGAGCGGGTCGGCGCCCGCATCGAGGTGCAGGCGCTCGGCGACGTGAACTTCGATGGCGTGGACGACGTGTGGTGCAGCGAACCAGGTCACGGGCGCGCTCGGATTCTGTCGGGTGTCGACGGTGCGATCCTCGCCGCTGCCCGCGGCGGGGACGGGTTCGGTTGGAGCGTGGCGGTGCTCAGCGACCGCAACGGCGACGGCGTCGCGGAGATCGTCGCCGGCGATCCGCTCGCGCGCGAGGTGCGGATCCTCAGCGGCGCCGACGCCAGCACGCTGTGGAGCGCCGCTGGCCCCGCGTTCGGCGGGTTCTTTGGCGAACGCGTCGCATCCAGCGCGGGGCGCGCGTCGGTTGGCGGCGAGCTGTTCGTCGTGACTTCACCGAGCGAATGCGGCCTTCGAACTCCTCTGGCGCTGAACTCAGCGCGGATCTACGCGCTCGACGAAGTCGACGTGCAAGCCCGGCCAGTCGCCGAGCTGTCGGCGCCGGGCGCTGACTTCGGTGCGGGTGGCGCCGCGTTCCTGCGATGCGACAACGAGCTGCGGCTGGCCGTTGCGTCCCGCGAGCGCGTCGACCTCTACAAGGTCGCGCCGGGCGGCGTGAGCGCCGTGCACGTCGCTACGCACCTCGACGATGAGATCTACATGTCCATCGAGACGCTCGCGCCGCTGGGCGATCTCGATGGCGATGGCTTCGAAGAACTCGGCGTCGGCGTTCCGGGAGACGCCGGGCGACCCGTTGTGGTGCTTTCAGGCCGAGACCTCACTGTCGTGTGGGCGTGGGATCTCAACGTCGAGCCAATCTTCGAAGCTGGGCGCAGACTTGATCAACAGAGCGCGCAGTTGGGGCAACACCTCTCGCGCGTCCCGTCCGAGTTGTGCCAGCTTCCTACCGTGCTCGTGGCGGGCTCAGGTCGTCTTCGCACCGAATACGCGGACGGCGTGCTGAGGGTCTTTGGCGCGCTCGCCGCTGGCGAACAGACTCCGCTCACGGAGTTGCGTCGACCGGCGCTATTTGCGCTCGAGTTCGCCCCGGGTCTCAGCGTGTCGATCCGCGAGTTGCGCACGTCGACGCCGGGAAGTTCCTGGGGCGGCGCGGCGGCGCCGCTGCGCGCACGCGACAGCCACGGTTGGGAGCTCCTTTCTTTCGAACATCCGTCCGCGACGCCGTCGGCGAAGCTCGAGCGTCGGCCGGCCGTTCTCGATCCGGCTACCGGCGCGCTCATCCGCTAGTGGTGCGTGGCCGGTCGTACGGCGCCAGATGGGATGAGAAGGCCGGCCTCCACGCGAGGTCGCTACGCGCCTCAGTGGTATGCAAGGGGGGGGTCTGAAATCCGTCCCGCACCACAAGGAGGCCGAGCATGAAGCAGCGTACTTCGCATCTTTAGTCCAGCGCACTGACCAGCGTCCAGCTCCCGACGACCGTGGGGCTCGATCTGTCGGATCGGGTGTCGCACTTCCACGTGCTGCGCGGCGATGGCGT
>Ga0169931_10014784_pt1 | contig 10527 bp, 12 predicted proteins | sample Kivu_15m_20L_FD_129675 | JGI IMG/M metagenome (GOLD analysis project Ga0169931, IMG submission 129675) | Freshwater microbial communities from Lake Kivu, Western Province, Rwanda to study Microbial Dark Matter (Phase II) - Kivu_15m_20L... | ecosystem: Environmental > Aquatic > Freshwater > Lake... | reverse complement strand
CAATCAAAATTTTTATTTTATCTTTATGTTAAATAGCGGTAATAAAATTGCCATATTTACTAGTCAAGAGCATAAAAATTTGAATGCCATTATTTATTTAACCAAGAAAAATATTATAAATCTTTCAAAAAAATTTTATTATAATATCAAGCATAAATGACTTTATTTGGAATTTTAAAATTTTATCAGGGATTAATTACAGCATAGCTCATTTTATATTGTGTAAAAATACTAAGATCAGATAAGAAGTCTATTTAAGCAAAGGAAGTTTTTATAAAAATAGAAAATAATAACATCAATTCAAATGTATAGAACTGTTCTTAAAAATAAAGTCACTCTTTGACATCAGAAGTATTTTTACTTAAAAGATTTTTAATAATTACTATTCAAATTTTTCGCATTTCTAAACCTAATACAAATAATGAAATTAATGAGGTATAATTAATAATCAATTACATAATCAATTTTTTATTGGATAATATGAATTATATATATTAAAAGATAAAATCAATAAACTTCCTATTATATCAGTAAAAAACAAAGATTCTCCTATAAAAACAACTCCACAAACAAAAACGGTTAATGTTCCAATATAAAAGAAGGGCGTAAACTTAGCAAGAGGAATATTTTTTAAGCTTTCATTCATATAATGAACACATAGATAAAAAAATATTCCATTTAAAGAACTAAAACCTCCGAAAGAAAAATCAATATAATCGATTCCTGTATAAAATGCAACAAAAATAGCAACAAGATAATTTGTAAGTCCAATATAATAAGTCTGAGTTTCAACTGGGATTTTCTCATTTGCCAAAATTTTCTGAGCAACAGAGCATAAAGAATTAAAAATTATGTGATAAATTCCATAAAATACTCCTTTTATAATATCAGTTGTCTCTTCGACCACATCTTCTATCTTTTCGATATTTTCAATCCCATCTATTAGTTCGATCTCCTCTATGACAGGATTAGGTTTCTTTTCATTCAAAACAATCATCGCACTTCCTATGAAACAAATAAGGATTCCTGTTAAATATCTTACATGAAATTTTTCTCCTAAGATAATAATCGATAATATGACCATAATAGCCGGACTCATAGAACTCATGCACGAAGCTGTAGCTGCTCTGAGTTCAACCATACAGAGAGTAAGTGTTATCATGCTTATATAGTTGAAGAATGTTCTTACTCCAAACCAAAATTTCGATTTGATGCGAGAAATCCCTAAGATAGATTCTGATTTGTATTTAGCTACTAAATAGCCTATTAAACACGAAGAAAGTGATCTCCAAAACATAAAAATATTAGCATCAAAACTTTCTTTATACAAAATTTTTACAGATTTTATGTGAAACGATGTAAATCCGAAAAAGACGCATGATAAAATTGCATATTTAATACCTAGTGTTTCATTATGTTCATGCGATTCAGGTTTCAATGACGATATTTCTAGTTTTTCGGAAAAGTCATCTTTAGAGACTATTTTCATTCTATTTATGTTTTTATGAAATTATATATTATTATTTATAATAAATAAAGTAATAATATGATTTCGATTCAATCATATTATTCACTGATTATTTGCTATTCATAACCCTTTTTTCGAATAAAATAGATAAACTAATTTAATAAAATATAATTTTAGTTATTTTAATTCTAATTCGCTTTTATATTATTTAAAAATTGGATCTAATATCTGTTCCAGATATTTTGCATAGTTATATTGAAGTCCTGCTTTTTCTGATTTAATCGTATAGGTGCAACTAAATTGCCCAAAATCAAGAAGTAACTCAATCAAGAAGAAGCTTTGAGTACTAATCTCATAGGAGAATAAATAAAACTTCAAAACATCATTGGCATTCCCATGAGCCTTGACATATACTTTTTCACTTTCTAGATATTTAACAAACTCTTCAGTATCTATTTCTTCGGCTGACATCCTATTTTTCTTATTTAGACTTTAGGTAAGATTTTATTATAAAATGTATATTTACCTATTCTCTAAGTTCATCCACAAACTTTGATACTTCTCTTCATCTAATTCAACACTCTCTGCAAAAGACGCATTGGTAAACATTAAAGAGCTACTAGTCTTAACCTATATAAACATATTAAAACAAATCTACTTACATTGTCAAATTTTGAATTTAATCCAAGTAAATCTGATGATTTTAAATTATTTGTAGTTTGGTTATCTTGAATGTTCTCATTTCTCAATAAGTTTTCATAACCTCCTTCGGTATCTTTATTAGTAAATTCGTTTCCTCTCTGATCTATATCTTCTTGCAAATTGTCATCATTGTTTCTCTTTTTCATGAAGACATTCCCATCTTCTAAGGTTCCCGATTTTATAAACTTTTCCTCAGGTTTGCGATAGACAACTGATAAAGTATTTAATTGTGAAAAGATTTGATCAAGGTATTCATCATCCATATCACTGTATAAATAATCAACTGCAGAATAATCCCCACATATGATATACTCGGCCAATCCTATATCTTTGTTCATTAGATTATAATAGTAGTAGGTTCTATCCCTGAGATCTACATCATGATAATTTTTTAAAATCATTTCAAAAATTTTTCCCAGAATAATTTGCATTTCACCAGGAGATTTGAAGAATAGCTTGCATCCAGCTAGAAGAAGTGCATAAATTATTTGGGAGCTTTGAATATCGCTCGAGAAAAAGTCGATAAGATTTTCTATAATATAAGGTGCATTTTCTACTTTATCTCCGAATTCTCCTAATATCCAAATTAAGGCAGATAAACCTCTCTGGTCATTTTCTACCGAAGGAATTGATGGCTCTAGGTATCTGACGAATTCTTCAATTATCGCTGGATATTTTCTGAGAAGAGACTGCAAAACGCACAAAGATTCTCCAACTATGTAATCAATCGATCTATTCAGAAGGGTTTTTATTAAATTTACAATATCGACCAAAGCGTTTTCTACTCTAAGTCCCAAACTTCCGATTTTTCTAATTGCGTGCTTTGCGAATGTTGAATTAACATCATTCACATATTCTTCCATTTCAGTAAGGATTTCTTGATAGTTTGATGAATTTGCAATTTGCACTAAGATTTCTAACTTTAATTTTTTAAGGTACAAAGGTTCTTCAAATTTAGCAAAGAATGATTTATATATCTCAGAAAACAATTGTCTTCCTCCTTTTTGAATTATCAAATATATGTGTGAGAGCACAACATAACACATTTCATTATTCCCATTTATCTCACCACTAGTTACAAGAGTGATCAAGGGATCTTTAAGTCTCTTAATGACCTGGTCATAAATACTAGCATTATCGTTGTTACTAGTAAAATTAATAAAAACTTTAACACAAGCCAAAACAATTGAAGCAGAAGAGTGTTTTAGTTTGTCTTCGAGCACATTGAAAATAGAAAACATTTGGTCTTCATCTTTCGGGGTATATCTAGCGACTAAATTTAGAACCATATTCTGCCCCCACTCGTTAAATTCTTTGAGAATATTCAACAAATGAATAATCATCTTTCCAGAAATTGCGATTCCACCTTCTTTTTTAAGAATTTCATTAAGTACATAAAGAGTGTTCATTACAACTAAAGAATCTTTGTCTTTAATTAGCTCATAAAGAGCTTCTATATCTTTTTCTGTAATTAACTGATGATTGAGATGAAAGACTTTTAGCAATGCCATCACTGCTGTTTTTCTGACATAAGGATGAGAATCTTTTAAAGAATCGTAAAGAGAATTTGCAAAGTACTCGTATGCGCCTTTAAACCTAATATATTAGAATATATGATTACTTTAATGAGCATAGACTTCTTAAGGCTAAACCTCTTATCTTAGGGTTGTTGTTCTTCAAATCTTTTAAAAATGTGTTTATTGCCATGATAGCTGATTCACTTTCATCTGCGTAATTTACAATATAAAGGAAAATCATTTTTTTAGTTACAATATCTTCAGTAAAAGAAGCCTAATAATAACAAATCCCGATAATTAAATTAAATTTGATACCTTCACCATTTCATAAAAAAGCTTACTCACATCAACACCAAGAGTCATATATGCAATTACTCTTTTTATAACATCTTTCTTTTTTGCTTGATCTCTATCTATATTTGGATTTTTAAGAAGATTCATAAGCTCAACCACTTCTCCTTTTTTATGGTCGACAAAAAACTTTGGTGCATTCGTGACTGTCCCAGGAGTAGGAGTGGAACTTGATTGAGAATAATTCATGTTTTTCATATTTGTATAGGTATATTATTTATGTATAAATTTTTAAATAATATTTATATATAAATTATTAAAATATAGTTAAAAATTACTTAAAATAGATATGTTCAACAAAATAAAATAATATTTTTTATCTAAGTCGTAAAGGTATACATTATTTAGCATCAAATTTTTATGAAATTGAATATACATAAATAGATACATCCTTTCTTTTCTTACTAGTTCATCAATTAAAATTATAATAAATATTTTACTAAAAGTAATTCAAAATAAATAAATAAAATGTCCATACGAATAAACATTTCAAACACCCAAAAAAAGGACTCCCCAAACGAATCGAATGAGAACTCATATTCTGTAATTGATGATGATTTAAAGATAATAAACAAGCCAAAAGTTTTAGCCTCGAATGCAAATGACTTATCAAAATTAGAAATTTCAAGAATTTCACCTAAAAACTCTTTTTACAATGAAGACTCAATTTCTAATATAAATATTGAATCACTATCAGGGAAAATTACACAAAATAATGTAATACAAGAGAAAGAATTTGAAATCGACAAAAACGCTGTAATTCGATTGTTGTCTCCATTGGAAAAAGAAGGAAAGTTTTCAAACAATTTAGTAAAAAAGCAAACGTGTTCCGAATTTATAAAAGAAGGTGTGATTAATTCAGATCGAAACCCCAAGAAATACATATCTAATAAAAAGTATTTTATGTTTCTTGATTCTTAGTAATCTCTCAAACTTAACCGACATCCTCGCTGAAAAAAGTCAAAATGTTCACTCTATGAATAAGGGTAAATTCAATATCTCTAATAAATTAGTTGTTCCAAGTGAAAATAATTTTGTATTTAGCAGAATAAAAATAAATTCAACCAAACAAAAAATGCCGCCGTTGAATACAGCTTTCATTTTAGATGGAGATAAGATAAAAACAGAACAAGAAACGCGTATTGAGAAATTAAATAACAAAATAATAAGTTTGAATAAATCCGATGAAAACAGTACCGGAAATAAGTAAGAAAAAATTTTTTAATTTTAGAAAAAATTCCAATTCGAATTCAAATTCTTCAAATTCAACGTCTGTTAAGGTAACCTGTTTTGAAAAACTTTGTCATTCAAAATGAATATGTCTGATTAGATTAGTTATTCATGTCTATAATATTTTCCTTTTGTAAACTATAAATATGCTACTTGTTAATAAGCATACTGGATCGCAATTCTCTAAGAGTCCTGATTCGATGTAAGATAAAATAAGATAAGGATGAATCAAGTTTTGATGTTGTAGCAATTTTAATATTTTAGTTTTAAAATAATTATAATAATTTTTTTCTTGTTAAATTTTTTTGAAACAAACTAAATTAAATTTTTATAATATCTTACGTTAATTTAAATATTTTGTAACTAGAACACATCAATTATCCTGCAAATAAATTACAAGCTCTTTCATTACCTCAAAATCTTTGGTTTTGTTGGGTATTTTCATAAGGCCTATTATTTTATCTCTGTAGATTGATTTGAAGTATTTTTCATTCAAAATTTTTTCGGTTATTCTCAAACTATAACTCCCATGAAAAAACACATAGAATTTTATTACACTAGCAAATATTGAATTACTTATTTTTATGATATTTAGTTTGATTTTATTTAATTCATTCAATTTGAAATAGATTTCTGATTTGAAGTCTAGGAATAATTCATGAAAAGAAAATAAACTGTTGTTGCGAGAAAAAAATATTTTAATACAATTATTAATCTCGTTAATGTTTACTTTGATAATTTGCTTTTTCTGTTTAAGTTTCTGGTTAAAATCAACATAGCTATCTTCGATTTCGTTAAGGTTAAAATCATCCGATAACGTTTGATTAAAAGGAGTTGAACAGGCATTAGGATTATCTTTTTTATTGCTAATTAAATCTTTAGAATTTATTCCTAAACGGACACTTTCATTTTTCAATTCAGAATTTTCTTTCAATATTAACCCTAGCTTGTATCGAATACTCATACTAAGGTGATTGTAACTGATCACAATGGCACAAGTTTCAGTAAATAAAAATCTAGAACTTTCAAGTAGAATACTCTCCCTGTTAATCAATTTATATTTGTTATTGAAAAAATAAATTTCTGTATAGTTTCTATTTATGATTGCGATCATTTCCTCATTTGCGAAAATTACCTTATAAAAATTAAGTTTATTAAGCTGATTCCTTGAATTAATTGTAATTGTAAATTTATTTTGAGGTTCGTAAATAGGATGCACACAGAAGCTATTATCTGACTTTATATAGTAGATGTTGTCATGGTATATATCGACAACGCCAGAACTTGATAAATTGACATCGTTCGCTTCTTTTTTAAACAGAATTTCATGAGACCCGTCATTGTTAAGATTTATTAAGTAAATCATCTTATTAGTAAATATGATTATATACTGCTTGTTCTTAATACAGGCATCTATAATCTTTTCATCTATGTAGTCTATTCGCATAATCAGATTCTTGCCGATTGAAAGATTAGTCTTGTTCCTTATGTAGCTTTTCTCATAATTTCTTGAATAAATTTCATACAAAAATAAATGCTTGTCGATTGTTAGCAATACATTCATATCCTCAAAATCTAGCATCTCATATTCATGAAGGAAATTCTGACTGATGTTGAAATTAAAGACGACATCAATGAAGTAATCGTAAACATTAATACTAATTATAAAAACTTCACCTTTCTCTGTCGATAACAAGATCAAATTTTCTTGGTGCTTGATTTTTTTACAGGAATGTTTGTTCAACTTTAAATTTGAAATTGTATCATTTTGGGAAATAAAGTCAAGTCTTGGTTTTGATTTAAATAAAAAATTCTCAGTTTGAATGAAAGGCATTTTACTTTCCAACGAATTTGTTGTGTGTTGAATTAAGCTAAGTTCATACACATAACTTACATTTTGTTTATTTAAATGACATCGATTATCATTAAATAGGGACAAATTAATTTGATAAATAAAAACCTCGCTCTCTACAAAGATAAGTAAAAATTCTTCATAATTCTCTTTCAGGACTAAAAACCAAACGGAAGAAGAATCTGAAGTATATATCCTTGGAACAACTAAGGAATTATAATTCTTCATTTCTTTAATTTGACACCATTGCAATTTCATTATTTATCGAACTTTATATATTCTAATAATATTCGATAAAATATTTCAAATTATTATTTTTAAATACAATTTATTAGTGTGAAAATGTCACTGAACCCGAAAGAAAGAAGAAGCCACACTGCAGAAGCAAATAAAAAGAGAACTGAGAAAAAAATAGATCTTTCTGTGTTTGAAAAAATCGGAGAAAAAGCAAACAATAATAATAGCCTGATAAATCCTTCGAATTCAATAAACCCAAATAATTCTGTTGTATTTAATTCAGATACAGTTTTTAAAAAAAGAATCGACAAGTTAAACATAAAATTCTATTTTGAGTCCGAAAAATTTCTCAATAGTAAAAGTGAAACTGAGAGGTCCCAGGACCAACTTTATGTCATCTTATTCAAACAGATCAGCCTTTACATCGAAGAAGTAGAGAGATTATCTAACCTACTCAAAGAAAAAATTGAAGACGAAAAAATACTTAAAGAAAAGTTAGAGGAATTAATGAGAAATGAGAAGGACAAAAATTATTCTTTTAATTTAGTAAAACATTTGAAAAATGAAGTCCTTGAGATGCAAAAGAAACTCGAAGAAAAAAATAAAAATGAGGAAAAATTTAAAAGAGAAATTGATAATTTAAAGAGAAATTTAAATACTTACGAAGAAAAAATTAAGAAAATAGAGAATGTTTCTAAAAATTGTTTTAATGAAAATTCTATTGTGATTACAGCTAACAAAAAGAAAAACCAAAATTACAATGGAGATAGTTTTAGAAAAAACCAAAATTCTGCTGCCAGCACGAAATCAAACACAGGTGAATTTGTCGTAAAAAAGTTACGAGTTGAGGATTTTCTTACCTATAATACAAGTGGTAAAAACTATTTTGAAGAAGATTCTTATGCAAATAATAAGAACAATATAAGAAGTTCTGTGATATCTAACGAAGATGAAAAAAAATTGAGAGGAGCCGGAGCTGTGAATAATTCAGAATTATTCAATCAAGGAACGTCAATCCAATCAATAAATCAGACAAATAATAAAAATATAAATTCTAATCAGATTAGTTTATCTAACAATGCCAACCAAAATTTAAATTCTAATAACCTTGGTAATAATTACGGTAATAAAAATAATTTTACGCTCCAAAAAAGCTTGATTTCTAGTGCTGGCATCGCGAATAATTCTAAATCCAATGACATACAATACAATAATAATTATAATAGTAATTCATTTGTTTCAATTGCAGATCAAATGACGAATTTAAATCTTACTTCTTCATTTTCAAATAATATTTGCGCTAATTCCAAAACTAAAGATTTTAAGATAATAAAATCTATCAAACAAAAGAATAAATCAAGTAAGTATTCTAGTATTTTATTTTACATGTGATTAATAATTTGATTAGACTCACAAGATTCTTTGATAACAAACAAAATTTTACCAAATGCTATAAGAATAGAAGGAGAAGAAAATAATCAGAAATCACAGAGCCTTCAGATAAACTTGGCTATTTCAAATCCAATTACTAATAATACATCATGTAATTCCTCTTACAACAATCAGATTCATTTAAAATATCTAAATAGCCTAGAGGCTGAGATGAATTACCTGATTGAAATTGAACAAGATATTTCTAGATTGATTAAATTTCAAAAAGAAATTACGAATGAAAACAATCCATGTTCGCATTATTCAGATGTTCAGACTGAAAATAAAATTCCTGAATCTAATCTTTCTGATGAGGAATTTTACGAGGGATACAGATCCGGTCCTTGTTTTTATAAACAGAATAATAGTTCTATTTTGGAAAAAGACTATTTTAGAAGTTCTAGCAATGAAAAGAATCTTAATAATAATCAAAATATAAAGAGAAGTTTTGTGAACAGTGGAGTTTATCCGATTACCACAACTATATATTTAGATGTAGGAAAGAAAGATAAAACAAATATTAGTAACACAACTTACAAAAGACATCCGCATAATAAAAATACAATGGTCAGTTCAAGTCCTAATAAGAATAGACTTAATATTAATTACTTGAAAAAGGCAAAAGCAATAAAATAAAGAAATTGGATACACAACTCTTACATATTTGTAATTAATAAACTAAATTAAAAAATTTCAGAATTTATTTTTAATAAGTAAATAAAAATTTTCAATATATTAAATATTAATAACAATTTTTTATAAAAGTTTTATCATTTCTAATTAGGCCTTAGATTCGAAATTCTTCAAAAACTTTTCTAAACTTTCATTCTGAGATTTCAAAAACGAAGCTTCTTGTTCTCTTCTTTGAGTCTCGATTTCATTTCTTTCATGGATTCTTTTTTCTAGCGCTTTGAGTTGATTATCGAGTTGATTTTTCTAAAAGATTTTGTAATAAAATTATTATCATACTCTATTAGTTAACTCAACTTTTTGCTTTTCTAATTCTTTAAGTCTAATCTTCAAATCTTCTTTTCCAGATTCAGCTTGTAACTGTTTTCTAATTCCAAACAAAATAGAAGATTCATACAAAGTCTGATAAGAAGCAATAGTCATTCTAATTTCATCCCTGACTCTAAGCAATAGGAGACCTCTCTCCGGACATTCTGTTGTTACTTGTCGAATTATTTCATCGAAACTTTGAGCATATAATTCATCCCTTACTGGACAGATCCCTTTTTCTCTTGCTTGCCTTTCTTTTATTTTTTCGTCTAGTGCTTTGAATAAATCCTTCGCTTGCTCTCTTGTTGCCTTTTCTGGGCTTACATATTGAATGAATTTCTTCCCCTGCTCTTCCCAATCTTTTGGAAGAAACATCGCGTTTAAAGTTTCAACTATGGAAGGACTACTTTCAATTGGTGGTAATTGTTTCTTTTTAGCTATTTAATTAATTTTATAATTACTTGAGAGATTTAAAGGGTCTTCAAGTTTATCGTCAGAAACTTCGACCTTGGTTTGGTATAGGAGAAGACTGGGTGATTCCAAATATGTTTTGATATAATTACTCATTTATTTACAATTTTATAATGTATTTAAATAATAAAAAATTCATTTCAACATAATTAAAAATGATAAATAATCCCTACTATATAAACCAAATAAGCGTAAAAATAATCTAGTTAGAAAAATTTGAGATTAAAATATAATAAAATTATCTTCATTGATTTATAATAAAATTATTT
>Ga0169931_10014783_pt1 | contig 10527 bp, 9 predicted proteins | sample Kivu_15m_20L_FD_129675 | JGI IMG/M metagenome (GOLD analysis project Ga0169931, IMG submission 129675) | Freshwater microbial communities from Lake Kivu, Western Province, Rwanda to study Microbial Dark Matter (Phase II) - Kivu_15m_20L... | ecosystem: Environmental > Aquatic > Freshwater > Lake ... | reverse complement strand
GGAAGAATTGATCGAGGCCGGCGCGCTGGATGTCCTCGAGCACGTGCGGCCTGAAATTGAGCAGCGCGACCCAGCCATCGGCGTCGCTCACTTCATCGAACCACTCGGCGTAGTACTCATCATCGCTTGCGTGGAAGTTGAGCACGTTCTCGCCGATGAGGATGAATTTGCGGATGCCCTGGCCCATGAGAAGCTCCACGATGTTGCGCTTCAGGGTCATCACATCGTTGTGCAGCAGGTCGTTCCATTCGCCGATGAGCTCGATGATGGCGAAGCCCTCGTCGTAGTCGGCGAAGAGCACCTTCAGGTACAGGGTGCTGCTGCCGAAGGCGTCCCACTGCGGATGGATCAGGTGGTCGTACACCGCCTGCGTGAAGTAGATCTCGCTGTGCTCGGTGCCGAAGAAGGGCGAGCGCTCATCCTCCTCGGCCGTGTACCGGTGCCGCCAGTTCCAGTAGGGCTCGATGTCGTGCATGAGGAGAAATATGAAATGGGAAAGCTGAAATATGAAAGACGTGAGCTAGCGGTTTTCCATTTCAGCTTTCAAACCTCCTCTTTCAGCCTTTCCCATTGATCGCTTTCCGAACGCTGCCATGCTTCTTCAGCAGCTCATTGGCCTCTTCGTACCCGATGCCGAGACCTTCCATCACCATGCGTGTACCGCGGTCGATGAGCTTGTTGTTGCTGAGCTGCATGTCCACCATGCGGTTGCCCTTCACGCGGCCAAGCTTGATCATCACGGCCGTGCTGATCATGTTGAGGATGAGCTTCTGCGCGGTTCCGCTCTTCATGCGCGTGCTTCCGGTGACGAACTCCGGGCCGACGGCAGCCACGATGGGGTGCTTCGCCGCCAGCATGACCGGGCTGCCGGGATTGCAGGTGATGCACGCCGTGAGGATGCCTGCGGCATTGCAGCGCTCGAGCGCGCCGATCACATAGGGCGTGGTGCCACTGGCGGCGATGCCGATCACGGTGTCCTCGTTGCCAATGGCATGCTCCTGCAGGTCACGCCAGCCTTGCACGGTATCGTCCTCCGCGAATTCGACCGCCTTGCGGATCGCCCTATCGCCGCCAGCGATCAGGCCCACCACCAAGCCGTGCGGCACGCCGAAGGTGGGCGGGCACTCGCTCGCGTCAACGATGCCCAGTCGGCCGCTGGTGCCGGCGCCGAGGTAGAAGAGCCGCCCGCCGCGCTGCATGCGCTCTGCGATCGCATCAACGAGCAGCTCTATGCTTGGGATCGTCCCGGCCACGGCATCGGCCACGCCGCGGTCCTCGGTGTTGATGCCCTCGAGCAGCTCTCGCGTGCTCTTCAGCTCCAGGTCGCGGTGGCGCGATTCGCTCTCGGTGATGCGCTGCATGATGGGCACAAAGAAAAGGGCCGCCTCATGGCGGCCCTTCTCAAAAGCGAATCGTGGTGATCAGTCGAGCATGAGCTTGCGCACCAAACGGGCGCCATCCACCTCCAGTTCCACGAAGTAGGTGCCGGCGACCAGGCCATCACGCTCGATCACGAAGCGCTGGGCGGCAGGGTTGCCCGTGGCCACCATGCGACCGTTGATGTCGAGGAGCTGGTAGCGGCGCACGATGCCCTGGCCCACGGCCACGTTCACAATATCCGAGGCTGGATTGGGCCAAACGTTCACTTCGCCCGCGGACTCATTCTCCTCGATGCCAACCAGCGAGCAGAGACCCAGCTGCAGGGCGCACACGATGCGCGGATTCATGTAGCCCATGACAGTATCGAGGTAGGCGCGTCCCTTGTTCGAGCTCATGTCTGGGTTGCTGGCCAAGCTGGCCTGGTTCGCGGTGATGGGCGGCGGGCCGGCGCTCACAACCGATTGAGCGATGGCGCTGTTGGGGTCCCACCACTGCCATGGGCTGGCTTCCTCCTGAGCAGGCGCGGGCCATTGCGGGCGCACCATGGGGAAGAGGCCCTCCACGTCGGTGCGGATCTGCACGCTGTTGGCGCCGTGCGTCTGGGTGGTGCCGTAGAGCGCACGTGCGCGATTGGTGAAGGGATTCCCGTTGGGCAGATTCTCGAAGCTGCTGTTGTTGCCGTAATCATTCACCAGCTCCATGAAGAGGTTGCTGCCCTGAACGGGCACCACCGGGCCACCCGTGGTGGGCACGATCACGATGCCCTCGGTGAAGGGTGCGAAGGGATCGAAGACGGTGTGGAAGGCCACCATGGGCGCATCGCCCGGAGCGAGCCAGCTGGTATCGGCGAGCGCGCCGCCCATGTTCACGCAGAATTGCGTCTCGCTGGTCTGTCCGTTGGGGCGGTACAGGGTCAGCTGTCCGTTCAAACCCTCGAGGTTGCCCACCTGATTGGTGTCAACGAAGCTCACCGCGGGGTTGAAGGGGTCGGGGCGGAATTTCTCGATGAAGAGCTCGGCACCCTGGTCGAGGGTGGTGTGGGCCAGGGAGATGTAACCGCCGGTTCCTTCCCCGATCACGATGATCTTGTTGGGGTTGATCCGGTACGTGGAGGCATTCGCCTTCATGTTGCGCACGCACTGGCGCACATCATGCAGGGCGCGGTAGATCGCGTTCAGCAGGCTGCCACGGCGCTCGAGCTCGGTGGCCGCCAGCGGGTTCCAACCCAGGCGATAGCTCATGCTCACGGCGACGTAGCCGCGGCGCGCCATGCGCTTGCAGCTCTCAACGGCCGTGCTGTCCTTGCGCGTGCCATTCGGGCTGCCATTGATCGGCGGCGGCAGCGCATTGCCCGTATGCACGTACACCACCAGCGGGCGCTGCATCATGGGGTCGATGGCCTGGCTGGGCTGATACACGTCCATCCGCACGTTGGTCACCTTCACGGACGTGCTGCCATCGGCGGGATCGAAGTAGGCGGAAGGGATGGGATTGCCCAGCGTTACGGCCGTCTGCAGCTCGGTCACGTTCGCGGGAACGTTGGGCGAGGCGAAGTTGCTGGTGAGGAAGTCGATGTTGGTGCCGTAGATCACATCATTGGTGATGGTCAAGTTGGCATCGCTGAAGACCTCGGTGAGGTAGCGTTGCGCGCTGGCACGCGCGCAGACGGCGACTGCCGCAAGGGCGATCGCGAAGCGTAAGGTTGATTTCATGAGTCCAGGGTTTGAGTTGGTGTGACGAAGGTAGGTGCGCGCACCGAAGCACGGTGGATGCGGGCCGGCAATTTTCCACGGCAGCGCCCGATCCCGATGGGGCCGGCAGCCGGCCGATCGTTGGCCGCCCTACACCTGACGGAGCTTCTCGGCCACTTCCTCCGGCAGGTACTGGAAGAACGTGTCGCCGCGCAGGCCCAGACGGAGTGTCTCCAAGGGGATCACCTCTTCCGGGGCGATGTTGCCCAGGTTCACGTTGGCGCCGAGCTGCTTGATGAACCAGACCTGCTGCGCCTTCTGCGGCGCCTCCCACATGATGCTGGCGGCGGGCACCTTGGCCAGGATGCGGTTCACGAGCTGCGTGTGCGCATGGCCGCTGGGGCGGTAAATGCCCACGGTGCCGCTCTCGCGCGCCTCGGCGATCACCTTCCAGCTGCCCGCGTCGAGCTCGGCCTTCATCATGTTCACCCACTTCGAGGGGCTGATCAGGATGCCGCTCTCCTTGCTGCCCACTTCGCTGAGCACGGTGCACTGCTTCGCCAGCTCAGAGATGTAGCGGCATTTCTCCTTCTGCGGCATGTTGATGCTGCCGTCGCTCACCTCAGCGGTGTCGAGGCCGAGCCGGTCCACCAGCTTGCGGTAGTCCTTGAACTGGCCACGCGCCACGAAGGCCTCGAAGAGGGTGCCGCCGAGGTAGGGCCTGATGCCGTTCTTCTGGTAGAGCTTCACCTTCTCATTGAGCCGCGTGGCGACGAAGGAGGTGCCGAAGCCGAGCTTCACCAGGTCGATGAGGCCGCCGCTGGCCTCGATCATGTCCTCGGCTTGGCGCATGGCCAGGCCCTTATCCATCACCATCGTGAGGCCTTCCTCCCGAGGTTTCTCGGCACGGGCCGGAATGTGAGTGAGGCTGTAGTTCATGGCGCGTAGAGGCTCAGGAGGTGCATCACCTGCGGCATGGCGGCAGCTTCCGGGCAATGTTCCAGGAACTGCTTGTGCGAGGCGTGATCGGCCATGAGCGCCTCTTCCAGTTCCAGCAGGCCCTGCTGTTCCATGCCCGCGCGCAGCAGATAGCTGGCCATGCGGTAGCGGTAGCGCGGGCTGAGCTGATGCACTTGCGCGCCGTCGCGCAGTTTGCGCATCGCGGCCTCGGGTCCTTTCAGCGCGAAAAGCAGGTCGGCGTGATCGAGCCAGCCGTCGAGGTTCTCCGGCTCCAAGCCGTTGAGGCGTGTGTACGCGGCGCGTGAGTCGTCGTAGCGGGCGCTGCGCCCCAGCGCGTTGGCGTAGTAGTACCACGCATCGGAGCTGTTCGGGGCCAGGCGCACGGCGGTCTCCAGGTCCTTGATGGCATCGTTGAGCCGCCCTTGAACGTCCTTCACCACGCCACGGCCGATCCAGGCATCCACCCAGTTCGGGTCCAAGGCGATTGCCTGGTCGTAATGGATGAGGGCCTGCTCGTAGCGCTCGAGCTTCTCGAAGCATTCCCCGATGTAACTGAAGGCAACGGCCTGAGGTCCTTCGATGGACATGGCCTCCTCGTAGCAGACGATCGCGCCACTGTATTGGCCGGTGAGCAGCAGGTTGCGCGCCTTGGTGAAGAGGGCGGAGGTGAACGAATCGTTGATGGCCAGGCAGAGGTCGATGGCCTCGTTGCTCTCGTCGAGGCGATCGAGGCGCGAGAGCGCGTTGCCCAGATTGTACCAGGCCACGAAGCTGTAAGGGTGCTCGTTGGTGAACTGTCGGAAGAAGGCAACCGCGACCTGATCGGCACCCATGCGCTCCCAGCAATGCGCCAATTCGTGCAGCACGCCCTCATTCTCGGGGTTCACCTCCAGCGCGCGTTTCAGATGGCTCACGGCCTCCTCCAATTGGTTGAGGCTCTCGTGCTCGAAGGCGATGTCGAGCAGGATCTCGTCGTGGCCTTCTTCGGCCAGTTCCAGGGCTTTGCGGTAATGCTCAATGGCGCGGCGGTAGTTGCGCAGCTGGCTGAGTATGCTGCCTTTGTGCAGGTGCACTTCGGCGCTCCACGGCTCCAATTTGCCCAGCGCATCCAGCACTTCCAGGGCTTTGTTCAAGCGGCCGAGATTCATGAGCACCACGGCCTCGCTGTACATGAGCTCAACGGATCCGGGGTGCTGAGACTTGGCGAAGTCCAGCGCCTCCTTGGCGCGCCGCGCGTCGTTCTCGTGCAGGTAGTGGTCGATCACGAGCTCCAGGTCCTCCACGTCGAAGAAGGCGCGCACGCCGCGCTGCAGCATCGACTCATAGCGAGCCACGCAGCCCTGCTGATGGTCGTGGGGGAAGGAGGGGGGGCGGTCCTCGCTCATGCAAGGGCGCTCAGGGCGCCTTTCGGGCAAAAATAGAGGAACGCGATTCGACGCGTCATGAGCGTGAAGAGCTTATGCACCGCTATCGGTGCACGGCACTGATCAGAGGTTCTCGAGGATCCAGCCGGTCATCATCTCATACAGGTGCAGCCGCGTGCCGCCGCCGCCAATGCCGTGGTTGCGGTCGGGGTAGACGAACTGGTCGAAGGGCTTGTTGGCCTTGATCAGCGCATTGGTCATCTCGGCGGCGTTCTGGTAGTGCACATTGTCGTCGGCCAGGCCGTGGATCAGGAGGTAGTTGCCTTTGAGCTTGGCAGCATGGAACACGGGGCTGTTGTCGTCGTAGCCCTTGGCGTTGTCCTGCGGCAGGCCCATGTAGCGCTCGGTGTAGATGGTGTCGTAGTAGCGCCAGTTGGTCACGGGCGCAACGGCAATGGCGGCCTTGAAGAGGTCGGCGCCCTTCGTGATGCAGTTGCTGCTCATGTACCCGCCGTAGCTCCATCCCCAGATGCCGATGCGGCTTCCATCCACCCACGGCTGCTGCGCAAGCCATTTCGCCGTGGCGATGTGGTCCTCGGTCTCGTACTTGCCCAGCTGACCGTAGGTGATGTGCCGGAATTCACGGCCGCGATGGCCGGTGCCGCGCGGATCCACGCAGGCCACGATGTAGCCCTTCTGCGCGAGCATGCTGTGCCAGAGCTGGCCGCGGCCATCCCATTGGTCCAGCACTTCGTTGCTGTTGGGCCCGCTGTACTGCACCAGCAGCACCGGGTAGCGCTCACGGCTCTGGAATCCGGGCGGCTTCATCATCCATCCGCGCAGTTCCGTTCCCTGCTCGGTCTTGAACTGGAAGAACTCGCGCTGCTGCAAGCCGAAGTCGGCGCAGTTCTTCGCGAGCTTGGCGTTGTCCTTCAGGGTCTTCACCAGTTTGCCCTTGCCATCGTGCAGCGTCACCACGGGCGGGCTGTTCAGCGTGCTGCGCGTATTGATGAAGTACTGGAAGCCGGAGCTGAACTCCGCATCGTTGTGCCCGCCCTTCGGCGACAAAGGCACGAAGAACTTGGCACCGAATGGGATGGCGAGCACCTCCTGATTCTCCGGTGCGCTCTGTGCTGCGGTGAACACCACCCGCTTGCCTTTCTCATCGATGCCCTTCACGCCCACCACGTCCCAAGCGCCACGCGTCATCTGCAAGGGTTCGCCGCCGGCGAACTTCACGCGGTAGATGTGGTTCCATCCGTCCTTCTCGCTGGTGAGGATGAAGCCGCTGCCGTCTGCGAGGAAGAAGAGGTCGTCGGTGACCTCCACGTAGGTCTTGCTGCGTTCGTTGTAGATCTCAGTGGGCACGGGACGCGCCTTGGTTCCGGGCGGCGGCAGCTTAACGGTGAGTATCGCCTTCTCGTTCTGCAGGCGGTTCATGCGCATGAACCACGGTTCGCCCTTCGGCGTGAAGCCCAAGCGTGGCACGTAGATGTCCGTTTCCTCCGTGCCCAGGGGTATGCTGTAGGTGAGGCCGCCGTCCAGGTCGCGCAGGTGCAATGAGATCGCGCTGTTCGCCTCGCCGGCCTTGGGGTACTTGAAGCGGTACTCGCTCGGGTAGAGCTGGTTCCTGTAGTAAGCGAGGTCGAACTCCTTCACGCCGCTCTCGTCGCTGCGCAGGTAGAGGAGCTTGCTGCCATCGGGGCTCCAGGCGTAGCCCTGCACCAGGGTGAACTCCTCCTCATACACCCAGTCGGTCGCGCCGTTGAGCACCTTGTTCCACTCGCCGTCGGTGGTGATCTGCGTCTCGGTCATCGTCGCCAGGTCCACCACGAAGAGGTTGTTGTCGCGCACGAACGCGGCGCGGCGGCCATCGGGGCTGAAGGTGGCCAGGCGCTGCTTCGCTTTCCTGGTATCGCTCAGCGGGACCAGCTTCTTGCTCGCGCGGTCGAAGACGTGGTTGTGCGCGAAGTAGCTGTAACGGTAGATCGGCTCGCTGCCCGTCTCGATCATCATCTTCTGCTCATCGCCGCTGAAGCTGTAGCCGTCCATCTCCACGGGCTCAGTGCCACCGGCCGGCACCAGATCGCCGGCCTTCACCAAGGTGGCCACCTTGGTCCCGGTGCGATAGGCGTACTGGTTTATCACGACCGCTCCGGCCTCTTCCTCCAGCACGGTGTAATGCAGGCCGTCCTTCATGCTGGCCAGGCCGCCCACGAATTCGGTGCTGAACAGCGGGCCGCCCCAGATGTCCTTGTTGGTGAGGGCTTGTTGCGCGCGGAGCGTTTGAGCGAGCAGGGCGAAGGCGAGGGGCGCGAGCAGTGTTTGCTTCAGCATGAAGGATGTTGTTTTCCGTGAGGGGAGCCGAAGGTAGAGGGCCGTGCTTCCACGGAGAGGCAGCCCATCCTCGAATGAACCGAAGGTCACAGGACGGTCATGGCGCGCAGAACGCTATAGAGCGTACGGTTCCAGGCGCTGAAGAACTGCGCAGGATCGCTCCACGAGGCCCGCGCGTTGTAGTAGCGGACGATGCAGTCGTCGTCCCACGGCGCATCGCTCAGGAAACCGTAGACGAGGCTGATGATGATGTACGAGCCTGTCATCACGAGCGCCCAGCCGCGCTTGCCGTCGCTGGCCTCTTCGGCCGCTGCGAGGGGCGGCGAGAGGATCCACTTCGGTGTCATGGAGTGATGATGGGCGATCGGCTGCTGAAGAGCGGCTCGATGTGCGCTGATTGGAACCGACTGCGTCAAGTTCCCATCAAGCCACGTCGCGAGGCGCTATGATGTAGAATCGGGTCAGATTCACCGGCCCGCCGTGCGGAGCTCGGCCAGTTCACGCTCAAGCTGTTCGATGCGCTTGAGCAGTTCCGGCAACTTGCGGAACACGACGTAGCTGCGATCGTAGGGCCCTTTGTCGAAGGCAGGCGATCCTTGAATGATGCGGCCGTCGCCGATGTCCGAACCGATGCCGCTCTGCGCGGCGATGCGCACGTTGTTGCCGATGGTCAGGTGGCCGGCGATGCCCACCTGCCCGCCGATCTGGTTGTGGTCGCCCACCACGGTGCTGCCCGCGATCCCCGTTTGCGCCACGATCACATTGTGCTTGCCGATATCGGCATTGTGGCCCACCTGTATCAGGTTGTCGAGCTTGCTGCCCTCGCGGATGTAAGTGGTGCCGAGCGTGGCGCGATCAACGGTGGTATTGGCGCCCACTTCCACGCGGTCCTCGAGGACCACGTTGCCCACTTGCGGCATCTTCTCGTACACGCCATCGGCGTTCGGCACGAAGCCGAAGCCGTCGGCACCGATCACCGCGCCGCTGTGGATCACGCACTGCGCGCCCATCACGGTGCCGTGGTAGATCTTCACCCCGGCGTGTATGCGCGTGCCTGCGCCAAGGCGCACGCCATCGCCGATGTAGCAGTTGGGGAACACCTTCACGCCATCGGCCAGCACCACGTCTTCGCCCACGTAGCTGAAGGCGCCGATGTAAACGTTCTTGCCCAGCTTGGCGCTGGGGCTCACGAAGCTCGGCTGCTCAACGCCTTTCTTCTCATAGCGCAGCTCGTTGTTGCGCTCGAGCAATTGCGTGAACGCCATGCGAGGATCGCTCACGCGGATGAGCGTGAGCGTCTTGGGCAGCGGGTGCTGCGGCGCGAAATCGTTTGCGACGATGGCGATGGTCGCCTTCGTCTTGTAGATGTACTCGGTGTAGATCGGATTGGCCAGGAAGGTGAGCGTTCCGCTGCGCGCCTCCTCGATCTTGGACAGGTCGTTCACCAGCACCTGCGGGTCGCCGTCCACTTCACCCTCCAGGAGGTCGGCGATCTGTTCGGCAGTGAATTGCATGTGTTATTGCTGAGTGCCCAAGGTGAGCGCGATCCGGGTTCGTTCCCAATCGAGCCAGAGCGCGGTGCCGTCCTCCGGGCCATGTATGGTGAAGGTCTCCACGGAATCGGGGAGCTGCTGAACGGGTACGCTGATCACAGCGATGTCCGCGGTGGGCTCGCGCATCGTGTTGCCGTCGCTGTCAACGCCCCAGCGGTACATCTTGCGGTTGATGTACACCTCCCATTGCTCCGGGCCGGGCAGGGTCCAGAGCGTGTACTTGCCCTTCTTCACGGGCTTGCCGCCGATCATGAGGTCGGCCGCGGTCTCGATGGTGGTGGCCTCGTTGGCGCCGGTGCGCCACACCTTGCCGTAAGGGACGAGCCCGCCGAAGATCGCGCGGCCGCGCATCGAGGGCCGGCAGTAATTCACCTTGATCAGCTCACGCGTGCCGTCGAAGAGGACGTAAGTGCCCTCGGGGCTCAGCTTCTTCGTCTCGCGCTTCATCAGCCAGAGCGAGGCTACGGCCACGGCGCCCAGAGCCACCAACGCGATCACGATCTGCTTGATCCGGCGCTGCATCGGTCAGTGGGCGTGCTCGTGCTCCTCCTCGCGCACTTCAACGCGTACGGTGGTGCTGTCGCCGCTGCGCGAGACCTGCACGGTGCCGCCTTCGATGGCGATGGTGGTATCGCCTTGGAAGCCGGCTTTCTCCAGGTCGGTCACGATCACCTTCACATTCTCATCGCCGTGGCCGCTGGTGTGTCCGCCTTTGCAGCATTCTCCTTTGGATCCACCATCGCATTTCCCCTGGCATGCTCCGCTGCACGCTCCCTTGCATTCGCCTTGGCACGACTGTTCTGAATGGCACCGCCCCGAACCGCTTTCGCAGCTTCCGCCAGCGCATCGCCCGCAGGTCAAGCAGCAGATGGCCCAACCCAAGCCAAAGCCGATGAGGGTGAAGAGGAGGGTCTTGGCCCAGTTTCCGTTGTCCATGGCTGAAGGATTTGGCGCCGAATGTAGCTCAGCCCTTCCGGTGCACCAGCGTGCTGGCGGCCTGCGCGGTGGGCGTCACCACCAGGTCGTTGATGCACACGTGCGGTGGGCGCGTGGCGGCGAACCACACCAGGTCCGCGATGTCATCGCCGCTCAAGGGCGTCATGCCCAGGTACACCTGCCTGGCCTTCTGCTCATCGCCGTGGAAACGCACCTGACTGAATTCCGTCTCAGCCAGCCCCGGCGCGATCTGCGTGACCTTGATGCCATGCGGCAAGAGGTCCTGGCGCATGCCTTTGGTGAGCG
>Ga0169931_10014782_pt1 | contig 10530 bp, 9 predicted proteins | sample Kivu_15m_20L_FD_129675 | JGI IMG/M metagenome (GOLD analysis project Ga0169931, IMG submission 129675) | Freshwater microbial communities from Lake Kivu, Western Province, Rwanda to study Microbial Dark Matter (Phase II) - Kivu_15m_20L... | ecosystem: Environmental > Aquatic > Freshwater > Lake ... | reverse complement strand
TCGCAAGGCCGTTGTCCACCATGGCGGCGATGCCGGCCTTGCTGCGCTCACGCACGGGGCGCGTGATCATGCCCGCTTGGCAGAAGCGGCAGCCTCGCGTGCACCCGCGGAAGATCTCCACGCTCATGCGCTCGTGCACGGTCTCGGCGAGGGGCACCAGGGGCGCCTTCGGATAGGGCCATTCGTCCAAATCCATCAGGGTGTGCTTGCTCACGCGCCAGGGGATGCCGGCGCGCTGCGGAACGACGCGACGGATGCGCCCGTCAGGGAGGTACTCCACGTCGTACATCGACGGGACGTACGCCACGCCGGAGCGAGCGATTGACTCCAGCAGTCCCGCGCGGCCGTCCGGACGTCCCGCCTGCTTCCACTCCCGGACGACCTCGGTGAGCTTCAGCACGGCCTCCTCGCCGTCGCCGAGCACGGCCGCATCGACGAAGTCGGCGATGGGCTCGGGGTTGAACGCTGCGTGGCCACCAGCGACGACGATGGGATGCGACTCGTCACGCTCCGCGGCGATGAGCGGGATGCCGGCGAGGTCGAGTGCCGTGAGCATGTTGGTGTAGCCGAGCTCGGTCGAGAAGGACAGGCCGAAGACATCGAAGGCACCGACGGGGCGATGGGCATCGACGGTGAACTGCGGCACGGAGTGCTCGCGCATGAGTGCCTCGAGGTCCGGCCATACGGCGTAGGTGCGCTCGCAGAGTACGCCGGGCTGCTCGTTGAGCACCTCGTAGAGGATCTGGACGCCCTGGTTGGGGGCGCCGACCTCGTAGGCATCGGGATACATGAGCGCCCACCGGACATCGGCCTCGTCCCACTCGGCCGTGACGGCATTGACCTCTCCCCCGACGTACTGGATCGGCTTCTGCACGAGCGGCAGGAGCGCCTCGAGGGCGGGGAAGACCGAAGCGACCCGTGTGGACGGCATGGGCTCAGGGTACCCGCGCCGGGGATCAGGATTGCTGCTGCTGGTGGAGTCGGACGTTCTCCAGCAGGCCGAGGGCAATCCAGGACGCGAACATCGACGTACCGCCGTAGGACACGAAGGGAAGTGGCACGCCGGTGATCGGCATGATGCCGAGGTTCATGCCGATGTTCTCAAATGTCTGGAAGGCCAGCCAGGCGACCACACCCGCAGCGACGAGGCGACCGTAGAGCTCGCCCGCTCCCAGCGCGATGCGCATGCCCCGCCACAGAATGATGCTCAGGAGCAAGATCGTGATCGCAGCGCCGATGAAGCCGGCCTCCTCGCCGATCACGGTGAAGATGAAGTCGCTCTCGTTAACAGGGACGAAGTTGCCCTGCGTCTGCGGACCCTGGAAGAGTCCCCGTCCCCAGAGCCCACCCCCGCCGATAGCGATGCGGGCTTGCGTCGCGTTGTAGGCGGCGGTGCTCGCGGCCTCGTCGGGATTGACGAAGGACGTGAGGCGGGCAATCTGATAGTCCTTGACGAAGCCCAGCTGCCAGGCGATCACAGCCGCCGTGGCTCCTCCCACCAGGAGCCCGGCCACCCAGCGCGTGCGCGCACCCGACACGGCGACCATCGTGACGACGACCGTGCACATGATGAGCACGGTGCCCGTGTCGTTTTGCAGTAGCACCAGGCCGATGGGGATCGCTGCAAGGCCGAGGGCGAGCGCGACGTCGCGATCGCGTGGCTCTGCCTCCGCGTCGCGCTTCTCCGCCAGCACCACCGCGAGGATGAGGACGATGGCCACCTTCGCAAACTCCGATGGCTGCAGCGTGAATCCGCCAGGCACCTGCACCCACGCGCGCGCGCCAGCGATCGTCGTGCCGAGCGGGGTGTAGACCAGGAGGATGCCAACGATCGCCAGACCGTAGAGCACCGGCGCGTAGGCGCGCAGCAGGCGATAGTCCAGGCGCGACACGATGAAGGCAAGCACAAGGCCGATGGCGATATTGACCAGGTGACGGTTGAGGAAGTACTGCGGGTCATCCCCGGCGAGATCGGATCGGCTCGCAGACCAGACGAAGACGGAGCTCGCGGTGCTCAGCACGAGCGCGGCGCCCAGGAGCCACCAGTCGAGTCGGCGCCAGTAGGACTGGCGTCCCTCCTGGCGTGCCCCGATGAAGCGACGACTCGGGGTCGCCTCGGACAGGCTCACGGTGTCGCCTCGGGGACGACGGGCGTGCCGTCGGGGCGGACGATGGGCAGAGTCCGCGATGGTTGCGCCCCGATGAGCACGCTCTTGGCGGGATCGACGATGCCATCGACGACGCCGAAGAGCGCTTCGTAGATGGCGCGCACGCCGGGACCCGCGGTGACCGACCCGGTGCCTCCCCGCGTCACCATCATCACCACGGCGTACTGCGGATCGTCCGCCGGCGCAAAGCTCGCGAACCACGCGGTCGTGGAGTTGTCGCTGAAGACCTGCGCGGATCCGGTCTTGGAGGCGATGGGGATCTCATCCAGCGGGAAGCCCTCGAAGGGGACGCGACCGGTGCCCTCCGCCGTGACCCCCGCCAGCGACGTGCGCAGGAAGTCGAAGGTCCCTTCGGGTGCCTGCACCTCGCCGCGCACCACGGGATCGAACTGCTTCACGACTTCGCCGCGGCTGCTGAGGACGGCCTTGGCCACCTGCGGCTGGTAGACCGTGCCGCCGTTGGCGATCGCGGCGTAGGCCATGGCCAGCTGCAGCGGGGTGATGGCGGTGTCTCCCTGGCCGATCGAGGCGTTGATCGCATCGCCATTGCGCCAGCGGAAGCCGTCCAGACAGTTCTCCTTGGCCAGCGCCGTGTAGTACTCCGCGAGCTTGGGATTCTCGTCCCGCAACGCGGAGAAGCCTTCCTTGGCGTCGGCACACCACTGCTCGCGGCGCTGCTCCCAGACGGCGAGTTTCTCGTCGCGACCCGAGACCAGACCCGCGGCTTCGTTGGGCAGGTCGATGCCGGAGGCCTCACCGAGGCGGAATGCGGCGGCGGTCTCGGCCACCGGATCCGGGGCGCCCTGGGGCGCGTAGAGCCCCCCGCCCTTGAGCCACATCTCGTCGGCGATTCGGTAGAACACCGTGTTGCACGACACTTCGAGCGCACGCTGGAGCGTGATGGGTCCGAATCCCGATGATTCGAAGTTGCGGAAGCGCTGCGATCCGACCGTGTAGTCAGCGGGGCAGGGATAGGTGCCGGTGAGGTCGTAACCCTCGCGTGCCGCGGCCACGGTGGTGACGGCCTTGAATGTCGATCCGGGGGCGTAGGTGCCCTGCGTGACCGTCATCGACAGTGCCCGGTCGCGCAGGAGACTCTCGTAGTCGCGAGTGGAGATGCCACCCACCCAGATCTGCGGCTCGTACGTCGGGTAACTCGCCATGGCGAGCACAGCGCCGGTGCGCACGTCGATGACGACCGCGGCACCGGTGTCCGCGACATCGCCCTCCTCACGGGCCCGGTCGACGGAGTCCGCGAGTGCCTGCTCGACCACCTGCTGCAGATGCGCGTCGATGTTGGTCACCACGTAGTTGCCGGCCACGGCCTCGGACTCCGACACCGTGCCCGTCACCCGGCCGACCTGGTCCACGGCGAGGGTCGTGATCCCGGGGATTCCGCGGAGTTCGGCGTCGTACTGCGCCTCGAGGCCGTTGCGGCCGACGAGGTCTCGCGAGCGCAGTCGAGCCGGGTCGGCGCTGTCACCTTGCGCGTCCAGCTGCTCCTGCGTCACCGGGCCGACGTAGCCGAGCACGTGCGCAAGGTTGGCGTCGAAGGGCTCGGGATACTCGCGCACGGCCGCGAGTTGAGCGCTGACACCGGGGAAGTCGGCGCGGCGTTCCATGATGGTGAGTGCCGTCTCCGTGGCCACGTCCTTGGCGATGGGTATGGGCTGGTAGGGCGAGCCATCCCAGCAGACCGGCAGCGGGGGCGCGCCCTCGGATCCGCACGGCATGAGCTTTTGGTCGATGGACTCGCGTGAGATGCCCAGCGCCCGAGCCAGGTTGTCGAGCACCGCGGCACCGCCGTCCTCTTCGCGCGCCAGGACGGTGCGGTCGACCGAGACGACCAGCGATGTGCGGTTAGAGACGAGCGGGCGTCCACGCTGATCGAGGATGAGCCCGCGCACCCCGGGGGTGAGGACCTCGCGGGTGGAGTTGCTGGCGGCCTGGGCGGCGTACTCCTCGCCAACGACCAGTTGCAGATAGGACAGACGCGCGACGAGGGTGCCGATCAGCGAGATGATGAGGACACCGAGGACGACGAGGCGCAGGTGAGACCTGTCGCTCATGACGCCCCTTCGGTGTGCGGTTGCTGACCCTGTCCTGCCCCCGGGCGGCCTGCGGGCCCGTGGAGCCGCCCCTCAGGCTCCACCACGGTACGCCGGGAACGCCGGAGAGTCCCCCTCGGCGCGGGGGCGAGCGTCCGATTATCGGCGTTATCCCCCGGTCTCTCAGCGGGGGTAGGCGTCGGGAACCACGCGCCGGCACAGCCAGCGGAGCGGGCGGATGAGCAGCAGGCCCAGGATCAGGGCGTACGCCGCGCCGCTCAGCAGGAGCACGACCACGTCGTCCCAGCGCACGCGTGGATCGCCGAGCAGCCCGCCCAGGACGGCGCCGCCGAGCACGACAAGCGGTGCCGCAAGAGCAGCCAGCACGGCGATGGACCACCACGGTCGGTCGTCGGACTCCGCGAAGCGCCCGACGGCGTATCCCACCACCGTGAGCATCAGAGCCGTGATCCCGATCGTGCCCGCGGCGGGTGGTGCGATGTCGAGCAGGACACCTCCCGCGAAGCCGCTGACGGCCCCGGTCACGGCGCCGAACTGCGACGCGAGGATGACGACGACGACAAGCACGAGGTTGGGAGTCGCCCCTGGGAAGGGCAGTGGAGCCAGGACGGTGAGTTCGATGAGCACGGCGAGGACGAGAAGGATCGCGGAGACCAGCGTGCGGCGCAGCGGCATCAGCCGGCTCCTTCCGTGGTCGTCGACGGCGCCGGTGCCAAGGTGGTGCGCGGTGCCGTCTCGGGAGCCCGCAGGATCACCCCGACGATGTCGAGCCGGGACACATCGGCATAGGGGACGAGGATGGCCGACCGAGTGAGCTGGCCCTCAGTGCCTCGCATCTCCGCGACGGTCCCGATCGGGATGCCCGGCGCATACGGCCGACCACCCTCGGACCCGAAGGAGACCACCACGTCGCCGACGTCGACGGCCGCCAGCGGATCGAGCAGTTGCATCGTGAGGGCATCCTGGCGCCCCGTGCCGGAGACGATGCCGATCTGGGACGTGCCTGCCAAGCGCCCCCCCACCGACGATGTCGCATCGATGACCAGCAGCACGGTGGAGGTCGTCGGGCCGACATCGATCGTGCGACCGACCAGGCCCGCACCACTGATCACCGACATGTCGCGCTCGACCCCGTCGCGGCTCCCGGCGTCGATGGTCACGGTCCAGGCGAAGCCCTGCGCGGGGCCGACGGCGATGACCTGGGCGGGCACCGCGTCGTAGTCATTGACCGACACCAGTCCGAGCAACTCCTCGAGATCGGCGACCCGGGCTCGATCGTTGGCGACCGTGTCGAGCTCGGCCTGGAGGCGCGCATTGTCAGCTTCGAGCTCGGCAATCCGCTGGTCAGCTTCGTTCAGCCCGCCCAGTGATTCGAGCAGGCCGCGGACGGGAAGCACGACGCCGGCCATCGCTCGCTCCGCCGAGCCAAGGACCGTCTCGCCCGCAACACGCAGCGGACGCGTCGGCCCGCTATCGCCACCGCGCAGGTCGAAGACGATGAGCGTGATCGACAGCAGCACGAGGATGGCGAGGATGATCCTCGACCGCCGGGTATCCCTCATGTCGCGGGAGGCGGTCGCCTAGTGACGCGGCTCGGAGATGAGGACCTGCTGGAGCGCCTCGAACTCCTCCACGCACTTGCCCGAGCCCATCGCCACACAGTCGAGGGGGGCATCGGCCACGACGATCGGCATGCCCGTCTCGTGCCGCAGGCGCTCGTCGAGGCCCGTGAGGAGGGCGCCCCCGCCCGTGAGGACGATTCCCCGGTCCATGATGTCGCCGGAGAGCTCGGGTGGGGTGCGATCGAGGGTGGTCTTGACGACGTCGACGATGGCGTTGACCGGCTCGTCGATGGCCCGTCGGATCTCCTCGGCCGTCACGACGACCGTGCGTGGGAGGCCACTGACGAGATCGCGGCCGCGAATCTCGGCGTGTGGCTCATCGGGCACGGGGAACGCCGACCCGATGGCGACCTTGATCTCCTCCGCTGTGCGCTCACCGAGCAGCAGTGAGTATTCCTTCTTGACGTATTGGATGATCGCGTTGTCCAACTCGTCGCCGCCGACGCGAATCGAAATCGATGTCACGATGCCACCGAGTGAGATGACGGCGACCTCTGTCGTGCCTCCACCGATGTCGACGACCATGTTGCCCGTCGGCTCGTGCACCGGCATGTTGGCACCGATGGCAGCGGCCATCGGCTCCTCGATGATGTAGACCTTGCGCGCACCCGCGGCGTAGCCGGCATCCTTCACCGCACGCTGCTCGACGCCGGTGATGCCGGACGGGACGCAGATGACGAGGCGGGGCTTGGCCAGGTGGCGCCGGCGATGCACCTTTTGGATGAAGTAGCGCAGCATGCGCTCGGTGGTGTCGAAGTCGGCGATCACGCCGTCCTTCAGGGGGCGGATGGCGACGATATTGCCCGGCGTACGGCCGATCATCTTCTTGGCCTCGGACCCCACGGCGAGGATGCCGCCCGTGTTTTGGTTGATGGCGACGACTGACGGCTCGTTGAGCACGATGCCTCGCCCGCGCACGTAGACGAGGGTGTTGGCCGTGCCGAGATCGACGGCCATGTCTCGGCCGACGAACGACATCGTGTTGGACATTCACCCTCCCCACACCTGCCCGAAGCGTGACGGGCGTGAACCATGGTACGGGTCAGGGCCGATTCGCTCCAATGGCCCGTAGGGCTAGGCCTCTCCCACGCGGCGAGCACGCTCGACCTCGAGAGCGCGCAGAGCTTCCTCGAGTCGCTCCGCTGTCCCCCTCTCGACGGACAGCGCATAGGCCGCCGGGACCACTCCACCGAGGTCGGCGCGGTAGTCGTGGCCGCGGCTGTCGAAGTTGCCGGGCGTGATGTGGGTGGCGAAGAGGGTGTCGACCATGACCTGGGCCCAGGTAATACCGGGCGTCCACATCATCGCCTCGGGCACGTTGCGCCCACGCGGTCGCGCCGCGAGCCAGGGAGGTCGGCGGAAGGCGACCGTGGGCTCGAAGCGGACGACGGGATCCCCGTCGTGCTCGAGGAACCACACGCGGGGCCGTGGGTCGGGCAGGACGTCGGGGATCTGCTCCGGGCGGTCGATGGTGATCGACTCGTCCGCCGTTGCCGCGTGGAAGGCAACGGACTCCTGACCCCCGGGTGTCCCCACCCACAGAGCTGCCGACACTCCGAGTCGGTCGAGGTCACGCGAGCCACCGGGGATGGCTGCTTGCTGCACGCGCGCACCCAGGCTCTCGCCGTAGAGGAGCAGGCGCGGACGATGCGCTCGCCCGGAAAGATCCGCGGCGATGCCTTCCAGAAGTAGCGATTGCGTGCGCGCCGCCAACTCGACGCGATCAAGCGACAGGAAGGAGGGCAGCAGTCCGTAGCCGACCGCGACCGCTGCAGTGTCTCCGCGCAGCAGGATCTCGAGGATGTCGACCGGTGTCGGATTGGCGTAGCCACTGCCCGCGGGTGCACCGATGAGGAGAGTGGACCGGTCATATGCGCCCGTGCGCCGCAACTCCTCGAGCGCCAGTGCCACTCGCTCCTCCGGCGTGGGCGCGGAGTCGAAGCCGACGAAGACGCGCACGCCCGGCATCGCCATGGGTGACCCCGTCACCCTCTCGACCACCTCAGAAGGCACGCTCGAGCCCAGGAACCGGGCCCCCTCGCGCCCCACGGTGGCGAAGTCCACGAGGGAGCCGGGCCCTCCCGACACCGTCTCCAGCCCGGGCGGCTCGGCGAATCCGGGCTCGATGGCCCGGCCGCCCCCCTCGAGTCGACTCTGGGCCTCGCCCTTGGCCGCTTGGACTGCCCCCACGATCGTCGTGCCCGCGATGCCCCATGTGATCGTGCGCCGCACGCGGTGTTCGAGGCTTGGCATGCCTGCCGCGCGCAGACCCGCACTGCCCGATGCGACGTACGCCGCCGTGCCGGTGACCAGCGAAACCGCAGCGACGAATCCTGGCCGCACGCGCGCGGGCCAACTCATCAGCGTCGGGCGCGCCGCCGCGAATCCACCGGCTGCTGCCGCAGCGGCCGTGAGACCGAGCCGGATACGCGTGCGGGGGTGCACGGCGATCAGACCAGTGAGGGGAAGAAGAGGGCAATCTCCCGCGCGGCAGACTCGGGTGAATCAGAGCCGTGCGTGACGTTGAACTGCGTCTCAGTGGCCAGATCGCCGCGGATGGTGCCGGGCGCAGCGTTGGCCGGATTGGTCGCCCCCATCATCGTGCGCCAGGACGCGATGGCCTCGGGTCCTTCGATCACCGCGGCCACGAGAGGGCCGGAGGTGATGAAGTCGACGAGGTCACCGAAGAAGGGCTTCTCCGCGTGCTCGGCGTAGTGAGATTGCGCCACCTGGGCCGGGATCGTGCGCAATTCCAGTGCGACGATGCGGAAACCCTTGCGCTCGATACGCGAGAGGACCTCCCCCACGAGGCCGCGGGCGACGCCGTCGGGCTTGACCAGGACGAGGGTGCGCTGTGACACAGGGGCTCCTTCTGCTGCGGGGATGCCGCATGAGCCTATCCCGCAGGTGGTGGTGCGGCCGAGCCGCCCGCGGCCGCTTCATCCGCCCGGCGACCGAGGGTGATCGCCACTCCCCAGAGCAGGGCGAAGATCCCACCGACGATGAACATCATGGGTACGACGAGCCCGGTGAGGACCGTGACGACCTGCAACGCCCAGCCCACCGGAATAGCCCACGAGCGCGTGACATACCGAGCGAGCACGACAAGGGCGAGTGCGAGGACGACACCCGCGGGGATGGCGACTGCAGCACTCACACCCTGCACGACGATGGCGAGCGGGATCGCAAGGATCACGACGATTGCCTCGAGCGACAGCACAGTGGCGCCCAGCACCCTCACGACACCCTCACGCTCTCTCGCGCAGGACCATCGCGCGAGCCTGGCCTGCGGTGACCACGGATCCGGTCACGATCACCCCGGAGGCGGCGTAGGTGTCGGCCTCTTCGGCCAGGCGGACTCCGGCGTCGAGGCCTGCTTCGAGCCGACGGCAGGCGGTGACGCGATCCTCGCCGAAGATCTCGGTCGCGAGCGCCGCAAGCGCATCGACGCCCATCCTGCGAGGTGAGTCGTTTTCCGTCACGACCAACTCATCGATGACCGGCTCAAGAGCGCGGAGAATGCCGGTCACGTCCTTATCGGCGAGGACCGCGACGACTCCGACGAGGTGGGTGAAAGCGAAGGACTCCGACAGTGCGTCCGCCAGTGCGGCGGCTCCCGCCGGATTGTGCGCCGCGTCGATGATGACGGTGGGTCCGCGGCGCACCACCTCGAGGCGGCCGGGTGAGGTCACGTCGGCAAACCCCTCGCGCACGCTGTCGGCGTCCAGGGCAAGCGCTCCCCCGCCGACGAAGGCCTCGGTGGCCGCAAGCGCCACGGCCGCGTTGCGCGACTGGTGCGCACCGAAGAGTGGGACGAAGACGTCGTCATAGGTGCCGGCGAGACCCTGGAGGTTGAGCACCTGACCCCCCACCGCCACGGTGCGCTCGACCACGGCGAAGGCCCTGCCCTCCCAGGCAGCCGGCACGCCGACGTCGTCGATACGAGCCTGCAGCACATCCGCAGCCTCGGGATCCTGCTCGGCAATGACCGCGAAGCACCCCGGCTTGATGATGCCGGACTTCTCGGTCGCGATGAGGTCGATGCGATCACCGAGGATGTCGGCGTGATCCATGGCGACCCGGGTCACCACAGCGACCTGCGGCTGGCACACGGAGGTCGCATCCCATGTCCCGCCCACACCTACCTCGATGACCGCGACATCGACTGGGGCATCCGCGAAGGCGGCGTAGGCGATAGCGGTCATCGTCTCGAAGAAGGTGACGGGCGTGCCGCCCTCCTCCGCCGCACGGGCATCGACCGTGGCGATGAAGGGCGCCACATCGCCGGCGACCTCCATGAAGTGGTGGGCTGAGATCGGCTCCCCATCGATCTCGATGCGCTCGCGCATGTCCACCAGATGGGGGCTGGTGTAGAGGCCGGTGCGCAGGCCCAGAGCCCGCAGCAGCGAGGCAATCATGCGAGCGGTCGAGGACTTGCCGTTGGTCCCGGTGACGTGGATGACGGGGTAGGCCAACTGGGGTGCGCCGAGCAGGTCCATGATCGCGCTGATACGCGATAGCGACGGATCGATGGCGTTTTCGGGCCAACGCCCGAGGAGTTCGGCTTGGAGTGCGGCATAGCCGTCGGGGCCGGGCGCATCGGTCACATCAGCCACCCTAGTGGCCTCCTCCTAGGATGAGCGCCCATGAGCTCTCGCCTCCCGGACAAGC
>Ga0169931_10014781_pt1 | contig 10530 bp, 10 predicted proteins | sample Kivu_15m_20L_FD_129675 | JGI IMG/M metagenome (GOLD analysis project Ga0169931, IMG submission 129675) | Freshwater microbial communities from Lake Kivu, Western Province, Rwanda to study Microbial Dark Matter (Phase II) - Kivu_15m_20L... | ecosystem: Environmental > Aquatic > Freshwater > Lake... | reverse complement strand
CGCGGGTCCGCGACCCGATTCAACATCTCGACCAGAGATACGGACATGGCTTCACCCCGTGAGTGCAGGCCATCTACCTAACCCACCAACTCCCGCCAACCTCAACTCAGAAATAGCCCTGGTGCCGGGGGCCGCGGCTCGGCAGTTGACCTTTCGCAGTTTCGCGCCGCACGCTATACCGCCACCGCGCTTGGGGAAACTCGGGCGCTTGCGGAGGGTGCGCTATGGCGGTGTGGGCGAACGTGCGGGCGGCGGTAATCGGCGGAGCCGCGGTCGCGGTGGCTTGGGCCGCGTGCGCGCTCGCCGCGCCCGCGCAAGGGCAACTCAACTTCGCGCCGCTCGAAGGGCAACCCGCGCAACCGCCAGAACTGCTCCCGCCGCTCGTGTTCGGGTCTGCCGACGACTCGGCCGTGATCCCGGCGCAGTTCACGCGCCCCGCGGTCGGGCAACCCACGCGCACCGCGGGCATCGCGACGGCCGTCGCCGATCCGCCGTACCCGGTCGTAACCGTTCGCGTGCGAGTCCCCGCGGACGCCGCGCCCGGTGACGATCTCAAATACACCATCACCGTTCAAAACGCTTCGCAAGCCGACGCGCACGCGGTCAGCGTGCGCAATCCGGTTCCGCCGGAAATCGACAGCGTGGTGAAGTGCGAACCGGAGTTCGACAAGTCGCTGACCACGAACAAGCAACTCGGCTGGAACTTCGGCACGCTGAAGGCCGGCGAGAAGAAGACCATCGAGCTGACGCTGCGCCCGAAGGCCGGTGCGACGACGGTGAAGAACCTCGCGTACGTGAAGTACGAGCACGGCCAAGCCGTCACCACGAAGATCGGCGCGCCCACCATTAAGGTGACGAAGGCCGCACCGAAGCAGACCGTTCGCGACGAGCAGTACACGGTGCGCGTCGCGGTCGAGAACACCGGGAAGGTGCCCGCGGAGAACGTGCGCGTGGTCGAGAACGTGCCGCAGTCCGCGCAGGTCGAACCGGTCACGAAGGGCGCGAAGCGCCTGCCACAGGCGGAAGGGCAGCAGTGGGAGTGGGTGCTTCCGCGGTTACTGCCGGGCGAGCGCAAGGTGCTCGAATATCGCGTCACGGCTCGTGAGGCGAAGGACGTCGTTCACCTCACGAGCATCAGCGGGCAGAAGTTGATCGCGGACAAACCGAGCGAAGCCCGAACCGCGGTGCTGGTTCCGGGTATCGATCTGAAGCTCACCGGGCCGACCGGTGTGGTGAACGCGGGCGAAACGGCGCGCTACGAAATCGTCGTGCGCAACACCGGCACACTGCCCATGAGCGCCGTGAAAGTGACCGCGACGCTTCCGCCGGAAGTGAAACTGACGATGAAGACCGACGGCGGGCAAGTCGGTCGCGACGGTGCGATTGTGTGGACCGTGCCGAAACTCGAAGCGGGCGAAGCGCAGTCGTTCCGGTTCGGTGCGAAGTCGGGCACTACCGGCAGGCGCTCGTTCGGCGCGACCGCGACCGACGCCCGCGGGCAGCGCGCCGCGCAAGAGTTGGCGAGCGTGTTCGCCGGCACCGCGGCGCTCGTGTGGGAAACGAGTTTCAACCCGCTCACGGTGGCGGTCGGCAAGCAGGGCGTCTTCACGGTGCGCGTGAAGAACAACGGCGGCGAGGCGGCCCGCAACGTGCGCGTGCAGATCGACGTGCCGGACGCGGTGAGCGTGGTGCAGACGACGCCGCAGGTGCGCGTGGAGGGCGGCAAGGTGCAGTTCGCGGCGGAAACGATCAACGCGAACGCCGAAGTGACGTACACGCTGACCTTCGAGGGCAAGAAGGCGGACCAAGCGTATTTCGTCGTGCGCATGACCGCGGACAGCCTCGGCGACCGACCCATGGAAACGAAGAAGATGGTAGAAGTGATCGGCGGGCCGAAGTGAACTTGGGCGGCCTTGGGTCCGGTTCCGGCGTGTGGTACTCTGAGCGCTCCGACCGCGCGCCACTGTTAGCGCGACCGGGCGCCACGGGTATCCGCGCATGATGAAGTGGGACACGTTCTGGGAACTGATCGGCGCTGCGGTGCGCACCGATCCCATCGAGCACGCTTTAGCGCTCGAAGCCGCCCTTCGCGAACGAAAGTGGTTCGAGGTACTCGCGTTCCAATCGCGGCTGGACGAAGCGGCGCGCACGGCGGACGCGCCGGACGTGCGCGCCGCCGCGGTACTCGTCACCGGTTCCGCCACCGCGGCGGCGCGGCGCGAGTTCCTCGTGTGGCTGATTACGCGCGGCAAGCCCGTCTACCTGCGCGGCATCGAGAACCCGGATGCGCTCGCGGATCTGCTCACCGGTGAGCCGGTGGACGCCTTCGGAATCGCGAACGCGCCGCTGCGAGCGTACGAAGCGCTCACCGGGATGAGCGACTTCTACGCGCGGCTCGACCGCGGGCCGCAACCGCCCGAACCGGACGCGGTTGTGACGGAAGCCGAACTGCTTGAGAAGTTCCCACGGCTGTTCGCGCTCTACGCACCCGCGGAACTGGAAGGCGACGAGTGACGGCGTTCAAAGACCACTTCTCCGACCGGGCCGCGAGTTATCGCGCGTTCCGCCCAACGTACCCGCCGGAACTGTTCGCGTGGCTCGCGGGCCTCGCGCCGGGGCGCGCCCTCGCGTGGGATTGCGCCACCGGCAACGGCCAAGCGGCGGTGCCGCTCGCGGCGCACTTCGCGCGCGTGTTCGCCACCGACGCCAGTGCCGAGCAAGTGGCGCACGCCGAACGGCATCCGAGTGTGCAGTACCAAGTCGCGCCGGCCGAAGCGTGCCCGCTGCCGGACGCCAGCGCCGACCTCGTGCTGATCGCGCAAGCCTTGCACTGGGTGGACGCGGCGCGATTCTTCGCCGAAGCGCGCCGCGTGCTGAAACCCGGTGGCGCGGTCGCGGCGACGTGCTACCTCGCACCGACGGTGTGCGGCGAAGTCGATCCGGTGTTGCGCGAGTGGGAAGCGTTCATCGCGCCGTATTGGACGCCCGAACGCGCGCTACTCGAAGACCGGTTCCGCGGCGTCGCGTTCCCGTTCGCGGAAGTCCCGGTGCCGGCGTTCGAGGTGTCGACGGTGGTTTCGTTGGAGGGGTTTTTGGGCTATTTGGGAACGTGGTCCGCGGCGCGCGCGTACGAGAAACAACGCGGCGCGAACCCGCTCGATCTGTTCGCCCCGCGGTTCGCGACCGCGTGGGGCTGCGGGGAGTGCCTCCGCACGCTCCGGTGGCAACTGACCGGCCGCGCCGGGCGCGCTTAGCGCCGGCGCGCCACAAACACGCGGTTCCACGGGACGTCGCGCGACGGTCGGACTTCGGCAACCCACCCGTGCCGCTTCAGCGCGCGCAGGAAATAATCCGTGCGGAACCCGAGTTCGAGCCAACCGTGCCGGCGCACGCACCACAGCGAGCGCCCGTCGCGCCGCACCCCCCACGGGATCGGCAGTTCGTCCATCACCGGTTCGCCGGCGAACAACACTGTGCCCCCGGGAACGATCACGTCGCGCAAGCGCTCCAGCATCGCGCCGTGGTCGTCGCAGTGGTGGAAGCTCTCGTAGAACACCGCGCGGTCGAACCGGTGCGCCGGGCGGAAGTCCAGCATCGCGGTCCGCGCCACGGTGACGGGCAACCCCTCGCGGGCGGCGTTCTCGCGCAGCAGGTCGGCGAAGTCCGGGCTGATTTCGACCGCAGTGACGTTCAACCCGGTGCGGACCATTTCGAGCGTGAGCCGGCCGAACCCGCAGCCGAACTCCGCGACCGTCGCCCCCGGCGGTGCGTCGAGCGCCTTAACGAGGAACCCTATCGCTTGCAGTTGCTCGCCGACGACGCGCGTGCTGCGCGTGTAGTACGGGTACGGCACCGCGCGGCGCTCGTCGGGAATCGGCGTCAGTTCGCACTCGGCCGCGCGGTAGTCGGCGCGGCGCGCCACTTCGTAGTAGAACGCCATCTGCGCGGCGCGGTACTCGCCCGAAAACGGATCGGCCGGCAAGTCGGTCGGGTATTTCAAGCCGAAGGAATCGAGCACCGCGAAGTGCGCGTCGTGCGACTCGCCCATCGCGTCTGCGGCGCGGGCCAGCGCCGCATCGGCCTCGGCCAGCGTGTTCACTTCGCGGTAGCCCGGGCGCGGCGGCACGAAGAACCGCTTCACGGCCACGACCGCGTCGAACAGCGCCGGTGGCAACACCGGTTGGAGCGCGCGGCGGAACATCCGATTCATGCCGACCTCCGCGAACGGAACACGGCACCGAATTACCGCGCCGGCCGGTTCGCGGGCAAGGGCAACCGCTGAAAGCGCGCGATCCGCGTGTCGTCGCCGTTTTTTGACGGCGACGACACGCGGATCGCGAAGACGGACCACTTTGGAGGCTGTTACTTCTTCCCGCCTTGTAGAGCGATGACGAGCACCTGAATCTTCGCCTCGATGCCGAACCCGAGCGAAAGGGGCACTTCCGTGATCGTGTTCGCTTCCTTGATGTGGTTCTCGAGTTTCACCATTTCCGGCTCGACCTTCAGGTTCTTGCCCTTGAGGGTCTTGCTGATTTCGACCGGGCCGATGGAGCCGTACAGGTGGCCCTCGTCGGTCGCGTTCGCTTCGATGGTGACGGCAGGCAGGCGACTGAGTTGCTCCGCGAGCACCTTGAGGTCCGCGATCTTGGCCTCGCGCGCCTTCTCGACCTTGATCTTGTACTGCTCGAGCGTGCGCAGGTTTTCGGCCGTCGGAATCACGGCCTTGCCGTAGGGGAGGAGGTAGTTGCGGGCGTAGCCCGGTTTCACCTCGACCACTTCGCCCTGCTTGCCGACGTGTGGGGTGTCGTCCACGAGCACGACGAGCGTGCCCCCGTGCGGCCCCTTCTTCACTTGGTTGCGGACCCGCTCCTTCTTTTGCGGGAGTTTCTTTTCCGCGGGCTTGGCTTTCGCGTCTGCCTTCTTGGTAGTGGACTTCGCCATGATGCACTGGCCCCGTCGTTAGTGAATGAACCCGAACGGCGCGGCGCGCCGTTCGGGAGTTGGTTCGTGTTCACATGCGACGGGTTCCGCGCTCTGCGTTAGAACGGGATCGGGTCACCGTCGCCGCCCGGCCCGTCGTCGTCTTGCGGCGGGGGCGCGCTGGGCTTGCCGCCGCCTTGCGAGCGCGAGCCGCCGCTGTTCCCGCCACCACCGCCGCTGAAGCGGCTCCCGCCGCCGCTGTTCCCGCCGTAGGAGCGGCCACCGCCGCCTTCGTCGTCGCTCCCGCCACCGCCGGCGTTTTCGCCGCGCCCGCCGATGAACTCGATGTTCTCGACCACCAGTTTGTGCTTCGAGCGCTTGCCGGCGCCGTTCTTGTCTTCCCACTGGTCGAACTGGAGCCGGCCCTCAATGTACAGCGAGTCGCCCTTGTGGCAGTACTGCTTAATCAGGCTCACGAGGTCGCGCTTGGCGTCTTGGCGCGCGAACGCCTCGCAGTCGATGTACAGCGGGTTCGGGTCGTTCTCCCACTGGCCGGTGGCCGGGTTCTTCTTGCTGCGGCCGACCGCGAAGCGGAACTTCACCACTCGGGTGCCGGTCGGCAGCGCGCCGTCTTCCGGTTCGTTCGTGAGGCGGCCGATCAGCATCACCTTATTCAGAGTCGCCATGTGCGACCTCCACTGCGTCGGACCACCCCGAGAGGGTTGGGTTTGGCTACAGTTCGAGTTTGGGTAGCCCGACACGCGGAAGTTACTTCATCTGGTGCGACTCACACAAGGTCGGTTGTCGGAAAGTCACTCCGGCTTCGCGTCGCGGTCGTCGCGCCGGCCGCGGCGGGGCGGAGGCGGGGCATCGCCCATCGGCGGCACTTCGCCCCCGATCGCGGCCGGGTCGGTATGCACTTGCGCCTCTTCTTGCATCCCGCGGAGCACGAAGGCGTTGCCCTGTTCCTCGCGCGCCACCTTCAGGATGTCGTCCTTCCACTTCGAGTCCAGCTTGCTCGTGAGCTGGCGCAGGATCAGTTCCGGTTGCAGGGCGAAGTCGCGCTCCAACTCAGCGAGTTTGGTGCTCTCGCAGGTGAAGTACACGATGTGGAAGCTGCCCTTCTTCTGCTTCTTAATCGGGTACGTGAGTTTGTGGTTGTAGTCCCACGGGCGGCTGATGTCGATGACCCCGCCGTGCCGCTCGATGAGCGCGTGCAGTTGGGTCTTCACACCCTCTGCGTCGGCCGACACTTTGGTCGGGTCGAGGAGGAACAGCGTTTCGTAAACTTGCTTCGCCATGTGGTCCCGTTGGTGTTGTCGCGGTGCGCGGTTGCGCCGCGTGGTTACTGTGGTTCGGGTCGGGCTTTCACCCGCCGACCCCGCGCGCACGCCGCGCGGGGAGCAACCTGCTCAATCAATTCAAAAGTCAAAATGTAAAGTTCAAAAATCGGGGCTTCAATCGCCGCTCGCGGCTTTCGGCTCGTTGTTCGTCTTCTCTGCCTGTGACTTCTCTTTGTCTTTCCCTTTTTCCTTTTTCACTTTTCCTTTTTCATTCGAATCGGCGTTGAAGCGGTTCATGGCCGCTTCGATTCCGCTGCGTGCCCAGAGGAGCACCGCCTGCGCCGATTGCGCGACCGCGTCGTCCACGGCGGCCCGTTCGCCGGCCTTGAACTTCGTCAGCACGTGATCGACCGCGTCGCCGAAGTTCGGCGCACCGACACCGATTCGCAGGCGGGCGTAGGCGTCCGTTCCGAACTGCTCCTGCACGTTCCGCAACCCGTTCTGCCCGCCGTGACTGCCCTTCGCCCGCAACCGCAACTTGCCCAGCGGCAGATTGAAGTCGTCGCAGATCACCAGCACGTCCGCGAGTGCCACTTTGTAGAAGTCGGCGATGGCTCGCGCGGCTTTGCCGCTCAGGTTCATGAACGTGAGCGGTTTCACCAGCAGCAGCGTTTCGCCGCCGTCCTTTTGCTCCGCGATCAGCGCCTCGAACTTTTCGCGGAACGGCGTCGTTCCGGGCGCGGCGGCGAGGTAGTCGATCACCTCGAAGCCGACGTTGTGCCGTGTGCCCGAGTACTTCGGGCCGGGGTTCCCCAAACCGATAATCAGCTTCATGGCGCGGAGCCGTTAGAAGGCAAGCGGCGGCAAGAACGAACAACGGACGCCTCCGGCGCGCCCGAAGTTCGCTCGGGGCGCGGCGGTTACTTCTCGTCTTCGTCGGCCTTCTTCTTTTCGGGCTTGATGACCTCGGGGCCGGCACCCGGTTCGGCCGGGGCCGCGACGACCGCTTCGACGCCCGGCAATTTCAGTTGCACCACCACGGCTTCCGGCGCTTCGAGCACCTTCACGCCGTCGGGGAGCACCAGTTCGCGCACGTGAATCGGCGCGCCGAGCGTGAGGTTCAGGATGTCGATACGGATGGCTTCGGGGATGTTGCCGAGCGGGCACTCGATGTGCAAGTTGTGCAACGGCTGATCGAGCACGCCGCCGCCAGTGGCCTTCGGCGAGTTGCGCAGTTCGACCGGCACCGTCACGCGGACCAGCTCGGCGCGATCTTTGCGCTCGAAGTCCACGTGAACCATCTGCTTGCCGAGATAGTCCCACTGGAGTTCGCGCACCAGCACGGTCTCGGTCTTGCCGCCGATTTCGAGGTCCAACACGCGGGCGTGTTGGATGCGAATGGCGCGGTCGAGTTCTTCGGCCGACACGGACACTTGTACGTTGTCCTGCTTGTGACCGTAGACGATGCCGGGCACTTGGCCCGATTTGCGGAGCTTGAACGCGGCGCGGGAACCGGAGTGCGCGCGCGGGTTGGCCTTGATGGTAACGATGACCGACATGCGGCACCTCGCGGCGGCTACTCTCGCGGGCGTGTGGCCCGCTACCCTCGCGCACTCGCTGTGTGTTTCGTGAAACGAACGGAAGCGGCCCCGGAACGCGAAGCCGCTTCGTGATAGAGATTATGCGAACGTGCGGGCGGGGCGGCAAGCCCCGCGCCGTCACGGTTTCGGTAGCGGGTTGGGCCGTTGGTTCACTTTCGGGTCGAGGGTGAGGGCCGCGGATTCGTCCGCCCGCGCGCCGGCGGCGTCCCCGAGGCGCTCTCGCAGGTAGCCGCGGAGCCGGTACGCCCACGCGCGCTCCGGCCCAGAAGCCGGGAGCCGGGCGAGCGCGAGGTCGCAGTCGGCCCGGGCCGCGGCGAACTCGCTCAGCCGCACGCGGGCGTCGGCGCGGTTCATGAGCGGGTGCGGCCGCGGGTCGCCCAGTTCCAGCGCTCGGGTGCTGTCCAACACGCACCCGGACGGATCGCTCGGCGACAGATTCAGCCGCGCCCAACCGTGAACGTGCCACGCAGCGAAGAGGCACGGTTCGCGGTCGCGGGCGGCGGTGGCGTCGCGGTCGGCTTCGGCCCACAGCCCGAGTTGGCACCGGGCGTCGGCGCGCGTTACCAGCGCCGGTGCGTACAGCGGATCGATCTGAAGCGCCTGTGTCGCGAGTTCCGCGGCGCGGGCGTGGCCGCCGCTGCGGGCCGCTGTTTCGGCCTCGCGCTGGAGTTGGGCCGCGGCGGCGGTGGTGCGGAAGTGCGCCACCCGCGGCACCTTGTCCACGTTCGGGTTCAGTTTGAGGGCTTCGGCGGTGTCGGCCCGTGACCCGGTTTCGTCGCCGGTGCGGAGCCGGATGTAGCCGCGAATGCGCAGCTCTTCGGCACGAACCGGCGCGCCGGCTGGCAGCAGTTCCAAGTGTCGGTTGAGGTCCGGGAGGGCGGCCGCGTAGTCGCCGGCGAGCGCGCGGGCCGTGCCGCGGGTGCCGTAGGGTGTCGCGCCGCCCGCGCCGAGTTCCATCGCGCGGGTCACGTCCGCGACGCACGCCGCGAGTTGCGGCTTCTGCAAGTTCAGCCGTGCCGCGCCGCGCGCGAGCCACGCCGAATAGCTGTTCGGCGCGCGAGTCACGGCCGCGTCCGCGTCGGTTTCGGCCTCGGCCCAGCGCCCCAACCGGCCCAGCGCCGCGGAGCGCACCAGCAGCGCCGGCACGTCGTTCGGGTTTGCCGTCAGCGCTTGGGCGGCGAGTTCCGACGCGCGCGCGAACTGCCCGGCGTCGAGTGCCGCTTGCGCCTGTGCCGCGAGCGGGTCGCCCGTCGGCTTCGGACCGTCCGCGGGGCGCGGTTGCTTGGGCACGCGGCGCACGACGGCCGTGACCCGCTCGCCGCGCTTCACGTCGGCCTCGGTCAGCGAGATCGCAACGTCGTCGCGCGGCTTACCGTCCTTGCCCAGTTCGACGACCAGCGCGTACCGGCCATCGGGCAGCGCGACGCGCGGGCGGTTCACGTCCAGCACGGTGACAACGGTTCCGTTCTGCTTCACCAGCACGTCGACGTCGTCGCAGACGGTTTCGAGGGCCAATTCGCCGCGCGGCGCGCGGAGCGCGAGTGCGGTCGCCGCTCCCGCCGCACACAGGGCGAGAGCCAGCGCGGCCCACCGCGCGACCCGGCGGCGCGGGGGCGGCGCGTCGGCCACGACCGGCGGGAGCACCGGGCTGGTGTGCTGGAGCGCCGGCACCGAGGGCGCGCGCGGCGCTGGCGCCGGCTGTTGGGCGTGCCCGTGAACGAACGGCGCGAGCGCGCGGGCCGCATCGGCCGGCACTTGGAACCGGTCCTCCGGGGCCTTCGCCATCATCTTGTCCACGACCGCGTACAGCGCCTCGGGCAGGTCCGGGCGCAGATCGCGCAGAGGCGGCGGCGCGTCCATCGCGTGCTTGATCATCTTCTCGATGTCGGTGCCGCCGGAGAACGGCACGCGCCCGCTCAGCATCTGGTACAGCGTGCAGCCGAGCGCGTAGATGTCGGCCCGGGTGTCGATGGTGTGCGAGTCTTTGGTCTGTTCCGGGGCCATGTAATCGGCCGTGCCGACGACGATGCCCGCCCCGGTGAACTGCCCGTGCCCGGGCCGACCGGCGAGCCGCGCCAGACCGAAGTCCAGCACCTTCAGTTGCCCCTTCGCGGTCAGCATCAGGTTCTGCGGCTTGATGTCGCGGTGAATCATCCCGTGCTCGTGCGCGTGCTGGAGCCCGTGCGCCGCCTGCCGCGCGAAGTGGCACGCGACGTGGACCGGCAGCGGCCCCTCGCGCTCGAGGTACTTCGCGAGCGTCATCCCCTTCACGTATTCCATGACGAAGAAGTGCATCCCGCCGGCTTCGTCGGCGTCGAACGCCTGAACGATGTTCGGGTGGCTGAGGCGGGCGGCGGCGCGCACCTCGTGCAGGAACCGGGGCAGGGCCGAGTCGCGGTGCAGCAGGTGCGGGTGAATCACCTTGAGCGCGACCTTGCGGCCCATGCGCACCTGCTCGGCGAGATACACGGTGCCCATGCCGCCTTCGCCGAGCACCTTGAGCACGCGGTACCGCGGGTGCCCGTTCAGTTGCGGCGGCACGCCGGGCGTCTGCACTTGCGGCACCGAGGCGCGACCAAGCGGGCTGGGGCGAGTGGGTTGGGCGTCAGGGCTGTTTCATTGTTGAAGCTGCGTGCTGTTGAGCAGCTCGAGTGCCTCGTCGGGTCGAACTTGGAACCGGTGAGTAGCGGCGCGGGTGCTCACCGCGTCCACCCCGCTCAACAGGT
>Ga0169931_10014780_pt1 | contig 10531 bp, 7 predicted proteins | sample Kivu_15m_20L_FD_129675 | JGI IMG/M metagenome (GOLD analysis project Ga0169931, IMG submission 129675) | Freshwater microbial communities from Lake Kivu, Western Province, Rwanda to study Microbial Dark Matter (Phase II) - Kivu_15m_20L... | ecosystem: Environmental > Aquatic > Freshwater > Lake ... | reverse complement strand
TCCATACACTTATCGGGCGGAACAAGTATTTTTGCCGACGTGGGCGAAAGATCTCAACGCAGAACTGACGGCTGCCTTTGCTGCCGGGGTGGATGGGGTATTTACCGACCATCCTGCGCAGGCGTTAACAGTACGGCAACAGCTATGTCACGGTTCAACGCAATGACACAACTGGTAACTTATTAGATTTTTTGATTAAACAGAACTTGCTTAGACTGCTATTCAATCACTGATGATTCGGATAGCAAGTCTATGCAACATACCTATCATAAAATAACTATCGCGTTGCTGTTGGCCGGCTGTATTGCCGGCTTAGTTGCCTGTTCACCACCACAACAACCCGCTGAAACTGCCGCTGGTCCTGTTAGCTTATCGGTGATCCCGGCGGATATATTAACCATTACACCAAGCGAGCTGGCACGTGGGCCAATGATCTCCGGTACTTTGCAGCCGGTGGTTAAAGCCGAACTGAACGCCGAGGTCAGCGCTATTGTCACCAAGGTGCTGAAAGACAACGCCGATCCGGTAAAAGCCGGTGACTTGTTATTGCAGCTGGACCAAACCACCTTTCGCGATAAATTAGTGTCAGCGCAAGAGGCTGAGCGTTCAGCTGCGCTTGCCGCAGATCAAGCACAGCGCCAGCTCAGGCGTATGCAACAGCTGCGTAAGCAGGAGCTGGTAACAGCAGAAGTCTTGGAAACAGCGGAGATCCGTGCCAATCAAACTCAGTCCGACTTAGCGTCAGCCAAAGCACGTACAGCCGAAGCACGGCAACAATTGGAGCGTACCTTAGTTCGGGCACCATTTGATGGCGTTGTCGCGGTGCGGCGTGTCTCGGCCGGCGATACAGCGCAGGTTGGCAAAGCACTGATGACTTTAATTAATCCGGCCAGTATGCGGTTTGAAGGTTATATTGCTGCCGAGCAAGTTGGGGCGGTGCAGGTCGGCCAGCAGGTGAGCTTTCGGGTCAACGGTTATGCGGGTCGGCAATTCACCGGCAGTATTGAGCGCATCAACCCACAAGCCAATGAGCAGACCCGCCAGGTTCAGGTGTTCGTTAAGCTCACTGAGCAACACAATTTTGTCGCGGGTCTGTATACCGAGGGCTATATCACCGTAGCGCAACAACAGGCGCTGATGTTACCGCCGGGCGCTTTGGTGCAGGAAGGCGATAACAGTTTTGTTTGGTTGGTTAAAAATGACAAGCTGGTGAAAACCGCCGTGACCACCGGCAATAAAGATCTGCGATACGGCACTATCGAAGTGACCGCAGGTGTCAGCGTCAACGATGAGATCCTGCGCCATCCGCAAGGCCAGTTAAAAGACGGTATTCAGATTGAACGTCAGCGCGATAGTTCTGTCGCGAATGTCGGCACTAAACCAGCGATTGAGCCAGTCGTTAAGCCAGGGAAATAAACCATGTTGCTATCCGATTTTAGTATCAAACGACCGCTGGTCGTGGTGGTGGTCACGCTGGCGCTGATGTTATTTGGCTATTTTGCGCTGAAAAACTTAAAAACTAACCAGTTCCCGGATGTCCAGCCGCCGGTGCTGGTGGTCAACGTGCCTTATCCGGGGGCGTCGCCGGAAACGGTGGAACGTGAAGTACTGCGGCGGGTTGAAGACTCGATGTCCAGCATTCAGGGCATTCGTGACATCCGCTCTTATGCACGCGAGTCAAGCGCCACAATCGTGGTGTTTTTTGAGTTTGATAAAGATCTGGTATCGGCAGCACAAGAGTTGCGTGACAGCATTGCCACGGTGCGCGATAAGCTACCAACCGAAATGAAAGAGCCGTTTATTAACCGGGTCGATCCGAGCTCGCAACCGGTAATTTCGCTGGCGGTATCGTCTGATGAACTGACCCCGCTGGAGCTTTCGCGTCTTGGTGAAGTGCAGATCGCCCGCCAGTTGCGTGCTATTTCCGGAGTTGCCCTGGTTGAGCTGGAAGGTGAGCTGGAGCGGGAAATGACCATTTTCCTCAACAGTAACGCGATGCGGGAATCGCGGGTGTCAGCGCAGGAAGTCGTTGCAGCCCTGCGGGCGCAAAACCTGGCAACACCGGTTGGGCGTGTGGTGAACGGCCTTGAAGAAAAAAGTATCCGGCTGGCTGGTCGCTTACCGGATGTCACCGCCTTTGAGCAAATGGTAGTGAAACAAAATGGCGAGCAAGCCATCCGGCTTGGCCAGATCGCAGAGGTGGTTGATGGTGGCGCCGAGCAACGGCGTTTATCGTTTTTTAACGGCAAAAAAGCACTCGGTATCGATATTACCAAAGCCCGTGAAGCGTCGACTATCAGTGTGGCCAATGACATCAAAGCCAAATTGGAGGAACTTAAACCGCAACTGCCAGCCGGCGTTGAAGTGGTGGTTGTCTCCGATCAAGGTGAAGATGTGCAGGTGAGCATGAACAATGTCACCGAGGCGCTTGGTGTTGGTGCATTACTGACTATCATCACCGTGTTTGTGTTTCTCAATTCATGGCGCTCGACGCTGATCACTTCGCTGGCATTACCGACTTCGGTGTTGGCGTCCTTTATTGCGGTATGGGCCTGTGGTTTTACGTTGAATTTTATGTCGTTGCTGGGCTTGTCCCTGGCGATTGGTGTGTTGATTGACGATGCCATTGTGGTGCGCGAAAACATCGTGCGGCATATGGAAATGGGCAAGGACAATTTTACTGCAGCAAGAGACGGCACCCGTGAAATCGGTATGGCAGTCATTGCCACCACCATGTCGATTGTGGTGGTGTTTATTCCAATCGCGTTTTTAGATGGTATTACCGGCCAATGGTTTAAACCTTTTGCCTTAACTGTGGCTTGCTCGGTGATTGTCTCGTTGTTTATCTCGTTTACGCTCGATCCCATGATGTCGGCATACTGGCATGATCCTGACCATGACCGCAGTAAGCAACGTCGTGGCCTTGGCAAAGTGTTGGCAGGTTTTAACCTGTGGTTTGATCATCAGGCCGAGCGTTACAGCAAAGTGGTGCGCTGGGCGTTGCACCACCGCAAATCGATGTGGACTTTGGCATTTGCCTCGTTTTTTGGCGCGTTGGTGTTACAAGCCAAGTTTGGTGGCACTGGTTTTATGCCAGATACCGATGCCGGTGGCTTTATTGTGTCGATCCGGGGACCGTCTGAGGCCAGCCTGGCTTACACCCGGTTAAAAGCACAACAAGTTGAAGCGATCACCAAAACATTGCCGGAGCATCGCTACACACAATCGACGATTGGGGTGCAGGGCAATATTACCCGTGCTCAGGTGTTTGTCCGGCTGGTGCCGGAGAAAGAACGTCAGCGTAGCTCGAAAGAAGTTGCGGAAGAGGTGCGTGGCAAGATTGCGGCACTGGTTGGTGCTGAGTTTAGCGTACAGACTGACTTAAACGGTGGCGGCGGCGGCGACGGCAAGCCGTTACAAATCCAGTTCCGCGGCCCGGATACGCGCGTGCTGGAAGGCATAGTGATGGACTACGTGGTCAAACTCAAACAAGTGCCGGGCGCGGTCGATGTTGGTTTATCGGCCCAAGATCCAAAACCCGAACTCCAGGTTGAATTTGATCGCGGCTTGGCGGCCAGTGTTGGTTTGACGATGAGCGATGCGGCTAATGCGTTACGGCTAGCGTTTGCCGGTGCTGAAATTGGCGATTGGGTTGACCCGACCGGTGAAACCCGTAACGTGTTTGTGCGGATTCGGCCGGAAGAGCGGGCGACGGTGGAAGATTTAGAGCAACTGCCATTGTTATCGGCCAAAACCGGCGCCCTAGTGCCGCTGGAACAAGTTGCGACCGTCACTTTGGGCCGAGGACCTGCTTTAATTGAGCACTTAGATCGCGAAACCATGATGGCGGTGTCAGCCAATGTGCAAGGCCGCAGTTTTGGTGAGGTGTCAGCAGACGCTATGAAGCTGGCGCGACAAATTAATTTCCCGGCCGGTTATGACATTGTGGTTGGCGGGCAGGGGCGTGATCAGGCCGAAGTCTTTGGCAGCATTTTTGGTGCGCTGGGTATTGCCGTGGTGTTGATGTATCTGATTTTGGTGGTGCAGTTCCATAGTTTCAGTGCGCCGGTGGCTATCATGATGTCGCTGCCGCTGTCATTGATTGGTGTGGTGCTGGCTCTGCTGATTGGTAAATCGACACTTAATCTGATGAGTTTGATTGGCATCGTGATGTTGATGGGGATAGTCGCTAAAAACGCTATCCTGCTGATTGACTGTGCGCGGAAAAAAGAGCAAGCCGGTATGGGGCTGGATGAAGCGTTGGAGGCGGCGGGACGGGAACGCTTGCGGCCAATTCTGATGACTACTTTTGCGCTGGTGGCCGGCATGCTGCCGGTGGCGATTGGCGTGGGAGAAGGCTCAGGATTCTACCGGCCGCTTGGTATTGCCGTCATTGGCGGTACTTTGACGTCAACAGTGTTAACGCTGTTAGTGGTGCCAACCTTCTACGATAGTCTGGAGCGGTTAAAACGGCGGATCAAACGCCGTTTGGGTGGTCGTAAAGCGATAGTTGCTCAGACTGCCGAGGTCACTGGTTAGCAAGTCACTGCGGGATTTTCGGTGAAAAAAAACCGGCGTGTTAAACGCCGGTTTTTATAACCAGGAATGGTTGATTTCGGATTAGCTTAGAAACCCAGTGATACGGTCAGCGCAGCGCTGCGGCCCGCACCAATCAAATATGCCCCTTCGCTACCGCCACTGATATGTTCTTTATCAGTGACGTTATTGATAACAAAGTTGACATCCAGCGAGTTGACCAGCTGGCCGGTTAACTCTTTGCTATAACCCGCATAAAAACTGATATTGGTGTACGCTGGGATTTCATCACGGTTCCAAACATCGTTGGTACCAACAAAAGTATGTTTCGCCGCACCAAAGTATTCGCCGGTGTATTTTGCGTTAATACCTGCACGGTAGCTATCCTGGGCAAAATTTAGACCAATGCTGGCCATTTGTTCAGGAATGCCGGCCACTTTCTGGCCTGACTTGTAAGAAATAACCCGGCCATCTTTACCGTTTGGCAGCTTTTTCGATTCATACACGTCTTCGTTGTATTCTGCCGAGTTTTGGCTCAATGATGCTTGCAGTGACAGTGTATCGGTCATAGTCCAGTTCAGGCCTAATTCAAAACCGTTGCTGTCGACCCCACCGATATTGTCAAAGTTACCATCACCTGCCGCCAGATAGTTCGGCGTGCCATCGGCATTTAACGAGTAACGTAACAACGCAATGCGGTCACTGAACTTCACTGAGTAAGCAGTGGCAGAAAGCGATAACGGTCCATTGTTATACCGGACACCGGCTTCAAGATTTTTTGCTGTTTCTGGCGTTAACGAGGCCAGATCTTTCGCCTTTTTGCTTTCCAGCAAGCCGTCGTTGATGGCTTTAAAGTTTTCTGAGTAACCGGCAAACAGTTCTGCCTCATTAGTCAGCTGATAGACCAAACCGGCACTTGGCAATACATCAGAGTCACTGTCGATTTGGTCAAAGCCCAGGTTGTTTAGGTTATCTTGCCGCTCGATATCCACCAGGAACTTTTGTACACCAACGTTCAACCGCAGATCACCAATTTCCATTTGGTCTTGCAGATATAACTTGGTTACTTTAGTCGTATAGTCTTCGTCAAACTGCACGTAATACGGTTTGTCGTTGAAATGATGATAGATTTTGGCATCAATCACTTCGTGCCAGTCACGGGTGCGGTTCCGTTCCTGCTGTTCTACCCACAAACCGGCCCGCAACGTGTGGCTGTCCAGGGTCCAGTTCAGGTCAGCTAACGCGCCGTAGCGGTCTTTTTCATAATGGGTGTGGCGATACGATGACACGCGTTTGGCTTTGCTTAGATCTGCTTTTGGATCCAAAATCGGGCGGTTTTGCGCATCAACATAAAAGTACTGAACTTTGGTCAGGTTGCCTTTGTTAACCCGGTTGCCATTTGCATCTGTCACATACAGCTGATATGGCGGTAACCAGTCCCCGCGGCCGCTCTGTTGATGCGCATAAGGCGTGACGTTTAGTTTCAGTGCATCAGACAGTTCATACTCAGCTTTGACGTAGAACAACGCATTGTCGCGCAGGGTTGACCAGGTTTCAGCAAAATTTTGGTCAATGTCAGGATCGCCGGTCCACATGTTAGTCAGGCCATCCCAGCGTGGTGTTTTCTCAAAATGCGCTAATGAAACCGGCTGGTAGTTGTCTTCATGGGTCGTGTCATAAGAGAAGCGAGCCGTATATTTACTTTTATCCAGCTCAGTAACCGATTTTGCTTCGAAGTGCAAACGGTCTGAGTAGCCATTACTGCCACTGCCAATCCAGCGTTTGTTGTAGCTGTCAGACAAGCTGACATAAGCAGTTGTGTTGTTCCCGATATTGCCGGTGTCATAACGGACGTAATCACGGCGTGCATCAAAGCTACCCTGAGTGTGGGCGAATTTAGCGCCTGCATCACTCTCCGGGTTGCTTGATACGAAGTTAATAGTACCACCGAGCGCATCCAATGATGCTGACGCGATATCAGCGGCACCCTGTCCTACCTCTACCAGCATGGTATTTTCAGTATCCAGGTAACGGTTTGCTTTGCTACCGCCGGCATAGGCTGAACCGCCGTTAGGGACGCCGTCAATGGTGATGCCTAACTGTTGGTCGGCACGGTCAATTACGAAGCCTCGCATGGTGATACTGGTGGTGTAGTCGTCGGCACCGAACGCGTCGCCTTGCGATACATTGACGCCAGGCAGGTTGTTGATTAAATCCATGACGTTGCCGATAGGCGCCTTCAGGTGTTTGTCAGATTCCTGTGTAGCATTGTTAGCGTAACTGACTTTTTTTCCGGTAACCGAAATCACCTCCATTGCAGCAGACTCTGCTGAATCCATAGCGGTTGCTGCGGATGCGACGGTTGGGGTCAGTGCCAATATGACCGCCAAACTAAGCGGATTCTTACACAAATTTTTCACAAGAAGTTCTCCAAACTAAACAGCGATTATCTTTATCGTTTTGTGAGGTCGGAGCTGTGCCGACCGGCCGCTATCTTGCTGGAGAAATATTTAATTTATGTGTATCTAAAGTTACATTTGTAAGATTGTCGCATTGAAAGTGCAGTATTAGCTTACAGCGAAGTAATTGCAAAATGCTGCTGGCGCAAGGCATCGGCCAGCTCAAATGAACGCTCAGTGACCTGTTGCCAATACGCTATCCGGTTGGCATCGGACAATTTGTTAAAGTCGGTCCGATCGGGGATCTTGCCATAGGGCAGGCTGCGTACCCAGGCCGGAGTTGGACATAACAGCACTAAATTATCCCGCTGTTGTGGTTTGACGCGACGCCAGCGTAACGATTTATCAAACCAGCCGGGGCTTAAATGCGGGTAGAAATGCGGATATAACACTAACTTTTCCTGCGCCAGCGGCCAGTCAAAGTGGTAATCGGTTAAACCGCCATCGACATAGTCGGCATAATCGAGCCCAGGGATCTCGCGCACTGTCTCCAGCACCAACGGGATGGAACCGGACGCCAGCAATGCCTTGGGCAGGTTCGCCTGACTCAGTGTCACCTTATGGGAAGGCAAATCGGCGGGCGGCTGCAAACGGCTGTCGGTATGACTAAACATTAAGCGGTGATAATAACGGCCGACTAACCGGCGCTTCAGTAAATTAGCCAGTGCCACTTTACTGATTTGCGCCAGCTGTAAGGCGCGGGACTGTGCCAGCGGCCCGCCGGTTTTACCGGCAACAATCAGATTCAGGCGAAACACTGGGTGCTGCAGCACTTGTTGCACATGTTGTTCGGTTGGGAAAATGGCATCTATCACCTGATGCGAGATTTGGGTGACTTGCCGCACCGAGGCATTTTTTGGATAACACAAAGTACGATAGGCGTCACAGAACCGTCTGAGCGCAGCGGCGCCGTCCTGTTGGGCATAACAGGCAAAACGCCAGGCGCCGGCTGAGCTGCCTAATAATTCTATGGGCTGGTTATGACCTGCGAAAAACTCCCGCAGCAAATATTGGTCAATGCCAAACAGAGTAAACCATTTCGGGCCGCCACTGGCGCCAATTAAGGTGCCAACATCGGCCGGACGCAGGCCATGCTGTTGGATCTGCGCCAGCGCGGTTTTACCGGCGACCAGCTGTAGTACCGAAGCGGTCAAAATAATACTCCATATAATCGTTGTACCATCCGGCTGGCATATTCGTCGGACATGCCGGCGACATAATCAGATACCGCGCGCTGCTGCTGGCCTTGCTCCGCCAGTTTGCGCCAGCGTTGTTGGGTGTTGGCTGGCAATAAACGCAATGGCTCACTGTTAAAAGCGTCGAACAAAGCGCGCACAACCCGTTGGCCACGGAATTCAGCTTGCTGTAATTCCGGGTGGCGAATGACATAACGCCAGATAAATTGCTTCAGATATTGCAGCAGTTGCAGCTCAGGAGCCGGCAGGCAGGCATTGTAACGCAGCAGTGGCTCGGTGATGGCCGGGTTTAAATCAGTGAGTTGGACCGAGGTAACTAACTGATTGACCAAAGTGCCGATGGCGGCCTTACGGACATAGTGCTGGCTGTCAAACAACTGTTGACCCACTTGTTGCAACAAAAGTTGAACGGGCTCACTCAGCGGCGCTTGACTAAGTTCAGCTTGCCAGTGATGCGGTTGGACAGTGCCGGTTACTACAGCGTCTTCTAAATCATGGACGCCATAAGCAATATCATCGGCCAGCTCCATCAGCGAGGCATCCAGCGATTTAAACCGACTTTTGGGGATTGTTTGGCTGTGGTCGGTTTGTTGAAACCAGTCCCTGTCGGCAGCTGACAACGGTGCCAGTACCCAATCAAGCAAGTCTGCATCAATCCGGTAAATCGCTTTAACAGGCCGGTTATATTGCTGCAGCTGCTCAGGCTGCAGCTGCGGATACTTTAACAGCCCCAGCAAAGTGCGCCGGGTTAAATCCATGCCACCGTCGGCGGTGTACGGCTCCAGTTTGCCCACTATCCGAAACGTCTGGCCGTTGCCTTCAAAGCCGCCAAATGTTTGCATTTGTTGATTGAGCGCTGTTTCACCGCCATGGCCAAAAGGCGGGTGACCAATATCATGCGCCAGACATAAAGTTTCCATCAGATCAGCAGGGGCTAACAAAGCTGCCAGCGGGCTGGTGCTGTGTTTTAGCTGCAACTGGGCCACCAAGGCGCTGCCAATTTGCGCCGCTTCCAGCGAATGTGTGAGCCGGGTGCGGTAAAAATCATTTTCGCCGATGCTCATGATTTGGGTTTTGGCTTGCAGACGACGAAAAGCAGCACTGTGCAAAATGCGGGCTTTATCACGTTGATAAGGAGTACGGTGGTCGTCAGGTCTGTTTTGGGCAGAACCGGAAAAACGGGCGGTCCATAGCGGGTCAAAAGGCGTGGTCATGCAGGTAGCCAGTTGCGAAACTTAATGAATTCTAAAGAAAAGTAAATTTTGATGCCAGAAGAACTTGCAAACTGTATATCTATACAGTATAACTGTATTTATTAACAGTGTTACATGGGACTGCGCTAATTCCAGCCAATGTCCTTTGTTTGGTGCAGGTTTATCCTTAAAGGAGCTTTTTATGGCTGTCGTGACTCAATATGTTGTTGAAAGAAATGGAGTAGCCCGTATGACTTTTACCAGTAAACAGCAAGCTGATGCTTATGACAAAATGCTGGATCTGGCTGAGCAGTTGGAAGTATTACTGGGCGATAGTCAGCTGTTAGAACAGCAACAGCTCGAAGACTTAGCACTGTATCTTGCGCAGCAAAAAGAAGATTTACTGTTATTAATTCAGGGTAAAGCGAGTAAAACCGTGAAAAAGCCCACAGTGGAGCAGGGTGCAGACCGGGCTGTTACTGATAAAGTGGCTGAAGACAAAACGCTGGCAGATAACAATGCCGCTGCCGATCATCTGTCGTTAGTCTCGACTGCGGCTTAAAAGCAACTAGGGGCAGGTTGGCAAGCGGCGAATATCAACCGGGCACTATTTACGGTTTGTCCGGTAAGCCAGCGATTTGCTGCAAAAGCTGCACAAATTGGTCGACCTGCTGTTCGTTTACTGCATCAATAAAGTATTTCTGGTGAAAGCCGAGTGTCACCGTGACGCCGGCAGCCTGAAAAAACAATTCGTAGCCATCATAACCATTGGCAACCTGTAAGCCGTCAAGTTGAAATCCCGTACCAAATGCTGTTTGCACTGGAAGGCCCAATTGCTCTGTTTTGACAAAGGCTTGTAGCAATAATTTGGCGTCGATTAAATTTCTCATCAGTCCATTCGCTTATGGTTTGAGGAACGTTGGCCAGCGATTGTTGATGCCAACAAATCACCTAGATAGGATGCTTGGTGTTGATATTACGAAGTAGCGGTTGGGACAGATCTATTTGTTGAAAAGAGATAGTTTACCGTCGTTTTGTTGTCAGAAAAAATGTGTGCAAAGCTGATGGCAGCTATGGATGTTGAAGACTGCCTGACTGCCTGACTGCCTGACTGCCTGACTGCCTGACTGCCTGACTGCCTGACTGC
>Ga0169931_10014778_pt1 | contig 10531 bp, 8 predicted proteins | sample Kivu_15m_20L_FD_129675 | JGI IMG/M metagenome (GOLD analysis project Ga0169931, IMG submission 129675) | Freshwater microbial communities from Lake Kivu, Western Province, Rwanda to study Microbial Dark Matter (Phase II) - Kivu_15m_20L... | ecosystem: Environmental > Aquatic > Freshwater > Lake ... | reverse complement strand
TTGTATGTTCAGTATGTGCTGTTTCTGAAATAATTCGTGCTGTCAAATAAGCTTAGTCGTGCGTAAATGCAAGGCCGACTCAGGCCGACCGGCCGAGCCGACTAATCCGCCAAATTGCTTACGTATGTAGGCCGAGCCGACTGGGGAAAAAATGTCGGCTGACATCCCTAGCTAGAGAAAATACAACCCCCGGGACGATACTTACAGTATCCTACTATCATCGCCTGCACATCAACCTAATCGTATTACAGCACTGCTACGCTCTACAGGTCCCTACTCAATCAATTGCTCCCGTGGAAAAACATACGGTTGAAGATACACACCGCTCACCGATACACACTACATACAAGGGTCCGGACAAATGTATTGGCCTACCACCTTTCACCATCAGAGAGAAACATAAACGTTTCCGATCATGGTGATGATAAGCTCGTAACTTTTTGATACAGTAAGATAAAAGATGCATTCGAATTCGGTTCCGGGTGGTATCTATGGGAAGGATAAATCTCTTTACATAGAGGCGTCTGAGATCGTTGAAGATAGATGTAGAAACTCCCTAACGATGGATATAGAAGCGTTTAATGCCATACCTCGATTTGCATATGAGGGTACGATAAATTGCGTAAACTTAATTTGAATATCTTTAGATCGTGTCTTACCTTACGAATCTCATGGATAATTCATTAGAAACTCAACTGGGCAAAGTGCTTGGAATAGGTGGTTTTTGTACGGTTAGTGAAGTAAAGCAGGTAATGTTATTAAATCAACCAGCACCGAAACCTACATCAAGACGAACCAGTGAGGGTAGAGATGAGCACGATGATGATGATGATCTCCCTGGAGGCTTCTCAAGCTATGTCGTACAAGATCGGAATTATATGGCGACACGATACTTAAGGCATGGAAAGGATGCGCGATATGCCGTAAAGACTCTAAGTCCTGAAACTCTTTTAAGTGAAGATAAACATCTAGCTGGGGTTGTAGATTTGGCTATTGAAGCAAAGTTCCTATCTTGCATTCGTCATCCGAACATAATAAAAATGAGAGCCATGACGAATACTGGTCCATTCGAACCAGGGTTCTTTCTAGTACTGGACCGCTTATATGACATCCTACCAGATAGACTGAAAAAATGGAGTAATAAGCGCAGAAGCTTAAAAGGAGTAGGAAAAATTTTAGACTTATCCAGATCCAAGAAGAAGAAACTTACTCTAGAAAGATTACTTGTCTGCATGGATTTGAGTTCAGCACTCGCATACTTGCACAGCCACAAGTAAGTTCATGAACCTGCCATTATCAAAATTGAATGACTTTTCACGCTATCTTACATTATTCTTGTATTATTCTATCTTTGTAGTATAGTATACCGTGATCTTGTAAGTTTTAGTTTGTATTGTGCCTTAAATTTTTTGAAATTAATTTTCATCGCTTACTGTTTTGTTTTCGACTCACATCAATAACAGAAACCAGATAATATAGGATTCGATGTGCGAGGAGATGTGAAGTTGTTTGATTTCGGTCTGTCATTTGAAATAACAGAGGAATATTCGAGCGTGAATGGATTATACGAATTATCGGGTAACACCGGATCTATGAGATATATGGCACCTGAAGTCGCATTAGGAAACCCATACAATCATAAAGTTGATGTATACTCGTATGGTATACTTTTTTGGCAGGTAAGATCTTTTGCCATTTTCTATTAGCAAAATTCAGATGGCTTGAATTAAACCCCGAATATTATTTGTTTAAGATTATGGCTCTGCAGACTCCATTCGAAGGGCACTCTGTATCCGTACATAGAAATGAGGTTATTTTGGGAAGTAAACGACCCCCACTCGAGGGGTCAGTGTGGACACAAAATCTTACAAGAATGATTTCAATCAGCTGGTCTGCGGAAATTCAGGAGCGTCCAGAATTCTCGGATATATTAGCTATTATAAGGGACGAAGCGTCTTCACTTGAGGAGGAAAATGTGAATGATAGTCATTGTACTGTTTTCGATAGATCTCGGCACACCGAAAGATCGCTATAAATTTGATTGTATTTTTTTCTTCTTGAATTTAGAGAGGACCGCCGTTTTGTGTTGAGGATATAATCTCCATGACTGGTAGGATTGATGATTATAAGCAAATGTGAATGTTAATGGATTAGCTAATTAGATACGTACTATTGCCTCAATTAATTTGAAAAAAGGAAGCAACTATCTTACGACACAAATCAAAAAGCTAGTCAGCTAGAGACTTTTCCGTTCGACTAGATCGATCTAGAACATCATCTTCGGTATCCCCTCTAAGGGCACTGATTTCCTGTCTCAAAATGGAAGAAATAGAACTAAACTCAGGCCTTTTCGAGATGTCCTCGGCCCAGCATTTACCAACCATAGACGTCACTGCTTCAGAGCAATCCATATCCTCTAACGAAGGTCGCTTCCCACCAATCACTACCTTTTCTTTATGGCTGGCAACAGAGTGGCCCTCAAACGGGGTTTTCAACGACATGATCTATCGATCAATAACGGAAACCATTTCATTCATTAGAGCGTCATAAAAGATATTGCAACAAAAATGTATGGCTCTTACGTACCTGCCACAGCATAATCCCGTAGGAATATACATCTACTAAATGATTATATGGTTTCTCTAGAGCAACTTCAGGTGCCATATATCTCAAAGATCCGGTGTTCCCAGATAATCGATACATGCCATTTTCAGCTTTTGGGAGTTTATCATTCAGTTCCAGCGATAGACCGAAATCAAATACCTTCAAGGTTCCACGAACATCGAAACCAAGATTGTCTGGTTTCTATAGACCATGTACGTGGCGTGTGATTGATAAGTTTAAATATTCATTAGCTATCGCTTTTAAATTGCGCATACGTGAAAGACTTACCAAGTCTCGGTATACAATGCTAAAATTACCGACGGTAAAATGTAAGAATAGCGATTCGTCAGATACCTGATTTGATAATATGCGTAACAAAACAAGACTGGGAACGTACTTATTCGTATGTAAGAAACCTAACGCGGAGCATAAATCCAAGGCCACGAGAAAGCGATCGAAAGCAAACTCTTTCTTCTTTTCTCCCTTTCTATCCATCATCCTTCCTATACCTTTCAATTGACTCGCACGCTTAACCCATGCTTTCAATCTATCTGACATTATGTCATATAAACGATCCATTACAATAAAAAATCCAGGCTCAAACGGAGTAAGATTAGCCATTCCTCTCATCTTTACAATATTAGGGTGACGAATCACAGCAAGAAATTTCGCCTCCATGGCAAGATCAACAACACCAGCAATAAAACGTTGAGAATCTTCTTTGATATCATCACTTAAAATTTTAATGGCATATCGTGCATCCTTTCCATGACGTAAGTATCTTGTAGCCATATACTTTCGATCTTGTGTAATGTGCATAGAACCGAGTGAGCTTGCTAGTTCATCATATGCAAGATCATCATCATGCTCATCACGTGGGGCCGAACTTTTAGCAGCAGGAGCAGACTCGGTCATGTTCTCAGCCAGGGTAATCTTTTTCACTTCGCTTACTGTACAATATCCACCTTTACCCAGAACGGATCCTAATTGAATTTCTAGTTGTCGGAAGGAGAATGGGCAGGACAAAGATCAATTCTCCATGGTGTAAGAATACTGCCAAGACACGGTAGGAATGAAGAAAATTAAGATGACTGAAAAAGAAAAACGAACCTGCTCTTTGGAAACGAGGTAAATTTTTGTCCACATCATTCTTAAGTATGTTAGATTGTTTGCATTTTTTCTCAACTATTGCAAAAGCACGCTGAAGGATATAGTCTTCCGTCAACACAGGATCATTATTGCTTGTCGGAGCCATTTTCTAGCTAAATCTAATACAGATTACAAGTGAGGGTGGAATATGATGATGGGTACAATATACGATTCCTATCAGATCTTTTGTTATGGAAACGAGTGCTTTCATTCGTCAGTGTAAAACTTCTTCAGAGGCTGCTGCTACGATTAGATACTTCTCGACCTTGTAGGGAAGATCTTAGTAACCTTATTCGACCAAAGTCCAATTCAAGGGTGCAAGTGCGCAGGCCTTACTAAATGCTTGTACTTCCACTTGATGTTGGATAGACGCCATACTTCTCCATACTGTACATACTGTACGCCATACGCAATACACGCACGTACACGGCACACGGCACACACACAACACATCGCAAATAAAAAACACCTCTTTTTAAAAGTAAGACTCTTAAGCTTTCACACACCAACACACTGAAGCCATGCAACAACAGTTGAAGGGCAGCGATATATCGCCGGATGAAATTCCCGAGGGATTTACAACAGGGGTAGGTTCTGGTGCCACAGATCAGCAAACTGAGTCTCAAAAACGAGAGCTTCAACGACGAGCGATATTAGAACAAGCATTGACCCCTGAGGCTTTGGCTCGATTAGGGACCATTCGATTAGTAAAACCAGATAAAGTTACTACAGTTGAAAGAAACATTGTTTCCATGGCCATGTCAGGGAAATTGACTGGAAAAATCAATGAGGGGAAGCTCATCGAAATGCTTGAAGGTATTTCAGCTAGATCGAATACAACCAATACAACAATACATATACAGAGGAAAAAATATGCCTTTGAATCTGAGGACGATGGAGAAGACGACGACGATGATATAATGTAGTAGTAGCTTTAGTTGAAAAATTGGATTCTCAGCAATTTGTGTCAGTAGGTGTAATGACACGGCCGATCAAGTTCATAATGTTACAGATCATGGCATAAAAGAAATTTTCGTTTGGGATTATCTTCAGGACAGTTTTTTACCGCGTTCCGTAATGGGACATTATTATTCATTCAAGTAAATTATTTAGAAAATCGTGGTATTTCCAATTCATTTTTCGACTATCCGTTGTATTCCGAAATATGATTTTTTCTGTATTGAGTTCTTCAAGATAAATAAAGGAGAGCGCATGCTTGTTCGATAGTCCCTAAAATTGATCTTGATCAAGTTTAGTTATTTTTGACAACAAGTTATATTCTAATGTATTCGGTATTTATTCCAAAAAAAAAACACCTCTTCCACCCAGTCCTCTCGTACTGAACGCCAGTCTAGATTCCCACATACCCACAGCCTTTGGGAGAGGGTTTGAATGGCTCAAAGGGACAAACATAAGGATTTGGACTCATCGATGTTAACTGTCATAAGTAAAGAAAGTTCCACACCGTGGGATATCCTGCCATTGGGGCGGCATTAGCTAATATCGTAGTCCTACTGACAGTAGATTTAGTCTACCTTAAGCGTTAAAGATTTTATTATTATTATTTTTAAAAAGAAAGTTCCACATGCATGTGACGTCACGAGTTCGCCTCAGCTCATTCCTTTTGTAAGTATGTTCGAACGTATTGCCATTGTCATAACCCTATTGATGACGTAATACTTCCGTCACATTTGATAAAGGCAACACATGCCCCTATTGGGTATTGTATGTAAACAATACATACAGTTCATGGTGGTTAAAAGAACACAGATAATAAATACTAAGCTTCAACGAACTTCCAAACTCAGCGTTACGTTGACCTGTTACCCCCGAAATAGTAACCCAGTGATAGACATATTGAAAATAAAGTCTCATCAGAAACTACTATACCGCACGTTCGTATTATTCAATGTCATCTCCCGCTTTGAACAATATCAGCAATTGTGAAATTGACAAGATTCGGACGGAGGATGATCCAGATGATGTGGATCGACAAACGACATCCTCCAAATCGGATCCAAAAACAGAATCAGAATCAGCGACAGCAATCGATGAAGTTCAAACAGCCATGGGGAACTTATTTCCAGGGAATGAAACGCCCGTGAACTCCTCCTTGTCATCATCACTAGGCGTTACGACGGATGACTCAAAAATAAATAAACGAAAACAACCGAGGCATTCTATATCGTACAGTTATCCGACCACTGTATCTGCATTTGAACCGAATTTAATTGCATTACTTCAATCGTATGATTGGCTGGGAGCATTGTCTCGACTGCAAACACATCCTTTTGAGGCTGCATTAGTCGGTGCAGAGGGGCGTGTACCCTTACATATTGCCTGTGATTTAGATGCACCTGCCTTGGTTGTTAAGGCCATTATGCAAGCATATCCGAATGCAGTAACATTAGTGGGTACATCTTCCATGACACCTTTACATATTACTTGTTCATCTGCACATGCCTCGGTCGAGGTGGTACAAGTTTTACTCACGTCTGAATTACAACAATACAATCATTCATCATGGGGATATGCACATGTCGAAAAGAAACAAGATTCTTCACCGACAACAAAGGGTATTGGTAGTTCCAGATATGCCAATCGATATGCTACGAATAATATTGCATGCAGTGAAAAGAATCTTTTAGCAACATCGATGAAGGATATTGATGGGGATACACCTTTACATGCCGCATGTCGTTGTGGTGCACCCTATACTGTTTTGGAAATTCTATTATCTGCCAATCCATGGGTGGTGTATGAAAGAGATCGTGAGGGATTTACACCTCTATTACGTTTGTGGGTGCGATACTATGTCAGTTTAGGAGAAGATACTATTAAGGCTATATCAGAATTACAAGGACAAATTTTTCAAACTGTATTTTATGGTACAGAATTATGGGGTGCATGGGAAAAAACATTATTACTGTTACGAGTAGCGTACTTTACAATTCTACATGAACAAGATAGATCATTCACTTCTTCATCTTCTTCAAGAGAACAACTTGGAACAACACTAACTGCAGAACAGAATCTAGTGTTTCGTCCGGTACATGCAGCAGCTACGTTCGATTGTCCACGATTAGTTCTTAAGTTAGCCACATTACTCTATCCTCATCAACTACATGAGACAGATCGTTTAGGATACACGCCACTTATGATAGCTGCTTTTGCTCCTGTATTTAAAGTGCATAATCTTGGTGGTGATGGATATGACATGGATGACGATGATGATCCAATATATGATACTGATCCTAATGAAGGATCCGACGAGGGAAGAAGTAATGATACTGATACAGAGCCCTCAGTCATTGATATTTTATTATCCGCGTCATCACCAGAAGCAGCAGCTATCCCACATGTACATACTCAACGCTTACCTTTAATTATGGCGATTCTGTCTGGTAAACGATGGTATGAAGGATTGAAATCATTATTTAATGCTTATCCGGATGCTAATATTATCGCAGATCCTGTTACTGGTCTTTATCCATTTATGCTCGCGGCGACTATTGGTGCAAGTCAAGAAATAATTGATGAAAGGTTTCATCCCAATTATTTCTCTTTCCTTCATGAGTCACAAAAACGAAATAAAGCAGATGTTTCTACTATATTTGAGCTTCTAAGGAGGAATCCTCAAGCTATTCGATGGGGTAATTGTATATGTACAAAATGTAAAAATGAATAAAGTTCTCTTTTTGAAATTAATACTATTCATTTCACTCTGTAGGTTTAGGAGTACAATTTTCTCGAACTACAATATAATCTCCGTTCTTCAAATACACTTTTTTTTGAAGTTTTCCTCCCTTGTCTCGTGATTCAGCTCCTGCAATAAATTCGAATGCAAGCTTCGCATGCGCTGGGCTTTGGAAAGTGACATTGACTTTACCTTTATCAGCGACAAATTCAATCTCTGGAATATCTTGAGGCTGAATACTTGTTTGAGACAAGAAAAGTTGTTGGACATGATTAACCTTGCAAATCTTGGGTATTCGATGAACAAGAAGTGAGCTATCAGAGTTACTTTTGTTTCGCTCTTTCAAGGGGTAGTATCGTTCAATGGCATTGGGATTACCGCCTGTTTTGATATAACCCTCTTCTAAACACTGTAGTGAAATACGTGCATCATTGACTGAATCATGAACCTCCGGCATTTCTATGGATAGTATACGCATAGCCACATCACGAAGTGAGGGGCATACTCCTGGTTCATCTTTAATCTCAAATAAAAAGGACGAATCAGCAATACAATAATGCTCCATCTTCAAGGCCACTAAATCATTATGAACTGCATGACCAACGATTACCGTTTCTTCGGAACATAATGCCATCATAAACGTTTGTGCGTGCTTCAAAGTAAATTGAACTGACTCCAGGTTGGAGGAATGAATACCATGGATACGAGTACGACAATCCGAAATCGGCCAATCAGGCTTGACCAAAGTATCAAGTAATATATCTTCAGGGTTAGATGCATTAACAACAGATAAACGACATAATGCTTTTCCATCAATTTTACCCGTGAGTGGACATGTCGTTTCACACATTTCACAATCAATAGCGACAACTTGAGGGTTTGTGCGACACCAGCTACCATAAGGTTTTGCCTTAATCCACGTACCAGGAATATCATTTTCAGCTTCGAACAGTTTATACTTATCGAAACTGTAAGATGAATGATATTTTACATGAGATTGACTTTTTAAACATGCGTCTTTCCACTGGATACTTTCAGGTGCCTTTGGTAGAGGTAAAGGGGGAAAGAAGAATGGTGTATCCTCTTCAGATCCACCATCGTCAGATACATTGATAGACTTGTGTTTAGTAGAATTCGGCGCAGAGGGTAATACTTCCTTTTTCACGGTTGAAAAAGATGTTATTGGAAAGGCTAATTGTCGAAAGTTGGTATGATTGGATACTATGGGTGCATTGGTCGGTTTTTCTTCCTTGACGATAGCAGAAAGTTTTAGTTTTTTCTCGACCGGGGATACAAAAAGTGATGCATCTTGTAGCTCAGGTGCAATGGCATGATTACTGGAAGTTGATTGTGTGACTCCACCATTTTGATTCGTAGTTTCAGTTGAACGTTTTGGCTGATGGTGTGCAGATGGAGTAGGACTAAATTTTTCAGCACTAGACTTTTGAATGTTGTCTCCCGATGGTTGGGTATGTTTCGTAGCATTGTTATGTCTCTTTGTGGATGCAAATAAACTACTTTGGTTGTTGTTTTCTGTATTTGATGATGGGTTCTTACGTTTCTTGTCTGATGAAACTGGTTCTTGGACTTGTTTCTTCGCAGTAGATCCAAAGGCAACAGCTGAAGGAACAAATATAGGTGCATTTTCACCACTGCTTTCTGAGCTCACATCTGCATTTAATATTGTGTTCGAAGAAAGGTTTAAACCTTTTGCTACATCATTTCCCACATTAGGATTTGTGTGAAGAAATTTACAGCTACTACCATTCCTGCAACCCTTGGGGGAGAGGAAAAAGGCACATTGTGCGCCATCTCTTGCTTTACTGTGTAGCCTATATTTCTCGGTGACCATTTGATGTCAAATACGTATCGAATGAAGAACTGCAGTATGAATTCTATGTAAGCTGAAGCGTCGGACATGGTAGGAGGCGGCGATGGCAACAAGAGTACACACGTTAGTATACGGCGCGAGGTAAGCCAAACGGATGGTTCTTAGAGGACCGCCTTTTAGCAGATGACTTACGTATCGGCTTACGCCGTGGCTCTACGTCTCTGTGAGTATATTAATAAAATAGCTTCTAGAATCTATCTTAGCCATCTGCAGAAAGCGCTGCACCTTTACTTTGCTTTTAATAAGTTCTGTTTTTAAATCTGCCTGTTCCGATTTTTTCAAAGTGTGGTTGGTTATCCTACGCAGCCTACTCCTTGCACTGACACACAACAGATGGAGCTATGGAGCTACTGATCATACTAGTTATCCTCATTACTATTATCCCTATGTATCAATGAGTAAAAGTTCTAGTCTAACCAACGTCGAAAGGACTTATCCTACGTAGCCTATTCCTTGCACTGACACAATATCATTATCAACATCAAGAACTAGAACAACAGATGGAGCTACTCATCACACTGCTGTTGCTACAACTACATACTAGAGGACCCTAGTGTCTACCCGGTCTACCCTCCTGCGCACCTTCCGTGAGGTATTTACCTTCCGTGAGGTGCGAAAATTGACATACGTCAGAGGTACGATGCCGTGGCTTCTACGCAAAACTGAAAGCAGATTCAGATTCTGTGGTAAAAATCGGGGGGCGCACTTTTTACTAGATACGAGAGACTTCAGGAAGGTACATAAATTCCGATTTCTAGAACGAAGGTGAGTGCACTTTTCAACAACCTACCTCATCTGCATTATCATGCCGGATCCACGAAAAGCAATTGGTGCTTGTATTAAAGTAAAGGCCATTCTAGTCTCTAATGAGGTAGAGTGTGCTCGGCGCTATGGAAATCGGAAGAAGACCTTTATGGTGAAGGAAGTGGTCGGGGAAGTACTTTATCCTGTCGCAAACAATGTTACAGGTAGAGGAACGATCACCCGGCTTCGAGCAACCTTTGATATGGGCGGTGGAGATCAAAAAGAGGCGGTGGTGTGCATTTCATCAGTTCAGATATCATCACCTGATGAATTACTCAATGTTAGTTCGGATTCTACACCCGCGCATCTTTCTCCAGCAATTCAAGCAGCTACCAATCCAACTACCCCCCAATCGTCTCAAGTACCTCCTCTTCAAGGTGGACCTT
>Ga0169931_10014774_pt1 | contig 10532 bp, 13 predicted proteins | sample Kivu_15m_20L_FD_129675 | JGI IMG/M metagenome (GOLD analysis project Ga0169931, IMG submission 129675) | Freshwater microbial communities from Lake Kivu, Western Province, Rwanda to study Microbial Dark Matter (Phase II) - Kivu_15m_20L... | ecosystem: Environmental > Aquatic > Freshwater > Lake... | reverse complement strand
TTCCAGTCTTGACAATGTGCGCCAAACAACATGCTTATCGTAAGACAGTGAAGTAACATACACTTCGCCAAATTCTTGTTTCCACAATTTGATCTGACCAGCAGTGGGGCCACTTGGCCAAATGGTTTCGTCGTCCGGCATTTCGTCAATTTGTCTTGTGTCTTCTTGACCGGTAATGATTTGTTGTTCTGAGTCATTAGCAGATGGCTGTGAACCAACTTCTGAAACTCCTTCGTCAATGATATCGTTTGGTGCAACTGTTACTTTTCTTTGATTTACATTTGACATTTAAATTATCTCCTTGTTTTTTCTCATCAAATTATAACATACATATTACATTAATTCTAGTTATTTATGAAGCGTAAAATGGGCTTCCGCCTCTTTCGCCAGTTCCAGTGCTAGTTGAACCAGGAGGTGCATACTGAGTGTTGGGTGTGGCTTGATTTAATCCACCGCCAGAAGTGGTAGGATCTTTAACAATATTTTGTAAGGGATTAACTGATCCATCTGCTTGTGTAAAGTACATGTCTCTTGCAATAAATGAATAAGCTTCTTGAAGAGGACTACCGGAAGTATCAAATCCAGTGCTCATATCTGTTAATTGTACATTTTGTAAAATTATTTTCATTGGATTTCTAGCGCCAGTAACCTTTGTTAATCTGGTGTTAAAATCAGTTGAGAGTATTCTGTCATAATTATCTGGAGAAGGATTTGCCGTATTTGAACCCTGTGCTGCTGATCTGGTGACTAATCCGTTTTCTTGTACACCGTATATGATTACAATGTTAAAAGGAGGATGATGACTAAATATGTGCTTATCGTTCGACTCTGAATAAATACCTTTGTTTGCGGGATCAAAAGTTACTCTATCAAGCTGGCTTCTTGCCCAATATTTTTGTATATTTATTTCATCTTCAGCAGATTCGTTTTGCGAATTAAGAACAGATATTACGCTGGAACTAGAATTATCCAGTTTTCTGCCAACACTTTCGCTCCTCATTTTTGCAGCTTGCACTAACAAATCGGTCATTTTTCTAGGATGCCTTGTATACATGCCTATCGAACCTGCAACTATTCTAACTCCATACATCATCGCATCGAAGTTGTACGACCAAAAACCAAATAGCGGTTGTTTTTCCTGCTTAATACTAAAACTTAAATTTGATATGTCTAGTTCGTACTCTGCGTCGAATAACCCATCTATGTAAACTTTTACATCTTCACCACTGAAAAAATAATCATAATAATTATTAAACTTTGGATCTTCCCTACTTCCACCTGCCCATCTTAAATCTATATCTTTATCTATTGGGTCAAAAGATGCTTCGGCGTAAGGAAACCCTCTTCTTAAACCGTTTTTAGATATAACACCATCTGGTATATATCCGCTAAAAGGTCTGTAAGGCCTAGGTTTTTGTGGGATTCCTGGCATATTAAGAAGGTCTCACAATTCTATTTATGACGTTTTTATATTCTCTTGCTTTGTCACCAAAGAATCCATTTGAAATTTCAGACTTTGTAAATTCTTTTTCATCGGGATAAACAAAACTATCTTCTGGTTCATAATGCAATAAGGGTTGTATTCCTCTGGCCATATATACGTAAGTTTGTTCAGTTATTAAGTCATCAACAGACATTGTTTGCCCTTCATCAACTATCGTCAAACCGTATATTTTCATTTTACCATATAATCCGTATTCATTAAAAAACGTTAAGACTATATCAAACGGTGGGAGCATGTCGGCTAGTGGAGCGTAACCTAAAATTGCTAGTTTCTTTTTAAATTGTTTTATTCTATAGAATGCATACTCATTAAATACGGTAAAAATTAAAGATCCACCTATTGTTCTTGGGCCTTTAACGAATCCTCTTGGATTGACATGCCCCAAGATTCTTACCGGAGTGTTTTCTCTGTGAAGTGAATATGAAATTGTTTGAAGTTCTGCTAGTTCTATGACATCACCAGATTCACCAATAGAACCATCTTCTAAAATATCTGGAATAACCAACGTGGCATTGATGTCAACTCCGGCAAAAGACATGTTAGAAAAAGGATCTGGTAGACCTTTTTCTCTTCTATATCTTTTTACAGAATCTTCATATAACGTAGATTTTTTTGATGAAACAACTTGACCAACGTCAACATGAGAAGGTATAACTATACTACTTGAGTATTCTTCTATTGGTCTTGCTGCGCCGTTATTGGCCATTGTATGTATCTCCAAACAAAGTTTTAGTGCGGAGGCGTCATCCCGACACCTCCGCACTAAGAACCAGTCGCATTGCGACGCAGCTACTGCTTAATTATGGTCTGATAATATCAGGATTAAGCTTAGACTGCTTCACTGCGCCTGTGCTAATGATGTCACCCAGGTTTTCTGAATTGAACCTGAACAGTTGGTCATTGGCTATCTTGTACATTGGTCCGAGTTCTCTAGCAACGTAAGTCATGGTTTCTTCGATGACGATGTCGTCCATCGAGGCTCCAGAACCTTCGTTCAAAAGTTCGACTCCATATATTGATCTTGCAGCTGCCTGACCGTATTCATTCACGAAAGTAATCGTGATATCAAACGGAGGTATTTGGTCTGCGTAGAATGGCACTTTTTGAACCACGTCTCTTGTTTGATCGGTGAATTCGGCTATGCCTCTTCTGTGGTTGGTGTCACCAGGCAATGTATTGTGTGCTCTGGTAAAGAATTTCATTTCGGTTGGTGTATTATGGTGTTTGTCCAACATCGTGTAGAGTGCTGGTCTGTCAAAGACCGTAAATATCAACGATCCTGCGATACCACGCTTGCCTCTTGAAAACGATCTTGGGTTCGGCGATCCCATCGTATAAATTGGTGCTTTTTCTCTTGTCACCGAGAAAGTGATTCCTGAAAGAGCTCCAATTTCTATTCCACCAAAAGTGGCGACTATATCGGCACCCGAAAATGTGGTGTACGTGTTAAGGTACCTGTTTACGGGCGAGTCGTAATATTCTCCTGCCATTTTAACCCTCCTATTTTATCGGTTATTTATTAGGCTAGATTTACCGACAAACGAACTTCAATACTCTTGAGTTCGAATGCTGGCGTTACTACGAGGTCGATAATCGCCTTGTTTTCATTCGCGATGTATGAGACAGTAAAGTCCGCATCGAGCAAGGCACCTAATTGCATCATACCACGTAGAGCTGATGTCACGGCTGTCTCCATGGAGTTTCTGACTTGAATTGTCGAAGCTTCTCCTATGAATTTTTGACAGACTTGACGAACCAACAGTGAGCATTCGTTTATGATTCTCACTGTAGAAATTCTTATATAATCAGAAGTGCCGGAAGCGAAGGTTAGACCTTCACCAAAAATCGGAACTCTGTTAAAATTAAGAATAACTGTATTTACACCCTTGGTTGAAAGAGTGCTTTGAAGTGTTCTTGTTGGATTATATCTCATTGTACTGACGTTGTAAAGAACCTTGTTTGAAGGAGAAGTATATGAGGCGAGTCTGCTAATGGTTCCCGCAAGAGATGCGGCTCCATTGGCATAACCCCACGATGATTTGTAACCCACAGGAATGATCTCAGATGCCACAACAAGAACATGTCTGCCAGCTTCAGCTAGTTTAACGTAGATTATGTTTCCTGCTGAATCTGTAGTGGGCTCAGCTATATCTTCTTCTCTATCCACCAATGTTGACAAAGCTAAGTGAGTGCTTACAACTGATGGAGTCATAACCTCAGACGCTCCAACATATGGCTTGACTCCCATTACTGCTATGCAAGGATGACTGTTTTCAGAAATCTCTTTGCACTTTCTGGCAACGCGTGTAACCATTGAGTTATTTACAGTTGTTGTGTCGTTTGCAACAAAACCATAAACTGCGTCGTTGGTGGGAGTTGCGGCCCACTGATTTGGATGCGCTCCCCTACCCCAAGGAACGATAATGTCTGGAAGTGCTGACTCTGCGGCCTCAAAGGCTGCATCAAAAATACTGGTGCCACCCGAAGTTACGTCCGCTTGTGCGCCACTTGATCCTGCAACGAAAACCGAGTTGCTTGGAAGTGGAACTAAATAAACTCTCTCTGCACCAGATGCCACAAGCTCTTGATAAGCGCGGTGACAGTCTGAATCTTCTCCAAAAGCAGTAATGACATCCTGCTCATTGGTGACCTGAACAACATCCAAATCCGGAACATTTCCGGTTCCAGAAGCGTTAGACCTTTTAGCTATTGCAACAACTCTTGGTCCAACCGGAAGGTCTTGACGAGAAATGCTGTAGAAGCGATCTTTAATAATTGTTTTTACACCAGGGATAGCCATGAAGCTTTAACCTCCAAATCGGGTATTAATATGTTTTAACTCATAACTATAGTAACAACAACTACCTAAAAACGAACTTAGTTTAATAATTTGGTGTAGCTGTTTGATTTAAATCAACTATATTTATATCAATGTTTTCATAGTTTGGAGTAGAAGAAATTGTATTCTGAATCTCAGTTGCCATATATGTTCTTAGGTCTATGAGTATCTTTTCTATTCTAGATATAGAAGTTAAAATTAACTTTTCGGTTGTTAACATATAAGTTACAGTTCTTTTACAAACATCTATTCCATCTCTTGTAAGTTTAGAATCCGAAACTCTCCTAGAGTATACAAACTCAGAAGCTCCCAATCTTTTAAAAACAGGCGTATGCTCCAACATAAAATCTTCAAAAGCTTCCATTATTCTATCTGCCGCTTCTGCTCCTATATAACCTGGATTTTCATCTCCCTTAATATCTGCTCTATTTGCTCTTGTATAAACATTAAAAGCAACAATATTTTGAAATCTTTGACCGTAAATAATTTGGTCGGCGTCCTTAGGCATATGCCTAGTTCTTGGTTTGGGCTCAGAACTGTGAGTTCTTTTAAGTTCTAAACCATAAGTTATTAAAGGAAATTTTGCATATGAGCCACCAGCTTCAGCTTCAAAATCTATCTGAGGATAAGAATTCTCCCATAAGGCTTTTACTAAAGCTATAAACTCTATATATGTTAAATTTCCTGCGGCTTGTAAAGGATCACCAGTATAAGATCTGTTTGTTAAAATATCGTTTTCATTTAAATCTGGAATTGAAAAAGCATTCTGTGGCATAGTTAAACTCTCGGTCCGGCTAATAAATTGAAATTTATTCTTTTTAGTGCATGAGATGATATCAAATCTATTTCTAGATAAATTTTTCCTTTTACTTTTTTGTCTGCAAACATTTCAAATCTATAGTCTCTTATTATTGAAGGTTGAGAAAATTTTAACATGTCAAACATTGCTGTCATTTTTTCTTTTATTATATCATAGGAGAATTTTCCTATCGCCGAATCTGCTAGAGCTATTGCCTGATTAATAACCATTGCTGCCAACCTAACCTGCGGTATGTTTGCAAAAGCTGACCCATCTTTAGCCAGAGTTTTATCATTAGAAACAAAAACCTGAAAAGGCACACCTCTTCTGCTTCTGTTGCTTTTTATCAAAGTGTTTACTTTGCTGTTGTCTAGCTTTATTGCATCAATAGAAGATATCGTACTACCAAGAATTGCATAGGCGCCTTTAAGAATCTGCCTATTCATCCCCTGATAAACTGGCCAATTAGAAAGTTGACCAGCAACTGCAGCAGAAACACTATTTGTATAATTCATAGAAAGCTGAGGATAACTAAAAATAGCCTCTCCGTAAAATAACATTACATGTCTTCCGATGTCCAAAACATTACCGTCTATATCGGAATACTTTGGATTGTTTCCATTGTCATCTTTTAATATATTTTCCAAAAATGATGGATCAGAAATCGCTGCTATGTCTTCAGGATTAATTCCGATAGTTCTTGATCCAATAACACCTATTGTCATTGACGAAGAATCTACGTACATTTGAGAGCAGAAATCCGCTAATTGTCTTACAAATTTTACTCCACTGTTTCTTATAAAAGAAACACCAACGGGAACAACAATATCTATAAAATCAAATATTTTTGCCAAAGAATACGTGGCTTCAAGTCTTTCATAATATTTTTGATAAAAATTTAGATTTGTCGGAGTTGCAGAATTCGACGACAAAAGATGGGGCATTGTTTGATTGGTTTGAGTTTGGTCTTCTACGTATTCAAGCATTGGTGCAGAAATCATTACGTATATGTCGGTACAGCCCGCAGCATGGCAATCAAAAACTGCTCTTAAAAGAGGAGAGTTTCTATTTGCATTGAACGTATCAACTGCTTCTTGTAAAGAGTTTATTCTTTTTATTTCATTTATTCCGAGAGTATTTGAATCTGCGTGACCTATCAAGAGTACGGAATTAGTTTGAAAAGGCTGCAATGTCCTGTATATGGCGTTGACTTGCGAGCTGTTTGAAAACTGTGCTTGGTTAGTTACCACAACTGGAAAATATGATTTTTCTCTCAAAACCAATCCATATGGATTGACATTTGTTTCTTCAATATTTGCAGTAATTTTTGCTACAGTAAACTTATTGTCTGCGGCTACCTTTTGTATTTCATACAATCCATCTAATACTGGATCTACTCCACTTATCGTAACTGTTTCAAGTCTTTTTAAATTGTGTTTTGTTGAAGTAGTAAAAGTAACCACGTTATTGAATACTTGTTTGCTTGTTATGTAAACTTGCGGTAAAGAATTGACATCTCTTACTTGAAATGTAATTTCTCTTATTTCTCTTGTTCCTTCTACAAAGGTTTCAAGCACCACTGTATATTTTCCGGGAAAAAGTTTTTCTGGTATTTTATAAACAAAGTTATATATACCTTCAGATTCCCTGGTTATATAATTATTTTCTAATGCCATCTTTACATCGGCATTGGTCAAGAATTGTGTCGATATCGGTATTCCGTAATCTGGAGTATACGATTGGGCATTGTACGAATAAGGGCCACCAACCACTCCCCCGCTACCGTATTCACCTCTTACAATCGTAACAAAAATATCATTAATGTTTACACCATAATAGGGTGTAGCGGTAGAATTTCTTGTTTGCCAGTTTGGGTCAATGGTTATTGGATCGTAGAAATCTGCATTAGAATTAAAAATAAATTTGAACGTAACCGTTTCACCATGTGTGTATAAAGACATTTTTTATACCGGTTTTTCCTTTGTCGCTCCGGCAACCCAATACTCAATTTTACCAAAGCGTCCTCTCATAGGAACCGCAGAATCTACAACAAAAATTGTTGGCTTTGACGGATCTACGTCAATGTTTTCGTAGATTCTGTCTCCTGTTTTTGGATTTATTTTTGACTCAAAATAGTATATCATTTCCACTGCGTCAGCGCTTGTGCCTTCTGAATTTTCTCTTAAAAGATTAACCAAATCTGAATTTGCCGGATACATGTGCCTGGTAGTGACTCTTTCAAACCTAGACGAATAATTAAAATCATCATCTAATCTTCTTTGAATCAAGACATCATGACCCCATTCTTTCAATACATTTTTAAATGCCCTACTTATACTAATCATAGCTTCTTAACCCTCTCTTGGGCATTGGGTCGTCACTTGGTGGAACTTTTGAACCAGGACCATAAAGCTCTCTATCAGACAAATAAACAACCAATCCATTTTCTGGGTCAATCATCTTTCCGGAAGTTCTTGTGCCATAAGACGGAAGATTCTTAGGTTGAACTCCTTTCATTACTGTTTTCGATGCCAACATTTCTTTTCTTAAAACTGCTGCTACCTGACACCAAGTAGTTGCGTTACCTCGATTAATACTACTTCTTGGTATGGACCTATTCGTGATACTAAAGTCACCAAGTTTAACAGACAATTCGTCATCATTGCCATAACCATAAGTTTTGCTCAATTCGCAGGCAGTAGCAGCTTTTATATACTCATATGCATTAAATGGCAATTCGGGAGAAGTATTATCATCTCTTATAGAGTATAGTTGTTTTACTTCAGTAGAATAGTGATGTGCAATTTCTCCGTATTTCCATCAACGAAGCGTCAGGAAAATACAAAAGTAATTCTTCTGGATCAATATACAATGGATCCAATTCAGAACAAAATGTAATCATTTCATCTGATCTCAAGGTAACAGATGGCTCATATTCTGCAGACGGAGTATTGACATACAGTAACTGATTAACCGAAATTGATGATCCACCGCTAAGTGTTCCTGTAAAAGTTATCCTATAAGCATCTGCTTGAGATGGGGTAAAATCATAAAAATATTCAGAATCTGATATTTTACCACTTACTGTTATTGCCTGTGTTAAAAGAGTAGTGTTATCAGATTTTTTTATTGTCACAACAACCGTAACTGGAACAACTGGGATTTGTGCACCAGTAGATGGATTAATATCTATAAATTTAACTTTAATTCTTACGGTATCGTTAACTAATACTTCATTGGGCATAGAGTCTCCAAAAATTAAACTATATTATATAGTACTTCAAATTGACAAAAAACTTCGAATATTAATTCGGCGAAGTCTGTATATACACTTCGCTATCACTTAATATAGTCATTGATTCTACGGAAACCAAGGCTGATAAGTCCTGATCCAAAACCTCTATAGTGACTATACCAGCAGGAGATACATCCATTGATACAATTGCTATTGTTGTATAATTTGAATAGTCTTCTTGTCCGCCACCTATTTGAATATTAACGTTATTTAATATTATTGGAGAAGAAAGACTTGGGGCATAAATAATTAAGGTGCCCAAATAAGAATAGTTTGGTTGGTTGTATTCTATAGTGTCATTATAAAGCATACTTATATAGTACCAGCTATATAAATTTTTTGATTAATGATTATTTAATTCAATTTTACCATTTGCCAATAGGGCAGGAAGCTGATTTTAATTTTGTTTTAATTTTCATAAAACATCCACATTCTTTGCACTGCATCGTGGGCTTAAAAAGCCTAGGACAACTGCGGCAGACTTCTAGTCTCGACTCACTAAAATGAATGTCTTTTTTTTCACTCATTATTCTTCTTCCTCTGCCTTTTCCAAAGCTGCTAAATAGGATGGCCAGTTATGATTCTTTATCATCCAAAGACTTTGTAGTGCCCCAACATAAGAATATATTTTTGTTGGAGGAGGATTTATATTGGCGTTAGATGCATCAATATGGGACTCAACTTCTGAGAGAAGTTCCTTCCCAAGATGTTCTTGTATTTCATCAAAAATTGATGGATGCTTTTCGCGTAAATCAATCATCATTTCGTGATCTGAAAGAACTACTATTTCATTGTCTAATATAATTATTGGGCCATTACTTGTTGCACGAATTTCAAATGTCATTTTTTTTTCCTTTTTAAACCTGTTCACATATTATATCATGAAGGTTCGGAAAAAGCACCAGTTTCTTGATCATATCTCCAGTTTGGCTGAATAATATTCTTCTGGTTCTCGGCTAAAATAACAATTTTTGGATTTGCAGAAAAAGCAGAAACTAATTCTGACATATATTCTTTATGAGCTACATAGGTTGCAGCAACGGTGCCGTCGACAACTGCTACAAAAAATTCGTAATCTTCAGGATGATCAACTGAAGACCTTATTTGAGGATACTCTGGCTCCTGATAGTCTTGATGATACCTAAGAAGATCCTCTATTGTTAAATCTTTAATTATATTCCTAAGCGTCTGCTCAGTATTTGAATCCAATGTTGTCATTATATCTCCTTTAGCCGTTTTCGGTGGCAGAATATGATGGTGGGTAGTTACAGGAAGAACCGACTACACTGACAACGCTCGTGTTGGTGGGGCAGGAGTATGTTGTCGTATATGTTGCAGTAGCTCCATAACCCCACTCTGGACGGTGCGCGTTTGCATTGTCACATGGACCACACCAGCCAGAACAGTTACAGCCGCATCCTTGGTTCGCGCCCTGACACCATCCGCCGCAGTTAGCCCCACCAGAAGGACAAAAACTTCCGCTTTGCCATGTCCACGCGGTAGCAGAATAATTTGCTGGATAGTTGCAGGTTGTACCGCTGCGCGTGACTATTGCCGTATTGGTGTTACAGGTAAAGAAAGTGCTTCTTCTAGAGAATCCAAACTTTCTAGCTGAACCACCACTAACCTTATTTAAAAATGGCATATGTTACTCCTTGCATTAGTCCGATTAAGCGAATCTAGTCTGTGCTGCAAATACGTCAAATGTTGCGTTTCCCGTTTTTACGACGGTAAACGTGTACATGTCTGTTGAGTTTGCATTGCCAGATGTTGGTGCGCCAGTAGAACCCTGCCATCTTGTCGTTACACCAGAGGTCGTTCCATTCACCTGAATTGATGTCGGGTAGTACGGTGTACCACCTTGTCTTGCCATAAACGATGTCGTCGTCATTTCGCCAGTGGAAAGTTTTGAGTCTAGCGTTGTGCTTGAATTCCATCTTAGGTTAACTACCCAGTTCGCAGTTGCATTAGAGGTGTAATATGTTGTTCCATTTGCTGCGTCAATTGCAACTGTTCCTGTTGCAGCTGTAGCAGAAATTGTCAAAGGCTCAATTACTGAAGTTGTCTTTAGGCCAGCAAAGGTTACCTCTGCGTT
>Ga0169931_10014773_pt1 | contig 10533 bp, 9 predicted proteins | sample Kivu_15m_20L_FD_129675 | JGI IMG/M metagenome (GOLD analysis project Ga0169931, IMG submission 129675) | Freshwater microbial communities from Lake Kivu, Western Province, Rwanda to study Microbial Dark Matter (Phase II) - Kivu_15m_20L... | ecosystem: Environmental > Aquatic > Freshwater > Lake ... | reverse complement strand
CGAGCTCATCTTTGGTCACCTTGTCAGCCGGAACTAGGTGCTGTACACCAGGCCTAAACAAATTGCTCTGGATTACTCCGACCACTATTTGGCCAAAAACTTTTGAGGTAAGGCCGTTCCAAATGTGATTTGTAAAGCCCTTAATCTCAGCATTTGCTGGTTGTTGTCGAACCCATTCAAAAAAAAGCGAATTGCGCCCTTGCTCCGGGCCGATTAGTGAGCACCTCAGGTGCATAACTGCACTTGATCGCACTTCGCCAAGACTCTTGGTCTTGCCATAAATATCAAAAGCGTCGTGCGGGTCTGATTCGATATAATTTCCACGAAGACCATTGAATACACAATCAGTTGCAACTTGAATAACTCTGAAGCCCTGCGCCTCGGCCCGAGAAGCTAATGCCCTTGGAAAATTCACATTCAAGGCAATGGCTAAGTTTCTACTTTCGCGCGAGTTTTCATCAATCAACGCCTTGGTCAAGCCAATGCAATTCACGACGTAATCACCAGAATCTAAGTTTGAGGAGGAAATTAGGTCACTTAGATCCGCACTCAAGACATCAAACCTGATACCTTTCGTTCGAGACGCAACTACAAGTTCGATACCTGCGCGCTCAAGCTCGAGGGAAACAAAGGACCCGAGCATACCAGTAGAACCCAGCAGGAGAGCCTTAGGCATGTTTACCAACAATCGCCCTCAATAGGTTTTCAAATTCTCTGACGGCAACCTCCCTAGAGAAGATATTCGCAACTTGAGCTTGGTTGCGCTTGCCAATATCGTTCAGGTTTCCTTGACGAAGGAACTCGAGAGCTGCAGGTACCACATTGTTTGAGGACGAGACAAGTCGAAGACCAGGTAGGTAGCCGAATGTTTTTCTTAGACCCTCGAGGTCAGTTGACACAACTGACAAACCACTTGCCATGTATTGGATTACTTTGTTTGGAAATGCAACGTCAGCAGCCAAGGTGCGATGCATCGAATTAATCGCCACATCTGCTGCTCCGAGATACTTCGGCAAATCATCGTAACTGACAAAACCAGTAAACTTTACCCTTTCTGTTACTCCGAGCTCCTCAACAAGAGACTTCAACTCTTGCTCTTGCTCACCACCGCCAATTAGTAGCAACTTGAGGTCCGTGAGATTACTCGTTGTGAAGCTTTTCAAGACTTCAGGTAGCCCCGAAAAATAGAAAAATGTCCCCATGTACACCAGAACTTTATCTCTTTCTGAAAACCCAAGCCTTGCTCGGTACTCCGTCCTAAAGGACTCTGCGCCTGAAAAGTGATCTAAATCAAGTGGAGGCAGATGAACTCCAACGCGTTCTTTTTTTGCCCCTATCGAAATGCAGTACTCACGCATTGCTGGATTGTTAGCCGAAACATAAGTTGCCTTGCGGTACACGAACCGCTCAGCTAATCGAACAATAGGTGAAAAAACACTGCGACGAATTTTGTGACTAACATCCAAAGCTCGAAAAACAAATGGAACTCCAGCATTACGTGCTTCAATTAAAGCTTGCCAGCCAGAAGTTGGTACTGAAAAGCTGACTATGATGTCGGGCTTGAACTCAGTCATTACTTTTCTAAAGAATGACCGAAATGTGATAGCCGTCTTCAGGCGTCCCCACATTGAACCAGAAGCATTTTGAGGTGTTAGGAGGTTTATGCGCGCCTCATTTTTTACCCTTCCAGAAATTTGCCTCATGTATCCCTGACTGTGGACCTCTTCAAGTGTCCATCCTTCAGGAAAGTGTAAAAAACTGACCTCCAACCCTTGGAGAGATAAATACTCTGGAAACTCATGCATCTCGAAGATTGGTTTTTCTAGGTAATTCACTTCATGTACAAAGATAATTTTCACTTGTGCCTCTAACTGAGTTCTTCTGAATGGTCCAGAGATTCGATTGTTGTGAGGACCTTAGGAAACCACCTGATGGGTTCCCAGTCAAATAAATCAAGAAATCATGACTCACGGATCTCCCTAATTGGGTTCAGGTAATCCATGGGGCACAGCTAATATAATAAGCAACGCTCAAGTCAAGAGAACGTAGCAAAAGAGATGCACAAGGTGCAAGTCGTACTTTTTTCATAGAAAGCAGGCCGCTTGATTAGTTTCTTTAGGGGCCTTTTTGCAGCCCTAGTCTCCACCACCATTGTTTCTGTTTCAGTTATTGGTGTGAACACTAAATTTTGGCCGTTTATGAAGGGGATTGAAGGCGGAGAATCATTCGGGGACTTGAAAGTACTGCTCGCATTGGCTGACTTTCTCCGCGAGAATCCTGGCATGGATCCGTACCAAGAGGATTGGTCAAACAGCGGCATGAATCCAAACTATCCGCTTCTGATGCCTAGGTTTTTTGCATGGGTCGGAATCGGCACTGAGAATCTTTTCTTTCTTGGCTTCGCACAGATTATTTTGCTTTGCTTAGTGCTCTCGTTAGCTTGGTGGAAGTTCTCGCAAAATCTTATGACCTTTCCTTCGGTTTTCTTATTCGGCTTGGTGTTTAGTGCCTTGGCTCTTTCTCCACCGGTGTGGTTGGGTATAGAGCGGGGGAATTATGACGTTCTTATCTTCTGCGTCGTAACTTTTATTGCGCTATATTTCAGGGACGACTGGACCACGTTTGCAATGATAGTTTTTGCTTCTGTGATAAAGTTTTTTCCTTTGACCCTTGCCTCTCTGTTTCTCTTGCGTAGACGGAAGCGAATTGCGCTCTTCATAGCTCCGATTGTGCTCTTGCTGCTCTATTTGGGTTTTTATTTCAATGAAACAATTGCGATATCGTCGAATACGCCTAGAGTCTTTTGGGCTTCTTTCGGTCAATTTGTTCCGAGTGACTTTGTCTCAAACTACCTTCCGGCGTTGGGTCTCTGGGGGCCGGCAATTATATTCATAGCTATTCACGGTCTTGCTTTTTCTGCCGCTCACTCAACACTTAGCGACAGGAGCTTACTTAGATCACTGGAATATCAAGACACAAGTCTGGGAAGTAGCCTCGTCTTCGTTGGAAGTCTGACATCAATCAGCGCATACCTTCTTGGCAACTCTTTTGACTATAGGCTAATCTTCTTCATCCTGCCTTGCCTAGGAGTAGTTCTCCTTTTGGGTTTATCGGAGCAAATTTCTCAAAGCCTGCTTCTCGCGACGGTCATAATGCTCTTCACCAGCTACCCTGCCTGGCAACTCTCCTTTGTGGGCGATGTTCTTTGCGCCTATTTGTTTGCCGTATATGCCACCTTGATCTGGAAATTTCTCAAGAACGAAGTGACAAGGAAAAAAGGACATGCAACGGCATAAAAACTAAGCCGTTTGCCAAATTGCGCAGCTGAAAACCGCAGAACTGGGCAGAGCATAAAGACTTTTGGAGAAGTAAGCTTAGCGCTGTGCAAATTGTCGTCCCTATGTCGGGCTTTGGTGAAAGATTTCGGCGGGCAGGTTACTCAACACCGAAACCACTAATTGAGGTTGAGAACAAGCCGATAATCCAACACGTAATTGAAATGTTTCCGGGAGATCAGGAATTTATCTTTGTTTGCAACCAAGAGCACTTAGAAAATAAAACCTTTAAGTTGTTTGAAACTCTAAATAGGCTCGCTCCTAGCTCGCGAATTATAGGCATCGAACCCCACAAACGTGGTCCCGTTCACGCTGTGCTAAAGAGTTTGCACGAATTAGATCTTGATTCTGAAATCATCGTCAACTACGCAGATTTCACTTGTATGTGGAACTTCGCAGAGTTTGCCAGGAGGATGAAGAGTTTGAAAGCAGACGGTGGAGTTCCCGCATACAAAGGATTTCACCCTCATTCAGCTGGAACTACGAACTACGCATACATCCATGAACGCAATGGGCAGATTCTTGGCATTCGCGAAAAACAGCCATTCACCGAAAACAAAGTTGAAGAATTTGCTTCGTCTGGCACTTATTTCTTCAAGAGTGGTCACCTGATGAAGCATTACTTGACTGAAACAATTGAGAAAAACGTCTCTGTAAACGGAGAATTTTATGTTAGTTCTAGCCTGGACCTAATGGCGGCGGCGGGAATGAACGTTCAAGTTCATGAAATTCGCCACTTTATGCAATGGGGAACACCAGAGGATCTGAATGAGTACCTTTTCTGGAGCGATGCACTAAAGCAACTCAGTCGACAAGAAAAAAAATCTTTGCCAATCAATGGCATTGGCAGTTCGATAATTCTCGCAAGTGGGAGAGGTGAAAGGTTCAGGCAAGCCGGCTACGCTGTCGAAAAGCCATTGCTGAGAGTTTCAGGCGCTACCTTACTTGAGCAAATTTCAAAGTCCAGCATGGAAGTCCCAACTGTTCTAACGGTTAGCAATTCTCAGGCTTCAAAATGGGTCGGAAGAAGATTTTCAAAGTTCCGGAAAGTTGAAACTGAGCAGATAACTTCTGGTCAAGCTATGTCGGCAAAGTTAGCAATCGATTACCTAAACCCTGAAGAAAACCTGGGATTCACCATTTTCCCCTGTGATTCACTTTTTGCCTCGACTACTGGACCCATAGCAGACCAGCAAAACCTGGACCCAACGCTAACAGTCTGGGTTGCACGGCCCAGCTCATTTAGCCTGAAGCATCCCGAAAGCTTTTCCTGGATTCAAGGCGGTAAATCCGAAGTACTGTATGCACTTAAGTCGAAACCTTACTTTGAAAATGCACTTATAATGACCGGTGCGTTCTCGTTTTCTTCAAAAGATGTCTTTAATCTTCTTTATGGTGCGACCCTGGCAAAAGGGCACAAAATAAATGGAGAGCTTTATCTAGATTCCTTTGTCGAAGTTGCCTCAGATCTGAATGTCAAAGTATGCCTTTTTGAACCTGACTTCTCGTTAGCTTTAGGCACACCATATGAGTTTGAAACTTTTCGGTATTGGCAAGCTTGCTTTGACCAATGGTCTTCACATCCTTACTCCTTAGAGACTGATCCTTTTGTAGATTTAGGCAATTTAGAGGTTATCCGACATGATCTCTCGGTGACAAAGCATTCTCCCGCTGAATGGAAGGTGGAGTAGGCGATGGATAAGCAGAATGCAGGCTCCGACCTTCAGCTTGATTTAGTTATTCCTTGCTTCAATGAGGCAGAAAACATTGCCAACCTGATCGAAAGGGCTGTGTTTGCAAAAATGGAAAGTCCTAATCTCAGAATTATCTTTGTTGACAATGGTTCACACGATGATACGTACCAGAAGTTGAACGCACTCACACGGGACATCCCCGACTTTATTCTGATAAAAGTTCCGGAAAATCAGGGTTATGGATACGGAATAAAAATTGGTTTGCAGTATGCCACTGGAGACTTGGTTGGTTGGACTCATGCAGATTTGCAGTGTGATCCCTTTGATGCAGTTCGAGCACTGAAAATTGTTGTCGAAGGGAACGGAACAATTTTTGTTAAGGGAAAAAGATATGGTCGACCAATCGGCGATCGACTATTTACTGCCGGAATGACAGTTTTTGAGTCTTTGCTATTCAGAAAAAAATTAGACGACATTAATGCACAGCCGACAATTTTCTCTCGGGACTTGCTCGATGTAGTTTTGGGTGGACCTGACGACTTTGCCTTGGATCTTTTTGCCTTTGCAAAAGCGAAAGAGTTGAATGCAAAAGTTATGCGGTTGCCAGTTCGCTTTGGGCCGAGGTACAAGGGTCAATCAAGTTGGAATACTTCACTCAGGAGTAGGGCTAGATTCATTCGACGCACAATTAGATTTAGTTTTTCTCTGGCGAAGGGCAAAAGAAAGTGATAGTCATCAGGCATCGCGTTAACACAATCGAAGAACTGCGGCAGATTCCCTTTAACTTAGGAATCGAAGTTGACATTCGCTCAAATGAGAGAGGTCTTTACCTGTCTCACGATCCGTTCGTTCCAGGTTGTTCATTTGAAGAATTCCTTGCAGATGTCAATCATAAATTGCTGGTTCTGAATGTTAAGGAAGAAGGTCTAGAGGATGAATGCGAGCGGCTGCTCGCTAAATTTAACCCTCTTCCATTCTTTTTTTTGGATCAATCCATGCCCTTTTTGATTCGGCGGGGTTTGAACTTGCATCGAAACGCTGCGGCTCGAATTTCTGAGTTTGAAAGTTTGGATACAGTGAAAAGAATTTCTGCATTCTGCGAATGGGTTTGGATGGATTTCTTCTTAGAGCCTAAAATTCTGGATGAAGTATTCGGCGAAATCAGAGATAAAGGGCTCAAGATATGTTTGGTCTCTCCCGAGCTCCACGGCATGAGACGCATCGAAGAGGCACGACAACTTAAAGAGCAACTTAGAATTCGAAAGTTGCTACCTGACGCAGTATGCACAAAGCTAGTTGAGCTCTGGAACGCGGTTTGAGAACTTTGTTGAAGTCCAATTCCCTGATTAAAGAATTTACTTGGTGGATTCCCACCAGAATGGTTTTCTTTGCTGTTGCCCTAAACAATTTTTCTGTTCTATGGCAAAAGTATTACGAACCCTTTGTGAGTCATTTCTTAAGAGAGCCCGATTTTGATCCATGGACGAACTGGATCGCAGTTGGCGGCTCAGCTGAGGCCTTTCCCTATGGTTGGGCAGTGTTGGGAATAGTTGCGGCGAGCATGTTTCTTGGTGGAGCTTTGTTTGGCTCGAGCTGGGTTGGGTTTCTTTTGCTACTGCTCACTCTTGACCTGATACTGCTGGTGAGCCTACAACCGCTATTTAAGCGTAAGCGCGCGAAACCTCTAATTAGGTTTTTTTCAACTTCAGCTCCCCTGACGATTGTGTCACTTTGGTTGATGGGCGTCATCGATCACGTCCCCCTAATCCTTTTGATACTCGGCTTCTTTGCGATTTTGAGGGAAAGGTACGTTTTTTCAGGGCTGCTGTTGGGCGTGGCAATAAGTGCAAAGCTAATTGTTGTCATCGCAGTTGTACCGGTTTTCCTTTACCTCCTCAAAAAGCACACTTTTCCAAGTCACCAAATCTTCGTCACCAGTGCGAGCATTATTTGTTCTGTTGGGTTACTATCTTCGCCCTTGCTATACTCACCAGGATTTCGATCGAGCCTCGCAGCATCAGAGAGTGCGACTGGACCACTCGGGTGGGGTATCGTCTCAGACTCTGGTACTTTATTGCTACTACCCCTTCTTGTCCTGGGAAGCTGGTACGTTTTTTACCGCCTCAAGCGTTTGAACGATGATCTGTTACTTCTAGGCATGTCAACTCCCATGTTCCTAGTTGCAAACATGCCAGGGGCTCCTGTTGGATGGTCAATCTGGAGCCTGCCACTGCTGGTCTTGTTGGCCGCACAGCTACCTCTTAGGCACCAAATCATAATATTTACGAGCACAAATTTTGGGCTCGTTGCTCCTATACTTCAGTCGGTCATGTCCTCTGACCAATCCCTATCGAAGTTCTTCAACGGGACAGAAACAACCATGAAATTTGCTCTTGCACTAGCTGGGGTATACATTTTGTGGCGTGAATTGGTCGCCAAAAGCGACTTTGTGAGGTTGCATTCTCGGCCAGCATTAGTTCTAATCGCTGGCGATTCTGGGGTTGGAAAAGACACACTGGCTGAAGGTATAGAGAGAGCTATCGGACCCGAAGCCTGCGTGAGAATAAGCGGAGACGATTACCACAAGTGGGACAGAGGAAGCGGAGTTTGGACTTATCTAACCCACCTCAATCCCAAAGCTAATGATCTAGACAGATTTTTTGGCGATACCCTCCGTTTGGCTAGTGGTCTTGAGGTTGAGAATGGTCATTATGACCATCGAATTGGACGTCGTCTTACTTCAACTACAGCAAAGAGTAGGGAATTTGTTATTGCATCTGGGCTTCATGCGCTGACCGTCGACGATGTTGCGTCGCAGGCAACCTTGAGAGTGTTCCTGGAAATGAGTGACAATTTGCGAGAAGACCTAAAGATTGCTCGTGACTCCAAAGAGCGTGGACACTCTGTTGAAAGCATAAAGAAGTCGATGGCGAAGAGGATTGAAGATGGAACCAAATTTATTGAACCACAGAAACGTAATGCTGACTTAATCGTGAGATCTGCTTATGCGAATGGATCAATAGTTGATTCACGGCAGGAGATAGAACTTACTTTTATCTCAAAAAAGAAAATTTTTGATGAGCGACTCGTCACGGAGTTGACACAAACTTGCTCTCTTGAAGCAGATACTTTGGTCTCTGGGGATAAGAGAGCCATCAAAGTAATGGGTGCGGCCCTCCCGGTGACTCTTTCTCTTGCCCTGCATAGACTTCAACCAAGAGTGGCAAAAATGCTAGGCGAAAACATAGCCTGGAGCCCCGGGGCGGCAGGAATTGTTCAATTTGTAACTATGGTTTACCTGTCTGACGCGCTGGAGCGAGAAAGGCTCATTTAGATGAATGTGGTTCCTAATTTCATAGCGCTTGATTTGGATAACACAATTTACGACTACGGCACCTGCCACGAAGCCGGTCTCAAGGCAGTTTTAGAGCACCTGTCATCGAATTTTCAGGTAAACCACAAGGAGAGCAGACGCTATTTCGAGATTGCGAGGCGAAATGTCAAGTCTAGACTCTCGAATACTGCTTCATCACACAGCCGCCTAATCTATTTCAAGAACATGCTGGAGTTGATGCAACTTCCAAATCTCATACAGCTAAGCGCCCTTCTCGAACAAACCTACTGGGGTCACTATTTGAGATCGATGCAAAGGGCAGAGGGAACTCTCAGTCTCTTAGAAGTTGCCCGAGAAAATGCTATTCCGGTAGTCATCATGACGGATTTGACAACGCAGATACAAATAAGGAAGCTGGCACATCTTGAATTGTTTGATTACCTCACTGGACTGATCACAAGCGAAGAAGTTGGAGCAGACAAACCTAGTTCCGCTTTTTTCCAATACGCTGAGCAATTTTTTGGTCTGGGCGAAGGCCATTGGTGGGTTATTGGCGACGATGATGAAAAAGATAAGGAAATGGCCTCGTTGGCTAAATCAGCAAATTACTTGAAGGTAAAGCGTGATTTCGAAGGCAAGCCGTCAATGACCCATATTGCAGAAGAACTAAAAAAGCTATGCCTGAAGTGAATCACTCCGCCGATCGTCTCTACCATTTGGTCGAAAAACTGGGAAACGACTTCTCATTAGTTCAAGGCTTAGGTGGCAACGTTTCATTCAAGAGTCGAGGAATACTTTACGTAAAAGCTTCGGGCATGAGGTTTGGAAATGTAAGAGATTCAAGCTACTTCTATAGGTGCTCACTTCGTGGTGAGAGCTTTGAAGATGACATTCCTGGTCAAAGTGGGAAACCATCCATCGAAGCCTTCCTGCACGCTTTGCTTCCCCATACTTACGTAGTTCACTTGCATTCACATAATGCTGTTGCAGCTTCAATGGTCACTGCTGCTGGAATGCTAGTGCCTGACGAGATAAACAATCAAAAGGTTCAGGTTATTCCATATGCAAGGCCAGGAAGAGAACTATATGACAGTATCAAGTCCAAAGTACTCCGGCATGACACTGAAGTTCTCCTGCTAAAGAACCATGGTGTGGTGTATTTCAGTGACAACATCGACTCACTAGAGAGCCTCATCTCCCGATGGGAGCAAGTGTGGCGAAATCTCCGAGAGACAAAAAGCCTTCGAGCATTCAGTCCTAATGACATAGGCTCGGAATTGACAGCGGACGAGCATTATCACGTTGTTTGGCAAGCGGAAAATAACTGGAGAGTTTCACCTGATCATGTTGTCTTTCTAGGGGCAACCCCCGATGAATTTCTTCAGGAGTTTATGAGCTCAAGATTGATCTTAGGAAAGCCAAAAAAGCAGGATTTTGATGCCCAAACGCTAACAGTTAGGGATGAGCAGATCATTTGGTTCGTAAACTTGGCCCTCTCGCTCCCGAAAAGAGTCTTGTCCACATTGAGTCTTGATGAGGCTTTGTGGTTGAGAAACTGGGACAGCGAGAAGCATCGAGTTCAACTCGCCGAAAGAATGTTCGGGAATAATTAGTTGAATAGGTTCGCAAGGTTTGCTCTGGTCGGCATTCTAGGTACAGGATTCGACTTCATAGTTTTTTCTTTCGCGCTTCAAGCTGGCACAGCCCCTGCCTTGGCCAGAGCATTCGGCTATCTGGCTGGAACCTCGTGGTCTTTTTTTTTGAATCGAAAATGGGTTTTCGGTTACTCTGCCAAAGGTTCGCGGCTTTCAAGATTTCTGGCTGTCTACTTCTTCAGTGGAACAACAGCGGTGCTTGTTCAATACACTTTAGGCATAATTGCAACAGACGATTTGACATATTCAATTTACATCGCAGCCACATTGTTTGCAGCGCTCATAAATTATTTCGGTCTAAAGCACTATGTATTCAAGGCATAGCTGTCAAGCAGCTTGCAGTTTGACTCACTAACCAGCCCTGCGAGCCTCGCGGCGCTGCCTCTGCTCCGCTGGATCTGGAACGGGAACGGCGGAGATAAGTCTTCTGGTGTAGTCCTCTTTTGGATTCTTCAGAATCTGGTCCCTGTCGCCAACCTCGACCAGCTCACCATTCTGCATCACAGCAATGCGGT